>PPYF01028344.1_pt1 | contig 12927 bp, 8 predicted proteins | sample 1559871 | NCBI WGS metagenome assembly PPYF01 (sample SAMN08240021, study PRJNA423297) | Human gut metagenome, whole genome shotgun sequencing project. | reverse complement strand
CCTGAGTCTTTGTTGTGATTTTTTGGAGTAAAATGCCATAAATCTGTGCGTTTATTCGTTATTTATATATAACTTTGTACTCCTAAATGGTATTGATATGAAGAGCGTAATCAGATATTTGGCTTTTTTGACCATATTTTTTTCAGCCTTGGCAGCCTCCGCCCAGTTCAATATGGGACGCATTCTGCAGGGTTTGCTCAAGGCCGGACAGGCTGTTACGTTGAGCGACGAACAGATAGTGGGCTATGTGCATGAGTACATAACCAAGTCGGATGCCGACAATAAGGTGCTTCCGGAGTCTGACCCGAGGGTAAAACGTCTGCGACGTCTTACTGCCGGACTGACCGATGTGGAGGGGATGCCTCTCAACTTTCAGGTATATGAGACTGATGAAGTGAATGCGTTTGCTTGTGCCGACGGGTCGGTAAGGGTATATTCCGGTTTGATGGATGTGATGGATGATGACCAATTGCTCGGTGTGATAGGGCATGAAATAGGTCATGTGGCTCATAAAGATTCAAAGAATGCTTTCAAACACGCTCTGCTTACATCCGCATTCAAGGATGGTCTTGCATCGACGAGTTCTACGGTGGCAGCTTTGACCGACTCTCAGCTCGGGGCGGTTGGTGAGGCTTTGTCAAGTTCGCGCTTCTCTCAGAAACAGGAAAAGGCAGCCGATGATTACGGATACGAATTTCTGAAGAGCCACGGAAAGAATCCACGCGCAATGGGGGCTTCGTTCCAGAAATTGAAGGAAATAGAGGCTCGTGCCGGTAATGCGGGACAGGCATCGGTAGTGAATCAGCTTTTCTCATCGCACCCCGACCTCGACGACCGCATACAGCGCATGCAGAAACGTGCCGATAAAGAGCACATTCCACCCTTAGGAGCTTCTTTAGGCACACAGACCACCGTGAGCGGGACTCGGAATGTAATAGATAATAAGCAGAAAACCAACATTACATCCGACGGACGCAAGCATCCGCCTGTTCCGGCCGCTACAATACACTTCTAAGCATAACAATCAGCCCTGACTAAGCAGCTTGCCAGGTCAGGGCTGATTGTTGTGTATATCTTTGCTATGCAATTAGATGTACTTGTCGCCGTAGGTTATCTTTACGTCGTTTACCATCTGTTTGATACGTTGTTCTTCGGATTTGGGGCATATCAGCAGTACATCGCCGGAGTCTGCAATGATATAATCTTCGAGGCCGTCAACAACGATGAGTTTGTCATCCTTGACGGCGAAAATATTGCCGTGTGAGTTGTAGGCCAAAACCTGACAGCGTTGTGTTACGTTGCCGTCACGATTTTTTGGTGAAATATCATATAGGGCGCTCCATGTGCCGAGGTCGTTCCAGCCGAAGCTTACGGTCTCTACAAATACGTTCGATGCTTTTTCCATCACGGCATAGTCAATGGATATGCTCATGCAGGAAGGATATGCAGCGTTGATGAAGGCGGTTTCCTCGGGAGTACCGAAGTCTTTTATGCCGGCTTCAAATATAGCATTGAGGTCGGGCGAGCACTTGGCGAGCGCGTTGATTATTGATGTTGCGCGCCAGAGGAATATGCCGGAGTTCCAGAAAAACTCGCCTGTACGCAGGAAGGTCTGTGCCAGTTCCAGATTTGGCTTCTCTGTGAAAGTCTTGACCTGATGGATATTTCCTTCAATGAGTTTGCCTACCTGAATGTAGCCGTAACCGGTCTCGGGGCGTATGGGCGATATGCCCAGTGTGAGCAGGGCATCGTTATTCTCCACGAATTCAAAGCCTTCGAGTATGCTTTTCTCAAATTCAGCCTCGCGTGTAATGAGATGGTCGCTCGGGGTTACGATTATTGAGGCTTCTGGGTCGAGGGCATGGATATGGTATGCTGCCCAGGCGATGCATGGGGCGGTGTTGCGGCGAGCCGGCTCAAGCAATATCTGGCTGTCGGTCAGTTCAGGGAGCTGACGCTTGATTTCGGCCGCATACATCGCGTTGGTAAGGATTATTATGTTTTCCTTGGGCACGATTGGCAGTATGCGGTCGTAGCTCATCTGAAGCAGCGAACGGCCGGTGCCGAGGAAATCAAGGAATTGTTTGGGCATATCGGTGCGGCTGTAGGGCCAGAAGCGGCTGCCTATGCCTCCGCACATTATTACACAGAAACGATGTTCGTTGGTCATTGTGCAGGTGTATTTATGGTTGTCGTTGCTAAATTAGCTAAATTAGTTTGAAACGCCAATTAATATTTGAAATAAATAACTAATATTCCAAAATTTTGCGTTTAGTTAAGACTTTTTGCTACGTATGGGGTGGGATGTAGTGATTGGGCCTGCTCAAGATATGGCAAAGCTTCAGTTTCGTTGCCTTTCAGCAGATAGTAATTTCCGAGTTCGAGGAGTGTTGTGTAATGCTTTGGGTCGATGTCGAGTATCTTTTTCCAAGTTTCCACGGCTTTGTCATCCTCGTTGCATAGCAGATAGCCTTTTGCCAGATATGATAGATATTCAGTGGAATTGGGCAAGCCTGCAAGCATATCGCTGGCGTATTTCACCATCATGGGGCCGTCGTGACGGAATGTATAATATTTGAGCAACTGATGGTCCAGTCCGCGCTTCATCCAGGGCATGCTTGTACGCAGTAGCAGCAGATAGCGTCCATAAAGGTCGCCCTGACTGATTGAAAAGTCGGTGGTGCGCACGGCCTCAAGCACTTCTTCAAGACCTAAGCCGTGGCTCATGGCACGTTCAAGCAAGTCGACTGTGGCAGCTGTGTCGGGAATCATCTGATTGGCCACTATGGCGTATGAATAAGTACTGAGCGAATCGGGCCGTTCCTGCAGCATCAGCTCATAGAGAGCCGCCGCGCTCGACCATTCCTTCCATTCAAACGAACGTGCGGCGCGTTGCGACAGCTGTTCGTAGCGTTGTGCCGCAAAAGCCACTAACGAGCAGCTAAGGATGATAAAAATCAGTATTTTACGCATTTTATTCAATATTTGAATGAACTGCCGCCAAGGAATTCTCTCAGCAGTGATGTGGATGGTATGTAGCGCAGATCGATGTTTTGGAAATAACTCAGGAACTTGAGCAGCCGATAGGCTTCTGAATATTCTACGGCGTCATGGCCTACTTTCTTCAGTATAGGCTCTGCGAATTCCTTCATCACGCTCAGCTCGTAAAGAAGAGCGGAATTGAAAGTGGCATCGGCGTTTTCTTGATACGGGAAAATCCATTTTTCCTCTCCACGGCGTACGCTGGGCCAGCGCCGGATTGTTTCTATGGCCGATGTCCCGCGATACTTATGGTCGCGTATTATGCGCCTTAGCAGGCGGTTGTCGGTGGTGGGAATCCAGTTGTGGCTGTCGATGGTGATGGTAGTGAGAGCCGACACATATACACGGAATTTCATGTCTTCCTCAATGTGGGCTGTAAGGGCCGGATTCAAGCCATGTATACCCTCTATGAGCAGGATTGACCCTTCGTCAAGGCGCAGTTTTTTGCCTTTGTACTGCCGGCGTCCCTGCTCGAAGTTGTAGGTAGGCAGTTCCACTTCCTTTCCGGCAAGGATGTCGTTGAGGTCTTTGTTGAATTGCTCAAGGTCGAGGGCATACAGCGATTCATAGTCAAAGTCGCCGGTTGAGTCTTTGGGCGTATGTTCGCGGTCTACGAAATAATCGTCGAGCGAAATGAGCTGCGGCTTCAGCAGATTGGTCATGAGCTGAATGCCAAGGCGCTTGGTGGTTGTTGTCTTGCCTGACGAGGAAGGCCCGGCTATAAGAACTATTCGTGCGCCCCCTTGTTTGTAGCGTGCGGTTATTTCATCGCTTATGCGAGCCAGAGCCTTTTCGTGGAGTGCTTCGGCCACATTCACGAGATCGGGCGCATGGCGGCTTTCAATCATCTTGTTAAGCTGCCCTACGTTGCTGACACCTACGATATGGTTGAAATCCACATAGTCGGTAAAGGCGCGGTACATCTTTTCCTGGGTGATGTGCTGAGGCGGTACGTCGGGATTGTTGTGGTCGAATCCCACAAGTAGGAAGCCGCCTTTGAAGGGGCGCAGACTCCACACCTTGAGCATGCCGGTACGCGGGGCGAGAGTTCCGTAATAGCTGTCGCAGATGCCGTCGAGCCGGTAGTAGGTGGTATATATCTGATGTGTGGTACGCAGCAGTTCAACCTTGTCGTCGAGCCCTTGCTGTTCGAACAGCTTTATTACGTCTTCCGTAAGGGCCTCGTTGCGTTCAAAGGGAAGGTCGCGCTCAATTATGGAGCGCATCTCGGCTGCAATAGACTCTACCAGTTCCTCAGTACATAGTATTTCTCCTCCCAGACGGCAATAATACCCCTTGGATATGGAATGCTCTATGCTGAGCCTTGCGTGCGGCTGCAGGCGGCTTACAGCGCGATACAGCACCATGCAGAGCGACCGTATATAGGTGCGTTCACCCGATGGATTGGTTATTGGCAGAAATTCCACCATTTTCGGCTGGAAAATGGGGTAGGCGAGCGCCTCGTTTTTGTTGTTGACCCTTGCGCAGATGGGTTCGAAGCCGAGACGCGGCATCAGCTGACGGCTCATTTTCAACAGCGTGGTACCTCCGTCAACCTCTATGTATTCTTGCAAATTGATGCAATATATCTTTATTTTAGCACTCATAACAGATATAACAAATTAAGGGCTGATTTTCACTTAAGGAGAGTAAAACTTTTTCTGTGCCACTCGCAAGGGCCGTTTGCAGCTATGGCAGCGCGATGGTCAGCGGTAGGATAGCCTTTGTTCTTCTGCCAGTTATAGGCCGGAAACTGTTCGTGAAGCTCTGTCATGAGCCTGTCACGGGTGGTCTTGGCCAGAATTGAGGCTGCCGCGATGTTGGCATACTTGCCGTCGCCTTTCACTACAGTGGTGTGGGGTATGTCTTCAAAAGGTTTGAAACGGTTACCGTCGACTATTATGGCACCGGGGCGTAACTTCAGGCCGCGCAATGCTCGGTGCATGGCTTCGATTGAGGCGTTGAGTATGTTGATTTCATCAATCTCCTCGGGAGAGCATTGTGCCACACACCATGCCACAGCGTCGCGCATTATGACTTCGCGCATTTCCTCGCGGCGTTTTTCCGACAGTTTTTTAGAGTCGATAAGGTAGGGATGTGAGTAGCCGTCGGGCAGCATGACTGCGGCAGCCACCACAGGTCCGGCAAGGCATCCGCGGCCGGCCTCGTCGCATCCGGCTTCGTTGATACCGGCCACCATGCATGAAGGCAATGGTTCTGAAGAGTGTTTTTTCATGTCAGTATCTGATAGTTGACCACCGACTCAACGATATAGAGTCTCAGTACGGCCGAGCGGTCTACTTCTATGTCGTCGTAGTCAGGATTAAGACTGTGTAGAATTATCTTATTGCAGTCCTCCTTGCATTTGCGTATCACTTTCACAAGACGATAGTCCTCAAGCTCAACCACATAGGTCGAACCCCATACTATCAGACCCGGGTCTTTGATAGGGCGTATGGCTATATAAGAGCCATCAGGGATGCGAGGCTGCATAGAGTCGCCGCTCACACGCACCACGGGGCTCCCCGCACTGATGTTCGGCAGGTCAATATAGCCCAATATCGGAGCGGATGCAAACTGACTCCCCAGCGGCATGCATCCCGCAGTTACGTCAATATCATATACAGGTGCCCCTTTGGGTACTTCTGCGGCTACAGGCACAGCGGGATTGTCTGTTATGAGTCCTCCTCCTTTTTCGAAGGGAACGCCCTCACCGGTAAGCAGCCATCTTTTCGATACTCCGAGATTAACGACCACACGGTTGATAAAAGGCTCGCTCAGCGGCATCTTTCCGGCGAGAATTTTCGACATGCTCGACGGGTCGATGTTTATAAGCTTGGCAAAGCGTGCCTGTGATTTGCGCGACAGACTGAGAAGGTATTTCAGACGGTCGAGAGGTCTTGCCGTGATTTCGGGCACATTGATTTGTTCAAGAATATTTTCCATACATTAGCTTGGCGATATTCGCAAATTTACAATTAATATTGAATATTGCCAAATATAATGTTGAAAAATACGTATAATGTGCCAATTTTTCCGTCCTTAATTTACTTATTTCACTCGGGCGAGGTCGGTGCCGGCGGGAGCTTGGAATATGCGCAGGCCGAAGCGGTTGACTATGGCATACACATGGTCGAAAATGTCGCTTTGTATCAGTTCGAATTCCTTCCATGCCACTTCGTTGGTAAAGAAGTATAGCTGCACAGGCAGTCCGTTGACTGTAGGTTCCATTTCGCGTACCATCACAAGCATTTCCTTGTTTACCCTTGGGTCAGAACTAATATAGCGTTCAAGAAACATGCGCATCAGCTGCAGATTGATTACCTGAGTGGGGTGGGGGAGCTCCAGATTGTCGAGTAAACCGAGTTCCCGAAGCTCTTCTATTTCATCGTTTGATAGGAATCGGATGGTATTGATGTCAATGAGGATGGAGCGGTCCACACGGCGTCCGCCGAGCTTGCGCATTTCCTGATAGTTGCGGAACGAATCAGATATGAGCGTATAGGGCGGGATGGTCGAAATAGAGTTGTCCCAGTTGCGAATCTTGATAGTTGTAAGCGATACATCCTCTACTTCGCCGTTCACGCCGTGGCTGTCGCACACAATCCAGTCGCCCCTTTGAAGCATCTTGTTGGCTGAGAGCTGTACGGAAGCCACCAGCCCGAGAATAGTGTCCTTGAACACCAACATCAGTATGGCAGCACTGGCTCCTATGGCGGTGACTATGGCTGCCGGCTCGCGGCTCAGCAATATGCTCAGTCCCACTATTATGCCTATGCCCATTATTACGAGCTTCACCATCTGGAATATACCTTTAATAGCATATCCGTGTAGTTTGGGCAGTGCGAGGAATGTGTAATAAGCGTTATCAACCAATATGGTGAGGATGCGTATAACAGCCACAAGCACATAAAGCGACGTAAGCAGCTTTATCCAGTAGTGGAAAGGCGAAGTTACATCGAGCATGGCCGGAAGCATACTGTTCACCGTAAGGGCCGGTGCAAGCTGTGCCACGGCGTTGAGCAGATGATGGTTTATAAGTATGTCATCCCACTTTATGGAGGTCTTTTCCACTATAATGCTGAGACCGTAAAGCACCCATTTACTGAGGTAGTATGTGATAACGGCACACAGGGCTATAGCCGCAAACAGGACCAGTTCACGCACCAGACCGTTTTCGGCCCAGGGCAGATTGTCGAGCATGAATTGTCTGAATTGAGATACAAGATTGTTCATGAGGGCAAATTTACAAAAAATCTCCTTAATCAGCTTTCCTAAAGGCCATAAAAAGCGCCCCGCAAGCCTGTAGGACTGCGGAGCGCAATTATTAAATTAAATATTAGGGATAAATTACTTAACAAGCACTTTGGCTACGGTCTTACCGGCCTTAACTACATAGATGCCTGTAGCAACCGATACGGAAGCGTTGCCCTTGGCAGAGTAGATAACGCGGCCATCAACGGCAGTTACGGTAACGAGCTTGTCATCAGCACCGTTAACGAGGATAAGGCCCTTGTCGGTAGCGATTGAGAGACCGTCGGTGATGTCGGCGATACCCTGGTTTACGCTTGCTTCGTTAGAACCTGCAGATTCGCCTCTGCCTTCATAGAGAGCGGTAACCTGATACTTGTGGTCAGCAAGACCTTCAAGGTCAAGAAGTGAGCTTTCTTCAACGGGTTCGGCATTGAGCTTAACGCCGTTGCGGTAAACATTGTAGCCGAGAAGTGAGAGGTCTGCTGTCTGACTGCCGGATGTGAAGGTTACATCGTCAATCATGAGCATAAACGAACCTGTTGCACAAGAACGGATAGCGAAATGCATGGCACCGGCAGGAAGTTCGGCTTCGTATAGAGTCCAGTCAGCAGGAACAGTTGCGATGGTTTTTACTGCAACGAAATCTTCAGGATTTATCGAACCGGTCGAGTAGAGAATCTCAATCTTTTCAGGGTAAGAACCAGAGTAGCTCCTTGCGTAGAATGAGACAGTTTGGGCAGATCCGTCAAGAACGGGTGAGATAGCCCAGTCGTCGGTTGTACCATCATCATAGCGGAACATTGCAGCAAGGTACTTGCTGCCACTGTGGGCTGCAAAAGTTTCGTTGAACTGTTCCGGAGTTGAGTCGAACACAAAGAAGGAAACGAGGTCTGTACCGGTACTGATGCCGGGAATCTCCAGGCCTTGGAAGCCGCCGACAGGAGAATTGTCAACGTCAACGAATGTCCAGTCTTCAAATTCCTGTGCGAATGATTCACCGTCTTCAAAGCTTTCGGTAACTACAGTGCCTGCCCCACCTTCAAGGTTGGGTTCGCTCCATGTGAGCTGTACACCGCTGTTGGCAGCTTCTGCCTTAAGTTCGGTAGGAGCGGGGAGTGTTGATACCTTGGGGGCAACAGAGATGGTCTTTGTGGTGTTGTTGTCGGCGATATCGTCGGCAGCAGCGTTAACCACAGCGTAGAGTTCAACAGGCTCGGTAGCAAGAGCGTGCATAGTGTGCTCAAGCACTACATGAGTGCGCGCTTCTGAAGCAAGTGCTTCGCATGACTTGCTATCAACCTTTTCACCATCTGCAAAGAGGTCTACAGTGAAAACAGATGCATCAAGACGGCCTTCGTTGCTGACTGTTACGTCAACAGAATATTTTTCACCTGCCTGTACCTTGGCTGGAGCTGTGATGCTGCCGGCAGCGAGGTCATTATCAACGGTTGAGCCAATCTTGAGATTATCTAAGAATATATACGTGAATTCTACGATGGTTCCAGTTATTTTAACCTGAATGGTCTTACCTTCGTAAGCAGAGAGGTCTATTGTAGCCTTGCCCCAACCTTCTTCGTTACCACAGATTTCTTCAACTCGTTTGCTAAGTACATTTTTGTATTCACCATTGATTTCTTTTACTTCTACGTCAATGGTATTGGTGTCGGTATAGCCATCCTCATCCACGATATTGTAAGTGTAGAATGTGAGAACAGGAGCAACTAGGCCAGCGAGAGAAACCTTACCGGTGAGTATGCTGGCTGCATCCTCACTGTTCGGGCTTCGCATGCCTATAAAGCCGTTGTCGCCATCCTGTGAGGCTACTTCGCCTTCAAAGTATGAGTCATTGTAGAAGCTCCACTGAGCGTTGCTTGTTTCAGGAATCATAGAGCCAAGAATGTAGGAGAGGTTTCCCTCAGCGAATGATTCATGCATGCCGTTGTAAGCAGGGCCTACTGGAATCATGTCGGTAACAGTGCCATTGCTCAAGCCTCCTGATGTCTCAGCGAAAACTGCGTATTGTACGAATTCTTGTTCTGTACCCTCTGGGATAGCATTGAATGTCTTACTTGTTTCTGTGAGACTTTTATAGAGAGGTACCCATCCGTTGTCGTATGTGCAAATATAGTAGGTAACGAGATTGGGATTAATAGGTTTGCCGTTATGGTCAGTGGTGACAGGCCTCCAGCTAACGGTAACTTCACCAAGGGTAGCGGTTTCAACGATATTAACTGATTCGGGGGCTGCCGGGATATCAGTACCGACAAATGTAGTGACGCTTGCGGGCTTGCCTTCGCCTTCAGCATTGAAAGCGGTAACGGTATAGGTGTAGTTACCACCTTCAGCGGGTGTGTCAACGTAGCTGAGAGCTGCACCTACAGCGGGTGATGTGAATGTGTTGATGATTTCGCCGTCGCGTTTGAGTTCAATCTTGGTAATGCTTGAAAGAGCATCACCCTGAATATTGAGAGTAGGAGCCTTGAAGCTTACTGTGGCCTTGAGTTCACCATTAGGGTCAGAAACTACACTGAGGTCGGTCGACTCTCCAGGTGCGTTGGTCGATATAGCTGCACCGATGTGGATGTTGGTAACATCAAGATAGAACATATTTGCATCAGATATGCCATGGAAACCTATATAGTATTCTCCATCAGTCTTAGGAGTGAGATATACAGTAGGAGTATAAGGATTATCAATGGTGTTGTTAAGAACTGTGGGCTCAAGCAGAGTTGTTGTCATAGCTTCAGCTGTGTTGTTCTTACTCATCTTGACTTCGATGCGTTCGGGGTAGTTGTCTCTGTGTGCGTAGGTGTCAAAAGAAAGAGCGTATGCTTTGCCGCCTTCGAGTTTGAGAGGAGGTGTAATCAACCAGTCGTCCATAGCCATAGACGTGTTGTAAGTAATACGAGCAAAGCCTTCGTAAAGAATCCAAGTTTTATCGTCACCATTGGCATCAATAATCGTGAAGCCGTTGAAAGCATCTTCTGTATCAAATGCTTGGTCGTAAGGAGGAACGAGAGCACCGAGAACAACAACGTTTGAAGTCCCAGCTTCGGACTTTGCATCTGCATACTTGGCTTCTACTGTATAGTAGGTAGAAGTAAGTTCAGAAGGAGCGGCAATCTGTTCTGAGAATGAAGTGACAGTGATGTTTTCAGCTACAACTATTTCTCCGGGGAAACGGGTAACCGTATATGTAACTTCATCGGGATTTATGTAGCCGCCATCTACAGATTCTGTGACAGCTGTCCATGTAAGATTCATCTTGCCGTCGGCGTATGTGAGGGTAACTACGGGAGCTTCGGGAATACCTTTACCTATAAATACTTTAACCTTTTCTTTGGGACTCTTGCCTACCTCGTTGCTAACTGTTACAACGAATGTGTAGCTACCAGCGCTCTCAACAGTTACGGGAGCAGAAACTGTAGCACCGAATGAAGTAGAACCGGTTGCGACTGATGTACCGTTAGCAAGTACTTCGTATGTAAGCGCACCTGTGGCGGCTGTGCCGTCAAATAAAGTGGTAGGAGCGGTGAAGCTGATGGTTCCGGATAGAGCACCTTCAGGGAACGAAGCTGCAAGGTTTGTAACAGCTGCGGGAGCTTTGTCTTCTGCAGCGGGCAGCTGGAAGCACAGGCCTTGTACTTCTTCGTCATTAAGGAAATCTAAAATCTTTGTAGCTGCACCGGTCTGGAGGTTGACTTCTGCGAGATATCCCTCTTCGTCAGCGTCACTTACAGTCCAGAACATACGTCCTGAGGTTGGGTCAATTTCAGAAGAAGAAAGATATTTGCATAGTACGCCTGTCTCACCGATTTCGGTGACAGTACCTGTGGCCTTGTCAAGCTTGCATAGAGAAGAAGATGTTATGATGAATTCATCACCTTGTTCTTCACCAGCGTATGAGATACCGTATAGTTGACCTGATGCATCACAAGCTATTGAGTTCCAGTTACCATCAAGTTGGGCAACCTGCTCAATGCCTAAATTCACTACTCCATCTTCCACAGAGGGAGTAACTTTGGCAAGTTGCAAGCCATCACCGGCCTCATTGTAACCTATAGAATAGACAGTCCCTGTGGTGGGGTCGGTGGCACAGTCAATAAGAATCTGGTTAACTTCACCCTCATTCTCCCCGATAAGTTCACCGGTTTCGACGTCATAGGCTTCAAGCATTATAAATGCAAAGAAACCGTAGTTTACGTAATTTGAAGTGTAATATACACCATCTTGCAGGAATCCGGTATAGCCTGTAGCTTTGTCAGCTACCAAGGTGAAGTCCTGGCCGTTAGCCTTAGGAAGCTTATAAAGACCGGGTGCCTGTGATTCCTGAGTCCAAGCGTTGGAGAAAGTCACCATGGCAAGCATATCCGGCAGATTGCCCGCTTCCTTGATTGGAATATTGACCGCTTTCTTCAATGAGAAGGCATTTTTGCTTGCCGCACGCAGCTGATTTGTGGCGTTGTTGACCACTTGGCGTTTTCCGGCGATTTGTACACCTTTCGTATGAGATGTTGTCCTAACGGCAGCTTTCTGTTCGACTGCTCTCTGGGCCATTCCGCCGCCAAGCTTTTTCGCCACTTGCGGCCCTGCTGTGGCGGAGAATACCGTGGCAGCTATGGCAAGCGCGGAAAAGAAACGTGTAGTGTTCTTTTTCATAGCGATAAATGATGGTTTCGATAGGTAATAGTCCGGCCACCCGCCGAAACCTTTTACAGGTGGCCGGACACATTATAGTGGATTTGATTAAATAAGTCTTTACTTAACTATGGTCTTGATGGTAAGGTCTTTGGATGGAATCGAAACAATATATACTCCGGCTTGGCCGAGTGTGACGGGTTGTGATGCGACAGATGTCGCGATGAGGCGACCTGTGAGGTCGAGAATGTTTACTTTAGTATTGTCGGGTGTACCCGTAATTGTGAGGGTGCGCCCCTGTACGAGGACTTTTATTGCCTCTGCATTGACGCTTTCAATGCCTTGGGAGGCACCTGCGGTCTTTACCTTTACCACGTTGCTGCGGCGAGATGTGAGCGTGCTGCTTTTGCCGACAACGGTATAATAATATTCAGTGCCAGGTGAGAGTCCCTTTACTTCGTAGCTTGTGACGCGTCCTGTGGCAAAAGCCTCATAACCGGGCAACGGAATGTCTTCGAGTGTGACACCGTAAGCTACGTCAATGTCGTCAATAGCAAGAGTGCCGGTTGATTGTTTGGCAAATTCTATGCGCGCTGCAGTAGCATCCAGGTCTGAAAGGTCAACTTTAATAGTACTACCACCTTTTTGGCTTACAACGGCATAGTTTTTTATATGAGTCCATTTGCCGTTTGCCTTCACATATACCTTGATGAGGTCATCGGCGGTTGTGGTGTTGCCTCTGTGCCAGAATGTGAGGCTGTTAAGATTTTCGGTATAGTCGGGAGTGGTTATTTGGTCGCCGTCCTTGCCGAGACGAAGCGACGGCGCTGATTCGCCACAGTATGAACCCATAGAGTAGGTGGTGATGCTTGAAGCAGTCCAGCCTTCGGGCAGATTTGAACCGCCTTCTGTGAAGTCACAGATGTCGTGCAGCGAGCCGGTGGGTTGCTTTGTGTAGACGTTGAGTTCGTATCCGGTTGCATCATCGAGGCT
>PPYF01527041.1_pt1 | contig 12931 bp, 14 predicted proteins | sample 1559871 | NCBI WGS metagenome assembly PPYF01 (sample SAMN08240021, study PRJNA423297) | Human gut metagenome, whole genome shotgun sequencing project. | reverse complement strand
GTTCAGTTGGTTAGAATACATGCCTGTCACGCATGGGGTCACGGGTTCGAGTCCCGTACGCACCGCTTCTTAAGAAAGCAAAATCAGAAAAAACTCTGTAATCATTGAATTACAGAGTTTTTTTTATTTCACTTTTCTATCTTGCACACAGTTGGCTATCTAGCCGGAATTCATATTCTTGAAGTCAATTTCAAGGTTTTCAAATCATAGATTAATATTTCATTCTTATCTGTTTTATCGTATTTGTTATTATTGTTTGTATCATAATAACCTGTGACGACAAGTTTTCCTGTTTGCGCATTGACAGTCCAAGTACGGACGAAAAATTTATCTTCCGTTAGTTGAGTCATCTCTTTTCCGTCGATAGACAATATGATGATTTGCATCGGGTCTTCCCAATCAATACCCTTCTTTCCATTCAAGTCAATGGTACGGGCAGAAAGGAGAATAAGATTTATGCCCAAGCTGTCGTTCTTGATTTGTTTGAGTTCTTTAATATAGGCATCTTTATCAAAGTCTATTTGCTTTGTTTCACCATTCGCAGTATTGATAAACAGTAGCTTTTTCTCATTGACATCAAATACTTTTCCGCGATTTTCAATGGATGCGATTACATACTCGGTTCCTTTGACTTCGGTTAATTCGTCAAAATGGACGTAGCTGTATTTGCTTTGACCAAACAATGAAAAGCTACTTAATCCGATAAAGAAAAGTGTAAAAAACAGTTTCATATCCTTATTATTTTAATATCATTGCAATCTATTATGGGTAGCTTAGTGTGTTAATTACCATATATATCAGTTATTCTATTTCTCAAAATAGTACCTTTGCCACCAAACCCAAAAACACAATCCGGTTATAATGCTCAAATCATAAATTCACAAAGATATGAAATATTTTCTATATTTAATACTATGTCTTGCACCCCTATATGCACAGGGACAAAACTGCGATAAAGCACCTGAATACAAAAAAGTTCAAATAGCTATTTTAGGTATTTTCCATTTTTCGAATCCGGGGTTTGATATTGTCAAACAGCAACATGTAAAGGATATACTATCCACTCAAGGACAAAAAGAAATAGACGTTTTGTTAGAACGAATTAAAAAGTTTCAACCAACAAAAATATTGGTAGAATGGGATATAAAGGATGACAGTGCACTTAACGCACAATACGAAGAATATATAAACGGGCAATTTCATTTGAAAGAAAACGAAATATATCAAATTGGATTCAAGCTTGCTAAACACCTAGGCCATGCCAAATTGTGGGCTATTGATTCTCCGATGTGGTTCGCAGAGGAAAAGGACAGCTTGCTATTTGACGAGAATTATTGTAATATGTACCCTTTGTCCCAACGGCATAATTATGATTCATTTTATGAAGAAGATGATTCTTTGAAAATGGCTTTACCTTTACAGGATTACTTAAAATACCTAAACAACATTAATACACAACTAAAATTACATCAAGTCTACCTTACTAAATATGCAAATGTGGGAGCCCAAACCTCCTATGTAGGAGTAAATGTTGTATCTAATTGGTATAAAAGGAATCTGAAAATTTATGCTAATATATGCAGTATCACAGATTATAAAGAAGATGAGCGTCTACTTGTTATCATGGGAGCAGGACATGTGCATTTATTAAATCAATTCTTTAACGATTCGCCCGATTACAAAGTCATTAATATAACAGAAATTTTGGATAAATAAATCACCCATATATAACCAATGTAAATTGCTCTTTGATTGACAGAAAGTTTCCTATTATAAATTGAATAACCATATTTTAATTATCTTATTTGAGATTTTATCACAAATACACCGTTTATTATTCGTAGTAGAGAAACTTATTGAGTGAATTATATTTTTTTATGCCCAATAACATGTATCACGACTACAAAAGTCAATTAAATATTGCATCTTTGTACATATTAAGAAAATAGAATTAGATATGAAAGAAGTAATATTCGTAATTTTAGAAGGGTTCGCCGACTGGGAGGGCGCATATATAGCTACCTGTTTGAATCAGGGAGTCAAGCCCGGAAACCCCATTACTTATAAAGTAAAAACCTTATCGATAACCAAAGAGCCTGTTAGTTCAATAGGCGGATTCAAAGTGCTGCCCGACTATGAACTAAAAGATATGCCGGAAGATTATGCGGGGCTGGTATTAGTCGGTGGCATGAGCTGGTTCTCACCTGAAGCTGAGTTGATAGTTCCACTAGTAGAAAAAGCTGTCAAAGAGAAAAAGTTAGTTGCCGGAATATGCAATGCTTCCGTTTTTCTTGGTATGCATGGTTTTCTTAATGAAGTAAAGCACACCAGCAATACAATCGACTATCTTAAACAATATGCCGGAGATAAATATACAGGTGATTCTAATTACATCAATAAACAAGCTGCAAGAGACGGAAATATCGTAACTGCCAACGGAACCGGACAACTGGAGTTTTGCAGGGAAATATTATATGCATTAGAAGCCGATACTGCCGATGCGATAGAAGAAAGTTATCTGTTTTATAAAAATGGATTTTGTCCGGAACAATAGAATAAATCTAACGACTATAAAACAATCAAATAGAACATAGTATATTGTCTAATCTAAAAGAGTTAAACATGGTGCACTTGGTATATTGTGATGATAAAGCGAAAGTATTGGAGAAAATACTTGACGGCAGTAAAACAATGGTGGTTCGCGGTGCTGCCGGACGAAAAATCCCGCACAGTCGGGTAAATGAAGGTGAAATCCTCTATTTTATGCAGAAAGGCTCGAAGAAAATTTCGGCCAAAGCTACGGTAACTCATGTAGAAAACTATCAGAAACTGACAGAAGAAGAGATTATCACTATCCTCACTCATAACCAGCCAAAACTCAATCTGACAGATAAGCAGAGAGAACGTTGGTGTAAGAAATGTTTAATACTGATAGAATTCTCCGACGTGGAAAAGATTGAGCCGGCATTTGACTTCGAACACCAAGGAAATATGGATGATTGGTTGATTATTGAAAAAATCGAAGATGTGGTTGTAGGTACAAGTATTCCGTATAACTACGAAAAAAGCAAGTTCAAATAATGCCAATAAGAACAGATTCACAAATAAAAGGCTTTGAATTTCAGATTCAGAGCCTTTTATAAATACATATTATTTACTTTTACTTGTCATACCCATATCCCGCAACCATTTCGAGACAGACTCTCCTGAGTTATTAACATTATTACGGGAAATGGCAAGCCCTTTCTGCATCTTTGCCCCCTTTTCCAATGAGGCAATGGTCTTTTCTGCTTGTGAGAAACGGCTTCCTCCATGTGTACAGAATGGTATGAGGGTTTTACCTGTAAAGTCATATTCATCGAAGAACGAATAGAGTACCATTGGCATATCATACCACCAGTTCGGAAAGCCTACAAATACAACATCATAGTCGGCAAGATTCTTAATGTGTGTTGCCAATTTCGGACGGGCTTTCGACTCAACTTCCTTTTTGGCAGCATCTATCAATTCTTTGTGTGCACCCGGGTAAGCATGCACAGTCTTTATCTGAAAGAGGTCGCCGCCTGTCTCTTCACTGATAAGAGTAGCTACATATTCGGTATTACCATAAAGTTTACCGTTTGATACGAGACGGCTGGCACCGGATGAGGTATCCACTCCGTCTGTTTCGGGCGAAGTGAAATAAACAATCAATATCTTGCCTTTAGTCGGTATTATACTTTCACTGGCTGTTGTTTTTTCTACTTCAGGCATTTCTGTCAAATTACTAACAGCTATCGCTTTGGCATAAACTACAAAGATACAAGCCAACACTACTAAAATTACGAATGATAAATAAAATTTTCTCATTATCGGGATATTTTTATGGATTAAGGATATTTACAATTTCTCATTAAAGAACGCTATCAATTTCTTCACTGCCATGTCTACATATTCGGGAACATAGTAAGTCTGAATATGAGTAGCCCCGGGTATCAGAAATAATTCCTTATCCGTAGTTCCGGTTGCTTTTTGAAAGGCTTCATCGGTCATATAAAAAGTATCGGCTTTGCTGCCTGCCAACATGAGCAATGGCTGGTTTATCAAGTCAACGTTAGAAGTAGCGTCCCATGTCATCAGGTCAAGCAGGCTGCTGACCGTATATCTGAAAGTGGAATTTGGGTGAGCATGAGTTTTACCATAATAGATAAGCCCTTCACGGTATAAATCGAACGGCAGTTTGGCTATCTGTTCATCGGTCAGGTTGGATTCTCCTGTATATAAGATTTCGCCACCTGCCATTTCTTGTGCACGGGCTTCTGTTGCTTGTTTCAGTCTTTCCTGAATGGTAGAAATCTGCGAACCCATAAATCCTTCTCTCCTGACTTTTCCGGAATTAAACATACTTAGGGTAGCTACCGCCTTTAAACGTTTGTCAGACTGCGCAGTTTTTAAAGTATATCCGCCACCGCCACAGATTCCTAGAATACCGAGCCGCTCCGTATCAACGCCCGGATAATGGGTAATATAATCAACCATGCCGTGAATATCCTCAATACGGTAGGCAGGCTTATCCGTATTGCGCGGTTCTCCACCACTTGCTCCCTGATAGGAAGCATCCGCCACTAAGGTGATATACCCATTCTCTGCCAAACGCTGTGCATAAAGACCGGCAACCTGTTCCTTAACTCCCCCATTGGGATGCGCCACTACTATTGCCGCGTATGTCTTTGCAGGGTCATAATCAGCAGGCACATATACATTGGCTGCAATATCTATCCCATGCAACTGATAAGTGACAGGGTGGATATTTACCCGCCCTTTGATATTTTCCTTAAGTGCATTTTCATAAACCAGCCCGAAAGGATTGTTCTGTGCGGAGAGAGCCGCAATACCTTGAGTTAGCATCATCATAATAACTAATTTGAGAGTTAAGTATTTCTTCATAATCGTTTCTTTTAGTCTGAATATTATTTTTCGATAATGCAAAGTTGAGAAGATTTGCCGGACAAGACAATAGACGGATTACTGATATGCTAACACATTTCACTGTTTGTATAATCCTATCTATCAAGCAATAACACATATTACGGATTAACTAACCTTAATTACCGATTCGAGTATATACTATATTTATTTATCAGATAAAATCATTAGCTTTGTGACATAACAATAATACGGAAAGTATGGGAAATATAATAAAGTTAGAGACAATTCAAGAGTACAATACGTTGCTGGGAGCAGAAACGTTGCATCCCCTTGTCAGCATAACGGATCTTTCCAAACTAAAGTCAATCCGGCATTGCCGGAAAAACTTCGGTTTCTACTGTGTATTTTATAAGGAGCTTAAATGCGGGACATTACAATATGGACGTAATAAATACGATTATCAAGACGGGACATTGGTGTTTATCTCTCCCGGTCAAGTGGCAGGCGTGGACGACGGGGGCGAAACGCTCAATCCCAAAGGGCTCGCATTGATGTTTCATCCGGATTTGCTATATGGAACACCGCTTACCCGCAGAATGAAAGATTACACTTTCTTTTCTTATGAATCCAACGAAGCCCTGCATATGTCCGAACGTGAACGCCAAATTATCCTCAACTGTTTCAAAGAGATTCAAGAGGAACTGGAACACGCTATCGACAAACATACCAAGCAAATCGTAGCTTCAAACATTGAAACTTTACTCAATCACTGTGTCCGTTTCTACGAACGCCAGTTTATTACCCGCGAGACGGTTAACCGGGATTTGCTCGGTAATTTCGAGCGCATACTAAATTCATATTATGCGTCAGACAAGCCCCAGACTATTGGGTTACCGTCCGTCGGATATTGTGCTGAACAGATGCATCTTTCTCCCAATTATTTCGGAGACTTGATAAAAAAGGAAATCGGCAAGTCTGCCCAAGAGTATATTCAGTTGTCTGTCATGGAGAGAGTTAAAGAACTGTTAGCGGAAAAGAACAAGACTGTTAGTGAAATTGCCTACGAACTCGGTTTCAAGTATCCGCATCATTTGAGCAGAATATTCAAAAAGGTGGTAGGCACAACTCCTAATGAATATCGTCTGCAAGTCGGATAGAGGAAGAGAATTTTTTCCTGTTAGTATATATCTTCACTTTGCTGAAAGAATGACCATTCTTAAAAAAGGAATATTTAAGCAATCAGGAAGGGGGATAATAGCATAACAGTTTAAGAAAAACAGAAAGAAGCCCGACATTTGTCGGGAGAAAGTTCTTTCTTGTTATCATTTGGGATATATAGTATCCAAATAGCAGTCATTTTCCATTTTTTATTCACCAATCAATATGAAATACTAAGATAAACCAATCTTTTTATTATTCCTATTCTTTCTAACAGTTATGCCAAACTAGAGAAAAAGCACCCTCAAAAAGACCGGTTTCAGCTTCCTCACCGATGACAAACAAGTTCCTCGGTGAGGAAGGTAGCGATGCACACCGAGGAACACCCCGCTCCTCACCGAGGAACGAACGCTTTGCAAGCAAGAAAAGATGCATATTGTATGTAGTTTTATGCAAAACAGAGTTGCATTTCCGCATATTATTGCACTAATTTATGCAGTCTACGATAAAGCTCTCCGATTTGAAATTACTATAAAACCTACCGGAAGTTGCCGTAAATTTCAATACACAATAGTCGGGGTCGGTGACTCCTTCGGGATAATACATTGTATCACCTTCCTGCCATATCATCTCTTTACTGGCACTGTCTGTCAACACTTCCATTGTGCCGCGCAACATTACTCCTCGAAAGAAGCGGTTATCACAAAAGTAAATACAGGCATGATTGTTTTCCCGGTATTGCGCAACACGCATTGACGAAGTATTCGTTGTCAGATAAATCGTTTTTATCCCTTCCCTTTTCCGGGGTTGCAACATGGCTTTGATAGTAGGAAATCCTTCGCTGTCTATGGAACCGATAAAGGCTGTTTTTAACTTATCAATCATGTTCCCTACCGTTTTTTCTGCGTCTCTCATCATTTAATAATTTAATTGGTTATTATTTGATGCAAAAGTAAGGATATTGAGTAGAGCCAGTGCAATAAAAAGAAAGGGAGAAATAGTACTTTTTACGGTTTATACTTTTTCCGGTAGAGTAACGGCGTTTCTCCCGTATGCTGCCGGAAGCGGCGGATAAAATAAGAAACCGTCGAGAAATGAAGCTCAAACGCAATATCCGATATCGGAGCGTCTGTATAAGCAAGCAACCTTTTAGCCTCATCTATCACTTTATTCTGAATGTATCGCTTCACACTAAGCCCCATTGCCGAAGTTATGATTTCATTCAGGTAATTGGGAGTGATGCAAAGTTTATCCGCATAAAACTGAACGGAATGTTGTTCCTTCAAATGAGTTCCTACCAAATGGATGAATCTGTCTATATGAGTATTATTGATTTCTTTATCTGTGGTGATTTCCTCGTTTGAAACCGCCTTCTGATACGCCCGTTCCAACAGCATCAGAACTTCATAAAGCAATGCCCTCAAAACATGCACGTCATTATCATTCTGTTTGTAAGAGTCAATCTCCGTTTTGATATTGTGCAAGACTTGAAGGACACGTGTATAAAGTTCGTCCGGAAGATGCAGTTTGGCTGATAATTTTTCCGGTTTGAAAAACGCAAGATGTTGGACAAACATAGAATCTCTAAAGAGGAAAGACAAAAACTCATCTTCAAAAATCAAGGCATATCCGTTTGTTATGTGATGCGTATCCCAATTCCGAATCTCTCCCGCTTTTGAGAAAAACACATCTTGGGGGAAAGCTTCATAAGTACGGTTGTCGACTGAAAAGTTCCCCTCTCCTTCCGTTATAAAAGTAATATCATAATAAGTCAGCGTATGGACAGAACTTTCAGCCAGGAACTTCTTCACATATTTCAGTTCGACGACATCAATCAAAAGTTCATTGCCATACTTATTTTTGTGGAAAGTATATCGGGGTATCGAGTTCTTCATTTTCTTTCAATTACGTGACAAAGATAAGTTATATTAGTATAAGAAAAAAGGTTCAAAGTCTGAAAGAAAACGGTTATATTATACTTTCAGTGTTTTTTAATTTGCCGCCAACGAAGTAAAAGATTATCTTTGCCGATATAAACAAGCCGAATCGTTGTATAAATATGAACGACACTCCCCACTTCACACCCTATGTACTTACGACATTGCTTTCGGCGATAGTAATCCTCGTTATGGGAATTTGCCTGCTGGCACTCTTTGTTCCGCGGGATACGGAACTGAAGAATTACCGCATTTCACGACGTTTCCTTGCCGTAGCTTATGTGGTACTCTCTTTTGTGGGGTTATGGGAAGTTTTCGGGGAGACGGATGCCGGCCACAGACCGATATTGATGGCATTTACTTTACTCGCCGCTTCGTATCAGGCACTGCTGTTCACGCTATCCATCATTACTCTTATTAATATGCAGTACATGACCCCTCGCAAGGTTTGGCTGGGGAACATTCTGCCGATAACATTGCTGGGCGGAGTCTTGTTTACGGCTCTCATTCTATTGCCGGAGCACCTATTCTACACTCTGTTTTATGTAATGCTTGGACTATATTGCCTGCAACTGATTTATTATGTAACGGTATTCATCCGGGAATATGGCAGATATCTTCACCGCTTTGATAATTTCTTTTCTTCAGACGAACACCGTCGGTTGATATGGATACGGGATGCGTTTTTTATGGCTCTGTGTGTGGGCGTTGCCGCAGTATCTTCGATATTTGCAAGCACACCTCTATATATCATTTTCACAGCCGCTTACACCATTTTCTACCTCTATTTTGCAATCAAGTATATCAACTACCTGACCATCTTCCACCGCATAGCTCCCGTTATCGTAGAACCTGCACCAACAATATCGGGTGGCAAAAAGACAACGGAAGAGTTCGTCAGTACGGCACTCAATGGATGGGTCGAACGTAAGGAATTTCTTCGTCAAGACATCACGTTAGAAACACTCGCCAATGAACTTGCAACCAACCAAACCTATCTGTCTCGTTATATCAATTCACATTACGGACAAAACTTTCGCTCATGGATCAATTCATTACGTATCGGAGAGTCTATGCGACTGATTGAATCGGATACCGAGTTATCGTTGGATGAGATAGCCGAGCGAATAGGCATTCCGAGCCGCAGTACTTTCTTTCGTCAATTTGCCGCCGTTGCCGGAGTTACCCCTGCCGAATATCGCCGAAAAGTGAAAAATGAAAATCCTCCGATACAATAAAACTCCCTGCCGATAATGTGGTAAAGAGTCTTGCTGATGCGTGTTTCCGGACAGGAAACCGCATTTTTTTTGCCTAAAACCGCAAAAGTCCCAAAACCCGACACCGATTTATAAGTTTTGAGACAGATACTCCGACCACCTTGAGGTACTTTTGCATATTATTAATTAAATAGCATAAAATTATGAAGGCATTACAACGATCAATCCTCCTGCTGTCCGGAGCAATATTACTACTTACGGGGTGCGGAAAAGACAACGACCCGGTAGATCCGACGAATCCCGATACTGGCAACATCAACATGAACAACCTAAGCGTCGATGAAGTGAAAGCCGCCATCGGGCAGGCTCTCGATGCAGGTATCACCGAATTTAAACTGACCGGCCCCATTGCCAACAGCGGGATAGACGGTTCGTTCAATGGCAGTCCGTTTTACAATACACAAATCACGAAAATAGACCTCACGGAAGTGACAGGCTGGACGGCTGTGAATTGTGACGGAAACACCCAGACCATTAATACCGAAATGGGACTTCCGGCTTACGCCTTCTTGGATTGCGCAAAGCTGACAGAGGTGAAACTTCCCGCCGGGGTGAAAGCAATCGGCGCTCAAGCCTTCTCCGGCTGTACATCGCTGACGACTATCAACCTTGAGTACGTCACACATATCGGGAGAGGGGGATTTTCCGGCTGTACGGCCCTGTCCAGCATCGCATTGCCCGAAGCTACTACCCTTTATTCCGAGACTTTCAGTAATACCGGCTTGAAATCTGTCTCCTTACCCAAAGTTACTTCCATCAGCGAAGGAGCAAGTAACGACGGTATGTCCAACGGCTCCTTCTGCAGATGCGAGCAACTGACTGCTGTCAACGCGCCGCTGCTGACGGATATAGGATTGAGTACATTCTTGGGGTGCATCAAGCTCGAAACGGTAGATATACCGAAGGCTACGACAATCAGGCAATCGGCTTTCAGTAGATGTGAATCATTGAAAAGCATTGACTTTGATAAAGTGACAACGATAGGCGAGAACGCATTCGTGCTTTGCACGGCAGCAACAGAGATAAAACTACCCTTGGCAACAACGATAGGTAGCAACACGTTCCGGAGCTGCACGGCTGTGACAGAGATAGAACTTCCCGTCGTCACCTCGATAGACTCTCGAGCCTTTCTGGACTGTACTAAGCTGAAGACACTGAGACTGCCCGCCGCCATAGAGTTGGGTAACTATATCGTAGCAGGTTGCAGCAACCTCACCCGGATAGAGGTGACCACTACCGGAAAGTTGACTGGCATCGGTGGCGGACTCCTCAACAACAACGGCGTCTTTGATAACAACGGTAATACTAATCCGCCGTTCAATGCCGCCAACTGTACCCTTGTGTTGCATACGGATAAGCAACCGGGTGGTTCAGGTGACCCCACCGTATCGGGAAATACATGGATTAGCTATACATGGAAGAGCATTACATACCAATAGGAAATATATTGGCGAAACATCTGTTCAGTATATACCTAGTAGTAAAATAAAACAAACCATAAGAGAGGAAGTTGAAACTCACTCTCTTATGGTTTTTAATATCAGATAAAAAGACGCTTTCTTATTTCTGACTTCCCGCCAAATATCCCAAGCTTGTCACATCAGCCCCCAAATAATGAGTAATATACTTCAGAGGTACTCTGTATAAAATGTCGGGTATTTCCGTCAATAGAGAAAGATACTTTTCCCTAATCGTCAATTTGCGCATATTCACATTCATTTCTTCTTTAAAGTAAAACTGGTATTCCATAAGCTGACGTACCAGGTTGGAGAATGTTATGGACGTAGCGCACAGTTCCTCAATCTCATCCTCGCTGATGTAATAAGCCACACATCTCGTCAGTGTTTTTACGGAATGTTTTCTTGTGTTGTAACACAATATCGCATCCCCTGCCGACAGGAAGCGGATAGTCTTGTCCTCTCCCTGATGACTGGAAAATGTATGCAAGATACCGGAAACGATTATATACAAGCTCTGCTCGGGCATTGTAGCAGAAGCAATCGTCTCACCTTTATCCAAATGCACCATTTTCATACGAGCCAACAGCTCTTTCACTTCTTTTTCTTCCACCTGATACTCAAAACAGAGTTTCTTCAAATAAGCTTCCATACAAATTGATTTTAGTTAATATATGTCACTTAGAAAACACTTAATTCGATATAGCAGGCATCACAATGCCTTTCGAGTACATTCTCTTTTGGTTATATCGCAAATACCAAATACAAATCAACAACGAGACCACCGTCGACAAGGGCGGAGCAAAGCCCATGAGGAATAGTGAGGAACTGTCTATCTGACTAAACCAGTACGACAACGGAATACGGAACAGGAAGGTCGCTATCAGACTGTGAATCATCGGAAACAATGAATTCCCCTGTCCGCTGAAGTAAGAATTGATGCAGAACACAAAACTTACAATGATACAGTCGATACTGTATCCCCGCAAATACTCCGCCGCCATTGCCACTACCGCCGCATCTTTGGAGAAGAATGCGGTAAGCGTCTCCGGCAGGAATTGGGAATATACACAAACCGATACACCGAAAACCAGGGCAATTCCAATGCCCGAAGCCAGGCATTTGTTCATCCGCTGTATCAGTCCCGCACCGTAATTCTGTGCCGTCATGGTTGCCACTGCCGATGATATCGCCATTGGCGGCAGCATCGCAAAGACGATTATTTTCTCTACAACACCCAAAGAAGCCGACGCGATAACTCCCATTTGGTTGACAATGACCGTTATAATCAAGAATGAAACATTGATTAACGCGTCCTGCAATGCAATGGGTGCTCCCAGCACCATAATCTTTTTGGATAAGTTCTTGTTCAGCCGGATATCTTTCCGTGTAAACTCGAAATGGAATCCATGACCGTGCAAAAACCAAAGCGAGATGACAAAGCTGACTCCCTGTGCCGTTATTGTAGCCAATGCGGCTCCCGTAGGCCCCAAATGGAAATAGCCGACCAATATAAAGTCGAGGATAATATTAATCACACACGCCAATCCTACAAAATAAAGCGGCGTTTTGGAGTCACCCAGTCCACGCAGGATACCACACACTACGTTGTACCCTACTATGAATAAAATACCTGCCGAGCATACCAGGATATAACTTTTCGTATCAGCCATTGCTTCCGCAGGCGTATGCATCAGTTCGGCTATCTGCCCGTGGAACACGACCATGACCAAAGTCAGCAATACCCCCACGATAGAGAACAGCCATACGGAAGAACCGATTGTAAACGCTACTTTCCGGTTATCCTTTGCTCCGGTGGCAATAGCAATCAATACGGTTGTCCCCGTCGTAATGCCAAGGATGATACCTGTAATCGTCTGCATCACCTGGCTGCCGATAGCCACAGCCGCCACACTGGCAGAATCATCATATTGCCCCACTACAAACAAGTCCGCCCCGCCATAAAGTGCCTGAAGCACGTTGGCAATAAGAAAAGGCACTGCAAATTGCAGCAGTACCTTCGGAACGCTCCCCTGTGTCAAATTCAACTCTTTCATCGTTTCTTTTCTACTCATACCTCTTATCTTAAAATGTTACAATAAAAAATAGTGCCGAACAAGCGAATGATTTACACCATTCATCTTATCCAGCACTATAATTATCTATTATAGCACCCTCCGATGAGGATTTTTAT
>PPYF01421907.1_pt1 | contig 12931 bp, 7 predicted proteins | sample 1559871 | NCBI WGS metagenome assembly PPYF01 (sample SAMN08240021, study PRJNA423297) | Human gut metagenome, whole genome shotgun sequencing project. | reverse complement strand
AAAGAATAATGGCTATCGAAATCAAAGTACCGGACATCGGGGCTGATGAAGTTGAAATCACCGAGATCCTGGTCAAAGTTGGCGACAAAGTAGAAGCTGAACAGTCGCTGATCACCGTAGAAGGCGACAAAGCCTCTATGGAAGTCCCGTCTCCGCAGGCTGGCGTCGTGAAAGAGATTAAAGTCTCCGTCGGCGACAAAACCGAGACTGGCAAACTGATTATGATTTTCGATTCCGCCGAAGGTGCAGCCGCCGCTGCACCTGCGCAGGAAGAGAAGAAAGAAGCCGCTCCGGCCGCCGCTGCTCCAGCGGCTGCCGCGGCAGCGAAAGAAGTTCACGTCCCGGATATCGGCGGCGATGAAGTCGAAGTCACCGAGATCATGGTTAAAGTGGGCGACACCATCGCCGCTGAGCAATCCCTGATCACCGTAGAAGGCGATAAAGCCTCTATGGAAGTTCCGGCGCCGTTCGCCGGTACCGTCAAAGAGATCAAAATCAATACCGGCGATAAAGTTTCCACCGGCTCCCTGATTATGATCTTCGAAGTGGCGGGCGCTGCGCCTGCAGCCGCTCCGGCACAGGCTGCCGCGCCGGCTGCTGCGGCTCCGGCTGCCGCAGCAGGCGTGAAAGATGTTAACGTCCCGGACATCGGCGGCGACGAAGTTGAAGTCACCGAAGTGATGGTTAAAGTCGGCGATAAAGTCGCGGCGGAACAGTCCCTGATCACCGTAGAGGGCGACAAAGCCTCTATGGAAGTTCCGGCGCCGTTCGCGGGTACCGTTAAAGAGATCAAAATCAGCACCGGCGATAAAGTCAAAACCGGTTCCCTGATCATGGTCTTCGAAGTGGAAGGCGCTGCGCCTGCCGCCGCTCCGGCTCAGGCTGCTGCCCCGGCACCAGCTGCTGCCCCGGCTCAGGCCGCTAAGCCTGCCGCTGCGCCGGCTGCGAAAGCAGAAGGTAAAAGCGAATTCGCTGAAAACGATGCCTACGTTCACGCGACCCCGCTGATTCGCCGCCTGGCGCGCGAGTTCGGTGTTAACCTGGCGAAAGTGAAAGGCACCGGCCGTAAAGGTCGTATCCTGCGCGAAGACGTTCAGGCCTACGTGAAAGACGCGGTTAAACGCGCTGAATCCGCACCGGCGGCTGCCGCTGGCGGCGGTATCCCGGGCATGCTGCCGTGGCCGAAGGTTGACTTCAGCAAGTTTGGCGAAGTCGAAGAAGTGGAGCTGGGTCGTATCCAGAAAATCTCTGGCGCCAACCTGAGCCGTAACTGGGTGATGATCCCGCACGTTACCCACTTCGACAAAACCGATATCACCGATCTGGAAGCGTTCCGCAAGCAGCAGAATGCCGAAGCTGAGAAGCGTAAACTGGACGTGAAATTCACTCCAGTGGTCTTCATCATGAAAGCGGTTGCCGCTGCGCTTGAGCAGATGCCGCGCTTCAACAGCTCGCTCTCCGAAGATGGTCAGCGCCTGACGCTGAAGAAATACATCAACATCGGTGTGGCGGTGGATACCCCGAACGGTCTGGTGGTTCCGGTCTTCAAAGACGTGAACAAGAAGAGCATCACCGAGCTGTCTCGTGAATTGACCACCATCTCGAAGAAAGCGCGCGATGGCAAACTGACGGCTGGCGAAATGCAGGGCGGTTGCTTCACCATCTCCAGCATCGGCGGCCTGGGTACCACCCACTTCGCGCCGATTGTTAACGCGCCGGAAGTGGCCATCCTCGGCGTGTCTAAGTCCGCGATGGAGCCGGTATGGAATGGTAAAGAGTTTGTGCCGCGCCTGATGCTGCCAATCTCTCTGTCCTTCGACCACCGCGTCATCGACGGTGCTGATGGTGCCCGCTTCATTACCATCATTAACAACACCCTGAGCGACATTCGCCGCCTGGTGATGTAATCGAAAAAGCCGGCCTGACGGCCGGCTTTTTTCTGATAACCTCAGGCTGTTGGGGATTATCAGCAACAAAGGACAAAATCGTTTGCCGTTTGTTGTTTAAAAATTGTTAACAATTTTGTAAAATACACGCGGATAGAACGTCCCGGTGGACTTGGGCGTAAGAATAATAGCGTCAGACCCGCCGGATATAAATTACAGAGGTCATGATGAGTACTGAAATCAAAACTCAGGTCGTGGTACTTGGGGCAGGCCCCGCAGGTTACTCTGCAGCCTTCCGTTGCGCTGATTTAGGTCTGGAAACCGTCATCGTAGAACGTTACAGCACCCTCGGTGGTGTTTGTCTGAACGTGGGTTGTATCCCTTCTAAAGCGCTGCTGCACGTGGCAAAAGTTATCGAAGAAGCGAAAGCGCTGGCCGAACACGGCATCGTTTTCGGCGAACCGAAAACTGACATTGACAAGATCCGCACCTGGAAAGAAAAAGTCATCACTCAGCTGACCGGTGGTCTGGCTGGCATGGCCAAAGGTCGTAAAGTGAAGGTGGTTAACGGTCTGGGTAAATTTACCGGCGCTAACACCCTGGAAGTGGAAGGCGAAAACGGCAAAACCGTGATCAACTTCGACAACGCCATCATCGCGGCGGGTTCCCGTCCGATTCAGCTGCCGTTTATCCCGCATGAAGATCCGCGCGTATGGGACTCCACCGACGCGCTGGAACTGAAATCTGTACCGAAACGCATGCTGGTGATGGGCGGCGGTATCATCGGTCTGGAAATGGGTACCGTATACCATGCGCTGGGTTCAGAGATTGACGTGGTGGAAATGTTCGACCAGGTTATCCCGGCTGCCGACAAAGACGTGGTGAAAGTCTTCACCAAACGCATCAGCAAGAAATTTAACCTGATGCTGGAAACCAAAGTGACTGCCGTTGAAGCGAAAGAAGACGGTATTTACGTTTCCATGGAAGGTAAAAAAGCACCGGCGGAAGCGCAGCGTTACGACGCAGTGCTGGTCGCTATCGGCCGCGTACCGAATGGTAAAAACCTCGATGCAGGTAAAGCTGGCGTGGAAGTTGACGATCGCGGCTTCATCCGCGTTGACAAACAAATGCGCACCAACGTGCCGCACATCTTTGCTATCGGCGATATCGTCGGTCAGCCGATGCTGGCGCACAAAGGTGTCCATGAAGGCCACGTTGCCGCAGAAGTTATCTCCGGTCTGAAACACTACTTCGATCCGAAAGTGATCCCATCCATCGCCTACACTGAACCAGAAGTGGCATGGGTCGGTCTGACCGAGAAAGAAGCGAAAGAGAAAGGCATCAGCTACGAAACCGCCACCTTCCCGTGGGCTGCTTCCGGCCGTGCTATCGCTTCTGACTGCGCAGATGGTATGACCAAACTGATCTTCGACAAAGAGACCCACCGTGTTATCGGCGGCGCGATTGTCGGCACCAACGGCGGCGAGCTGCTGGGTGAGATCGGCCTGGCTATCGAGATGGGCTGTGACGCTGAAGACATCGCCCTGACCATCCACGCTCACCCGACTCTGCACGAGTCCGTTGGCCTGGCGGCGGAAGTGTTCGAAGGCAGCATCACCGACCTGCCAAACGCCAAAGCGAAGAAAAAGTAACTTTTTCTTTCAGGAAAAAAGCATAAGCGGCTCCGGGAGCCGCTTTTTTTATGCCTGATGTTTAGAACTATGTCACTGTTCATAAACCGCTACACCTCATACATACTTTGAAAATAGTCACTCAGTAAACTTATAGGTAGTTAACGATATCGATGAGGTGTGAGATGAAACGCTTTTTAACCACAGCGCTGGTCGCTGCAACGTTTTTTACCGGTGTGGCTTACGCCGCTGACGCCAACATTCCCTGGGCGGACAACAGCGGCGGTACGGAAACGACCCACATTGCGGCGATGGGCCAGGATCTGAATGCCCAGCATCAGCAGGTGACGAAGACCAATGAAGGGGTATGGGCGGCGAATTCCGGTAGCATCAGCGCTGACGAAGCGGCATTATCCAGCACAAAACCAGCCTTTGCCGGCGATCCTTCTCTGATGCCTCACCAGGGCTAAGTGAATGAAAACACCCGGTTGCGTGAGTGCAACCGGGCGTTTTTTTAAGGTTCTGCCACCTGCCAGCCGGCGTCAGCGTCGGGGGTAAAACGCGTTATCTCCTGTGCCTTTGCGGCGCTCTCTTCACCGAGATTGGCCTGATAGACCCTATCCTGCTGATCGATCATAAAGCTCATCACGCCGGTTTCACCCCAGGCTATCGGCCAGGCCAGCAAGGCGACGCTCTGGTCATCGCGACCGGCGATAATTCGAAAGCGATAGCCATGGTAGCCGCTACCGGGCACCGTCGGGCTAAAGGCCGGACCGAGCGGGCTTGGCGCTTCGCCCGGCGAAGTTGGCCAGTACAAGCCATCTTTTTTGCCTTCGCTACTGATGATTTTCTGCGCCCAGCGGTGGTTCAGATGATAATAATCCTGCTGGGCATCAACATAGGCATGCATGGCGGCGATCGCCGACAGCTCATTGCGGCCGATGGCGCGGGTGAGGATCTCCTCTTCGCCAGCGGCCATATCAAAGCGCCATCCCTCAGACGTTTTTACGATAGGCACGGGCAGACGCCATGCCTCGCTACCGACATCGAGCCAGGCTTTGCCACCCTGCTGGATGATGACATGTTTCACCTGCCAGTCGCGTTGAAAGCGATCGACGGCGGCAGGGTCGATCCCGTCCGTGGGTAAGAACTGCTGCCAGTTATCGCCGAGTACTTCGCTCAGCGCGGCTTCATTAGGCTGGCTGATCGCTTCGGCCAGCGCAGCTGCGGCCTGTTCCGGCGTGGCAAACTGCTGTTGGGCGAAGGCGGCAAGCGGCGACAGCATTAACGTAAACAGGGCAACGGATAATGAGTTTCTCATTCTGCTCATCCTTAGCGGCGACGCAGTTCATGGTGTTCGGAAAGACGTTCTCTGGCGCCATCGCGTAACTCGCGGTTTACGCCGGAAAACTGGCGGCTCTGCAGTCCTCGTTCCTGCTGCGCTTGCCAGGAGGGGGCGCGGCTTTCGTTGCCGCTAAGGGCGTTGGCGCGCAGATGGCTGAGCGTCTGCTGACGCTGGGCTGGCGTGGCGGACTGGAACTGCTGCCGGCGCTGCTGCTGCTGAGGTGTGCGGTTCTGCTCGTGGCTCCTGGCGGCTTCTCGACGCTGCTGTTGCTGCGGTGTGGGGTTTTTCAGCTGCGTTTTTGCCGCCTCGCGACGCTGCTGTTGGGTCGGCGTACTGTCGTAACCGCGGTAATTACTGCGTTGGGTGGCTTGCTTCAGCTGCGCTGAGGCCGCCTGACGCTGGGCGTCGCGTGAGGTGTTGTTTGCCGCCAGGTTGCCCGCTGTGGCCGTCGGTACGTTATGCTGCAGCTGGGTCATCGCTGCCTGGCGCTGTGCTTCGCGATCGACTGGCGCATGTTGGGTCGCGCTCAGTCCGCCGGAAACGTTGGTCTGATGGAAGCGCTGAGCTACCGTATTATCGGGATACGGTGTGTGTCCGCGATAGGCAGGATTGTGCTGCCAGTTAACGAGGTTTCCCGGCAGGTTTTCTCCTGTTATATGATTGAAATTATTTACATTAATATTGATGTTATCGCCATTATGCGAGTAATCGCCGTGGTGGTAGTCGTCATCGTGATGGTGATGGTCATCATCATCCCAGTCGATACTGCTGAACAGCGCCCAGGTGGTGGCCACGCCGAGGCTGTACCCGAAGCCTTTGACGAAGCTATCGGTAAATTGCTCCCCGGGAGGGGGCGGCAGATAGACCGGCGGATAGGCGCTGTTCGGCCAGGTACCATAGACGGTGGAGGGGTTATAGCTGGGAACATAGACCACCTGTGGATTGGTCGGCTCTATTTTAATGACCTGCGTGGGCGCAGGCGCCGCTGTGTGGGCGGTTGCGGTTGCTGCCGTGCTGCTGCTGGCTGAAACCGGTGCGGCAGGGGTGACAATCACTTTCTGCTGCGGTGTGGATTTCAGCGTCCCGGTTTGTTGGGCAATGGCGCGCAGGCGCTGCACTGAATCCATCACATCATGCGGCTGGGCCAAAAACGCATTGCCAAGATTTTCCACCCAGGGCGGATCCTCGCCCATCATCGCCAGCAGGGCAGGGAAAGCGACAAGAGATTTGACGCTAGGGTCCCACGGCTGGCTGGCAACCGCCTGCACGGCCGCATCCCCTTTCATCGCGGGGTTATCCTGGGACCACTGGACCGCCTGCAGGACGTTGTCGGGATAAGTGGAGGCCATCAACACCTGCGACAGCAGACTGTCCGGGTAGAGCGCGATAGGGGCGACCCACTGATCAATTTGCGCCTGGGTGTAAGTGGCGGCCACCGGCTGTGTCGTCGACGCTGCGGGCGCTGGCGCTTGCTGCGCAGGCGGTTCAGCGATCGTCGCTGGGGTTCGGCTTTGCACATAGAGTGTTCCTGCCGCCGCGAGTAAGCCAGCGCTACAGAGCAGGGCGATAATATGGGGTTTGAACGGCAGTGACATGGAAACTCCTGACCCAAAAAGTAACCCATCTCGCTAAAGTATCTGCGAAAACGGCGCGTTTGCTGAGTATAAGTAAGCGGTATGGCTTTTTATTGATTATTGTTGGGATCGGCCCGTGGCGTTGTACGCGGAAAGGAATTTTTGTCGTGGGATTTGAACAGAAAGCCTGCAATATCCTGCCCTTAACGATTCAGCTAAATTTTAATGTTGCTTTTTTGTAAACAGATTAACACCTTTCAAAAATCCTGCTATGCTGCCGACGCGGTATCGGGCATTTACCCTACAAACTGCTGTCTCACAGGAGCGTGAAGAAAATCGCCCAGCCACTAAATCCTTCAAGATGCGTCACGCGGCAAGCTAAGCCAGGACAGAGGCAGATTGATTGAAGACGTGTAGGCCGCATTATGACAATGAGAGCGAGGAGAACCGTCGTGCTAGAAGAATACCGTAAGCACGTAGCTGAGCGTGCCGCCATGGGGATTGTTGCCAAACCCTTAGATGCAACCCAAATGGCCGCGCTGGTAGAACTGCTGAAAAACCCGCCTGCGGGCGAAGAAGAATTCCTGTTAGACCTGCTGATTAACCGTGTACCGCCGGGCGTCGATGAAGCCGCCTATGTTAAAGCTGGATTCCTTGCCGCGATCGCCAAAGGCGAAGCGACCTCCTCCCTGGTTACCCCTGAAAAAGCCGTTGAACTGCTGGGCACCATGCAGGGCGGTTACAATATCCATCCGCTGATCGATGCGCTGGACGACGCGAAACTGGCGCCGATTGCCGCGAAAGCGCTCTCCCATACCCTGCTGATGTTCGATAACTTCTACGACGTGGAAGAGAAAGCCAAAGCGGGTAACGAGCATGCTAAACAGGTTATGCAATCCTGGGCTGACGCCGAGTGGTTCCTGAACCGTCCGCAGCTGGCAGAGAAAATCACTGTTACCGTCTTCAAGGTCACCGGCGAAACGAACACCGATGATCTCTCTCCGGCGCCGGATGCGTGGTCGCGCCCGGACATCCCGCTGCATGCGCTGGCAATGCTCAAAAACCCCCGCGAAGGCATTGAGCCGGATCAGCCGGGCGTGGTTGGCCCAATCAAACAGATCGAAGCCTTGCAGCAGAAAGGCTACCCGCTGGCCTACGTCGGCGACGTGGTCGGGACCGGTTCTTCACGTAAATCCGCCACCAACTCGGTGCTGTGGTTTATGGGCGACGATATCCCGAACGTGCCGAACAAGCGCGGCGGCGGCCTGTGTCTGGGTGGTAAAATCGCGCCAATTTTCTTCAACACCATGGAAGATGCGGGCGCGCTGCCTATCGAAGTTGATGTGTCTAACCTGAACATGGGCGACGTAATCGACGTTTACCCGTTCAAAGGCGAAGTGCGTAACCACGAGACCAACGAACTGCTGGCCAGCTTCGAGCTGAAAACCGATGTGCTGATCGACGAAGTGCGCGCCGGCGGCCGTATTCCGCTGATCATCGGTCGCGGTCTGACCACCAAAGCGCGTGAAGCGCTGGGCCTGCCGCACAGCGATGTCTTCCGTCAGGCGAAAGACGTGGCGGAAAGCACCCGCGGCTTCTCGCTGGCGCAGAAAATGGTTGGCCGCGCCTGCGGCGTTGCCGGTATCCGTCCGGGCGCTTATTGCGAACCGAAAATGACCTCCGTCGGTTCTCAGGACACCACCGGTCCAATGACCCGTGATGAGCTGAAAGACCTGGCGTGCCTGGGCTTCTCTGCAGACCTGGTGATGCAGTCCTTCTGCCACACCGCGGCCTACCCGAAGCCGGTTGACGTTACCACGCACCACACTCTGCCGGACTTCATCATGAACCGCGGCGGTGTTTCTCTGCGTCCGGGCGATGGCGTGATTCACTCCTGGCTGAACCGCATGCTGCTGCCGGATACCGTGGGTACCGGCGGTGACTCCCACACCCGTTTCCCAATCGGCATCTCCTTCCCGGCGGGCTCTGGTCTGGTGGCCTTCGCCGCCGCGACCGGCGTGATGCCGCTGGATATGCCGGAATCGGTGCTGGTGCGTTTCAAAGGTAAAATGCAGCCGGGGATCACCCTGCGTGACCTGGTCCACGCCATCCCGCTGTACGCCATCAAGCAGGGCCTGCTGACCGTGGAGAAGAAAGGTAAGAAAAACATCTTCTCTGGTCGCATCCTCGAGATCGAAGGTCTGCCGGATCTGAAAGTCGAGCAGGCGTTCGAGTTGACCGATGCCTCGGCTGAGCGTTCTGCCGCCGGCTGCACCATCAAACTGAATAAAGAGCCGATCGTTGAGTATCTGAACTCCAACATCGTTCTGCTGAAGTGGATGATCGCCGAAGGCTACGGCGACCGCCGTACCCTGGAGCGTCGTATCCAGGGCATGGAAAAATGGCTGGCGAATCCGCAGCTGCTGGAAGCCGATGCTGACGCGGAATACGCGGCAGTGATCGACATCGATCTGGCGGATATTAAAGAGCCGATTCTGTGCGCGCCGAATGATCCGGACGATGCCCGCCTGCTGTCTGATGTGCAGGGCGAGAAGATCGACGAAGTGTTCATCGGCTCCTGCATGACCAACATCGGCCACTTCCGTGCCGCCGGTAAGCTGCTGGACAGCCACAAAGGCCAACTGCCGACTCGCCTGTGGGTGGCGCCGCCAACCCGTATGGATGCCGCGCAGCTGACCGAAGAAGGCTACTATAGCGTGTTTGGTAAGAGCGGGGCGCGTATCGAAATCCCTGGCTGTTCCCTGTGTATGGGTAACCAGGCGCGCGTGGCCGACGGCGCGACGGTGGTTTCCACCTCTACCCGTAACTTCCCGAACCGTTTAGGTACCGGCGCTAACGTCTATCTGGCCTCTGCCGAACTGGCAGCGGTGGCTTCGCTGCTCGGCAAACTGCCGACGCCGGAAGAGTACCAGACCTTCGTGGCGCAGGTGGATAAGACGGCGGAAGATACCTACCGTTATCTGAACTTCAACCAGCTGGATCAGTACACTGAAAAAGCTGACGGCGTGATCTTCCAGACCGCGGTGTAAACCATTCGGTCAGCCCGGCTGACCGTTTGGCGATAAACTCTCCAATGCCCGGTGAACATTGCATCACCGGGCATTTTTATTTCCAAACCTCCCGCCCGCTACGCTTTTTTTCTTTCTGTCTGCTGCGATAATTACTGCATGGGTACAGTGCAGCGGTGACGCATTGCCCTTGCAGAGGAAAAGACTATGGATTACGAATTTCTGCGCGATATTACCGGAGTGGTAAAGGTGCGAATGTCGATGGATCACGAGGCGATCGGCCACTGGTTCAACGAGGAGGTGAAAGGCAATCTTGCTCTGCTGGACGAAGTGGAGCAGGCTGCGCGCACCGTGAAGGGCAGCGAGCGTTCCTGGCAGCGTGCCGGGCATGAATATACGCTGTGGCTGGATGGCGAAGAGGTGATGATCCGCGCCAATCAGCTGGAGTTTTCCGGCGACGAAATCGAGGAGGGGATGAGCTACTACGACGAAGAAAGTCTCTCTCTGTGCGGTGTTGAGGATTTCCTGCAGGTGGTCGCCGCCTATCGTGAGTTTATGCAGCAGCGTTAATGACGCCTTTTATGTCGGGCGGCGCAGAACTACAGGCCCGGCAAGCAAAAGCGCCGCCGGGCATTTCATAGATTACACGGCAGGAATATTGCGGCCGTAGTAAATCTCGCGCATCTCTTTCCATAGCAGGTCGGTAATGACCTTGCGCTCTTCGGCAGTCAACTCTTCCGGTCGGGTATGGAACATGTAGTGCTTAAGGTCGAACTCCTTGAGCAACATTTTGGTATGGAAGATATTTTCCTGATAAACGTTGACGTCGACCATGTCATACAACGACTTTATATCGTCGGACATAAAGTTCTGAATCGAATTGATTTCATGATCGATAAAATGCTTCATCCCATTGATATCGCGGGTAAAGCCGCGCACACGGTAGTCAATGGTCACAATGTCCGATTCCAGCTGGTGAATCAGATAGTTCAGCGCTTTAAGCGGGGAAATGACGCCGCACGTTGAAACTTCGATATCGGCCCGGAAGGTGCACAGGCCGCCCTCCGGATGGCTCTCCGGGTAGGTATGCACGCAGATATGGCTCTTATCGAGATGGGCGACCACGGTTTCCGGTAGCGGGCCAGGATGTTCGGTCTGGTCAATCAGCTTGGGATCGACAGGCTCTTCGCTGACCAGAATGGTCACGCTGGCGCCCTGGGGTTCATAATCCTGACGGGCGATATTCAGGATATTGGCGCCAATAATAGAACAGGTTTCTGTCAGGATCTCCGTCAGGCGATTGGCATTATAGAGTTCGTCGATATAGGCGATGTAGCCGTCGCGCTCTTCTGCCGTTTTGGCGTAACAGATATCGTAGATACAAAAACTCAGGCTTTTGGTCAGGTTGTTAAAGCCGTGCAGCTTCAATTTTTTCAATTTAGTTCACCCCCTTATTTCGCGTCACGGTGCGGACAGAGCATCATGCAGATATTGTGGTAAGGCGAAGGCCGCCGTATGGATTGCCGGATTGTAGTAACGGCAGGTCAGGTTGGCTTTGTGAAAGCGCGCCTGAATGATTTCGCTGGAGAGATGGCGCAGCGCCTCATTGTCGCTCGCCCAGGCAAAGGTCATGATCCCGCCGTAATAGGTTGGAATTGCCGCCTGGTAGAAGCTGACGTCGCGAAAATAGTGGCTTAGCTTGCGATGGCTGCCTACCGCTTCATCCTGTTGCAGGAAGCAGACGCCATTCTGGGCAACAAAGATCCCACCCGGGTTCAGGCAGCGTTTGCAGCCTTCATAAAAAGCCGAGGTGAACAGGCTTTCTCCCGGGCCGATAGGGTCGGTACAGTCCGAAATGATCACGTCAAACGTTTGCGTCGTCTGATTAACAAAATTGACGCCATCATCAATCACCAGCGTAAAGCGCGGATCGTCATAGGCGCCGGCGTTATGGTTCGGCAGGTACTGGCGGCAGAATGAAACTACCCCGGCGTCGATTTCCACCATGGTGATGGTTTCGATGCTACGGTGACGAGAGACTTCGCGCAGCATCGCGCCATCGCCGCCGCCAATGATCAACACATGCTTCGCGTTGCCGTGAGCCAGCAGCGGCACATGGGTCATCATTTCGTGATAGATGAACTCGTCGCGTTCGGTGGTTTGTACGACGCCATCCAGCGCCATCACCCGGCCAAAGGCGCGGTTATCAAAGATGATCAGATCCTGATGATCGGTTTTTTCGTGGTACAGCACGTTATCAACGCTAAAATACTGACCAAAATGGTCATGCAGCGTTTCATGCCACAGTGGATTATCGGCCACGATAAGGCTCCTCCTTCGTTAACATCTGTTACACCCGTAAAACGAGTGCAACATCATAGACAACTATAGATGAGGATGCACGGCGGTTATTGCAGCAATGAGGCAGGAATAACAGCCACCGCCCCGGAAGGGCGGTGGAGAGGATGAGGCTATTTTGCCGGCTCGGGTTGGCTATCTACTATCCGCACGGAATAAACCATGGTGGCGCCTGGCGGGATTTTTGGCGGTAATCCTTTACTGCCATAGGCCTTTTCAGGCGGGACGACGAGCGTCACAGAGCCGTGGTTCTGTAGACGCTTCAGCGGTTCGCGAAACACCGGGGGATAGGCATCCAGCTTTTGCGTAAGCGCCTGATCTTTCGCTTCCATATCGTTGATCACCGTCCCGTCCGTCAGCATCTCTTTGATCACCACGGTAACCAGGTCGTTACCGCTTATTTTTCCTTTACCCAGGTAATCGACGCGGCTGTAGACGCCCTCTTTAAAGACCACATCTTTTTTGCGCGCAAACGCCTGCTGATATTTCTTGCCGGCACTGATGTTTTTCTGCTCTATTTTATTCAGGTTCTGAAAAACCTGCTGCGACACATCAAACAGCGCCTTGTTACGTTCCTGCTCTCCGAGACGAAGCTGGCCGCGAAAGGCATCTTCGATGCCCTGCAGCACCAGGCCTGCGTCGACGGTAACTCCCTGAGTGCGACGGGTGGTAAGGACGTTGAGCGCCTCGCTTCCCATCGAGGCGCCGATCGCATAAGCCTGCTGTTCTCCCGATGCGCTGAGTTTGGCAGCGGCGCTCTCGCCGCTGCGCGTTTTGGACTGTACAGAAAGCTGCGTTCTCAGCAGTTCGATTTCATCTTCTTTCATCCGTAGCTGGGCGTTGTCTTTATCCGCCTGCAGGCGATAGGCTGCCACTATGGCCGCCATCTCTGGTGGCTCATTTTTTGGCGCAGCGGCGTCGTTAGCGGGGCCATGCGGCGCTTTATCCGCGGCGGCCAGCCGGGTGGACAGCGATTGTTTATCGGCGTTAAGGGCTTTGACCTGATCGAGGGCAGCCTGCTGCGTCTTTTCCGCAGCGGCGAGGCGAATAGTCAGCGACTGTTTATCGGCGTTAAGGGCCTTAACCTGCTCGAGGACGGCCTGTTTCT
>PPYF01188568.1_pt1 | contig 12933 bp, 12 predicted proteins | sample 1559871 | NCBI WGS metagenome assembly PPYF01 (sample SAMN08240021, study PRJNA423297) | Human gut metagenome, whole genome shotgun sequencing project. | reverse complement strand
TGTGTGGCGGTACAATTTATAAATTACCGTCGCTGAAAGATGCGTTTTATATCCCGATGCAGGAATATTTCCATTTGACCAATGGTCAAATTGGTAATGCTATGTCGGTAAACTCATTTGTCACGACAGTGGGTTTTTTTCTGTCTATTTATTTTGCCGATAAACTACCGCGCAGATACACCATGTCATTCTCACTCATTGCGACAGGATTACTGGGTGTTTATTTGACGACAATGCCGGGGTATTGGGGCATCCTCTTTGTCTGGGCGCTATTTGGCGTTACTTGCGACATGATGAACTGGCCGGTCTTGCTCAAGTCGGTAAGTCGATTGGGCAATAGCGAACAACAAGGTCGGTTGTTTGGCTTCTTCGAAACAGGGCGTGGCATTGTCGATACCGTGGTGGCATTTTCTGCGTTGGCAGTATTTACCTAGTTTGGCAGTGGCTTATTGGGTTTTAAAGCAGGCATCTGGTTCTATTCCCTTATTGTGATTGCCGTAGGCATTATCATTTTCTTTGTTCTGAATGACAAAGAAGAGGCACCGTCCGTCGAGGTGAAAAAAGAAGACGGAGCATCGAAAAACACCAGTATGACCTCGGTGCTGAAAGACAAAACTATCTGGCTTATCGCTTTTAACGTCTTCTTCGTTTACGCGGTTTACTGTGGCCTGACATTCTTCATTCCATTCCTGAAAAACATCTATCTATTGCCCGTTGCGCTGGTGGGGGCTTACGGCATCATTAACCAATACTGTCTGAAAATGATTGGTGGACCGATTGGTGGCATGATTTCAGATAAGATCCTGAAATCGCCGAGTAAATATCTATGCTACACCTTTATCATCAGTACCGCTGCGCTCGTACTGTTGATTATGCTGCCGCACGAAAGTATGCCGGTCTATTTAGGGATGGCATGTACGCTGGGCTTTGGCGCGATAGTCTTTACACAGCGAGCCGTATTTTTTGCACCTATCGGCGAAGCAAAAATTGCTGAAAATAAAACAGGCGCGGCGATGGCGTTGGGTAGCTTTATTGGTTACGCCCCGGCGATGTTCTGCTTCAGTCTGTATGGCTACATTCTGGATTTAAATCCGGGGATTATTGGCTACAAAATCGTGTTTGGCATTATGGCCTGCTTCGCATTCTGTGGTGCGGTGGTTTCCGTAATGCTGGTTAAGCGTATTAGCCAACGTAAGAAAGAGATGCTGGCGGCTGAAGCTTAATTAATGGCCGGATGTGCTTAATCCGGCCAACGAAAACCGTATCAACCGTAGGCCGCATCCGGCAAAATAAAATCCGCTGAATCCCCAGCGGATTTTTCGAAGTTTCAATTTCAGGAAACTTCCTGCTCGGCAACCACCAGTTCAACATTCTCTTCACTTAACAACTGGCAGAAAGAATTGGGAGGCGGGGCATCTGTAAAAAAAGCCCTGACATTCCGTGCATTGCCAATTGAAACGGCAGCAGACGCGGCAAACTTCGTATGATCGGCCACTAACAATGTATTCCGCGCATGTTTAATCATCGTTCTCGCGACTAACGCTTCATTTACATCAAATTCCAGTAGGGTGCCGTCATGTTCAATGGCACCTATACTGGTGATTAAATAATCTGCGCGGAAGCCTTCAATAAAATCCACGGCTCCTGGGCCGATAATCCCGCCGTTATGAGCGCGTAAAGTGCCTCCCGGCACCATCACTTCAATATCCTGATTCTTATAAAGAATCTGTGCCACACGTAGGCTGTTAGTGATAATGCGTAAATCACGCCGGTTGAGTAATGCCCTGGCAACGGCTTCTACGGTTGTACCGATGGTGATAAAGACGGTACAGCGTTCGGGAAGGTAATCGGCGACTGCCTCAGCGATCGCCCGTTTCTCGGCGGTGAGCGAAAGTTCCCGTTGCTCAAAAGCGGTATTCATGACGCTGGAGACGCGCCCGGCCCCTCCATGATGACGGGTGATCAAGCCCTGCTCACTGAGTTTTCGGATATCCCGGCGCACGGTTTGCGTTGAAACATCCAGCAGTTGTGCCAGTTCTTCAATATTCATATAACCGCGTTCTGCGATTAGATGAACGAGTTGGTCATGGCGTGGATTACCTGTCACTTCGATGATACTCATGAATACTCCCTTGCCCCTCCTCGGTAGATGTTTACCATTTTACGCATAAAGTGACAAAAATGATTCGGTTTGCTCACGATTAGGAATGCCGGCCCGACCGCCAGGCTGGGTACATTTCATCGCGGCAACCGCACTGGCAAAACGAATAGCCTCTTTTGTTGGCATTTTTTCTGCCAACGCTACCGCGAGTGCGCCGTGAAAAACATCGCCTGCTCCAGTGGTATCAACCACATTGACAGAAAATGCCTCCTGTTGACACAAATGACCATCTTCAATCCACAACGATCCTTCAGAACCCAGCGTAACATACACTTTACCTGCTGTTTGTGTCGTTGCCTGGAACAAACCTTCTTCAGGTGACTGCAGGCCAGTCATGCGTTTCAGCCCTGGTGTTGAGAACACGGCGTGATCGGCAAGCGCGACAAGTGGAGAAATATCCTGCGGTGTCATATCGGCGTCTAAAAGCGTTGTCACACCCGCAAGACGCGCTAGCGAGAATGCTTTTTCAGTACCGCTATGCCAGCGAACATCGGCCAGAATCAGATCATAACGAGAGAAATCGATCGCTTCTAACCATTCGGCATCAGTACCGAGATCGGGACTTGGATAATTAACGATAATCCGTTCGCCATGCTGATCAACGAGGATCGCTGATTGCGATGAACGGGCGTTAGGATATCGGCGGCAAAATGCGGTATTGACGCCCCAACCCTCAAGTTCTGCAAGTAAGGTATTTCCACAACTGTCATCGCCGACGCGACCGATGAAATCAACCTCCACGCCAAGCTTTGCGATTGCAACAGCGGCTGTTGCTGCCGGGCCGCCACCAATCTCAAGATAATGATTTGCCTGATATTTTCCGCCGCCATCCGGCAGAGTGAGCAAAGAATAAATCCTGTCCTGAACTGTGATACCCACGCATGCAATTTTGGTCATATTTGTCTTGTCCTGTTTAATTTTGTCGTCTTCGGTCAATTTAAATGACACAAATGATCAAATTAGTGATGCGTGTCGTGTTTTTGAACATAAATTACAAATATGCTCAAAAACAGACGAAAACGAATTTTCAATTGTCATTATTTTGTCAATGTCAGACAGGAGAGTATTCATGGCAACCATTGCATTTCTCGGGCTGGGGCAGATGGGTAGCCCAATGGCTAACAATCTATTGCAAAAAGGGCATTCATTGCAGGTATTTGATGTCAATGCACAGGCCGTCGATGCGCTAGTTACGCAGGGGGCCACTGCGGCACAAACCCCAGCGGAAGCGGCAGCAGGCGCTGAATTTATCATCACTATGCTTCCCAATGGTGACATTGTTCGACAGGTTCTGTTGGGGGAAAAAGGCGTCTGTGAGGCTGTTTCATCTGACGCGTTATTGATTGATATGTCGACTATTCATCCCTTACAGACCGATGCATTAATACGGGAGTTACAAGAAAAAGGCATCAGTATGATGGACGCCCCCGTGGGCAGAACGTCCGTGAATGCGATTGATGGCACATTGCTGATTTTAGCGGGTGGCACTGATGAGCAGATTGCACGTGCACGCCCGATTCTCATGTGCATGGGTAATGAGCAGGTCGAGGCTGGCGGCCCAGGAATGGGGATCCGCGTGAAGCTAATTAACAACTATATGAGCATTGCGCTTAATGCGCTGTCCTCCGAGGCCGCTGTGTTATGTGAGTCACTGGGATTAAATCTTGATGTCGCAATTAAGGTGATGAGTGGTACGGCAGCAGGGAAAGGACATTTTACGACCACCTGGCCTTGCAAAGTGCTGAAAGGCGATCTTTCACCCGCCTTCATGGTGGATCTGGCGTTGAAAGATCTGCGTATTGCAGTTGACGTCGCTCGGGAGACGGGGGCACCGCTCAATATGGGGATTGCAGCAGAAAGTTATTACGCTGCAGCAAGTCAAGACGGCAAAGGGCGGCAGGACTGGAGTGCCCTGCTAAATCAGGTTCGCCAGCAGGCTGGTCTTTAATTTTATCTATTAACAGGAGTTTCTATGTCATCCCACTTCACCCCATTTACGCTGAAAGATATCTCCCGCCCAGGTGGTGGATTTGCCATGTTAGCTGTCGATCAGCGTGAGGCCATGCGCTTGATGTTTGCGGCAGCAGGGCAGCCAAAACCCATCGCCGACAGTGTACTCACCGATTTTAAAGTTGCCGCGACCCGAATCCTTTCTCCTTATGCTTCTGCCGTTCTGGCGGATAAACAATTTTGTCTTGAGCAAATAGTCGAGCAGGGCGCTGTTGCTAATTCTTGCGGCCTGATTGTCGCTGCCGATCTTTTTATCCCAGGTAATGGCATCCCGGTTGATAGCGTTGAAATAGATATGTCCGTCGACCCGCATAAAGCCCGTGAAATGGGGGCTAAGGCAATGAAATTACTTGTACTCTGGCGTGAAGATGAACCCGCAGAGGAACGTCTGGCAATGGTTGATAAATTTGTTCGTCGCTGCCGTAGTGCCGGGCTGGTTAGCATTATTGAACCTGTGGTGCGTCCACCTCGTCGCGGTTGGGACTTTGATCGTGAAAGCGCCATTGTTGCCGCCGCCGCAGAGCTTGGTGGAACAGAGGCTGATCTTTACAAAGCCGAGATGCCATTAGGGGGCAAAGGCGATGAAAAAACCTTACTTGCCGCCTGTCAGCAACTTAACGATCAGATGAAGATGCCGTGGGTAATTCTTTCTTCTGGCGTTGATGCCGATATTTTTGGCCGTGCAGTAAGTATTGCCATGAAAGGTGGTGCGTCAGGCTTCCTGGCTGGACGAGCGGTTTGGGCGTCGGTTGTTGGTGCACAAGATCCACAAACTATGCTGCGAGATGTCTCTGTTCCTCGTTTACAACGGTTGGCAGAAATTGTCGATGAAGGTATCGCGCAACGCTAATCCCCTATGGATATCGATTCTGGAGAATAACAATGGATAAAATTACCCAGGTTTTATTTTCAGATATTGGGAAAGTCACCACTCAATATGTTGAAGTACCACACCAGGAACTTAAACCGCACGAAGTGCGGATTGCGCCTGTGTTCTATGGGATATGCGGTTCGGATCTGCATGTTCTGAAAGGCGGTCATCCGTTTGCTAAACCACCTGTCGTCCCCGGTCATGAAATTGCAGCGCGCGTTACGGAAGTTGGCAGCGACGTTAAAAATGTACAGCCGGGCGATCATGTTGTGGTCGATCCCATCATGGCTTGCATGGAATGCCGAGCCTGCAAAGCAGGACGTTTTAATCTTTGTGAACCACCGCAGGTTGCTGGTTTTCGCGCACCGGGCTTTGCTCGCTCACAACACATTGTTCCTGCGCGTAATTGCCATGTCGCACCAGCCTCTTTACCGCTAAAAGTGTTGGCCTTTGCCGAACCGGCGGCTTGTGCCCGTCACTGCGTTAACCGAATGCCGAAAGCTTCTCTGGAAAGCGTACTGGTGATTGGTGCCGGAACGATAGGCTTATCCATCGTGCAGGCACTGCGCATTATGGGGGCAGGTAAGATTACCGTGATTGAACCTGACGCTGCCAAACGCGCGCTGGCGTTAAAGCTGGGCGCAGCAGAAGTTTGGGCACCAGGTGAGCTGGCCGCAGATGTGCGATTTACGGGGGCGATTGATGTCGTTGCAGCGCAGGCCACGCTTAACGATGCATGTACCCGTGTATATGCCGGAGGCACCGTCGTGTGCATGGGCGTACCAAGTGGGCCGCGTGAAATACCATTACCGATGATGCAACGTTTCGAGCGTGACTTGCTCAACTCTGGCATGTACATCCCTGAAGATTTCGATGCTGTTATCGAATGGCTGGCGGATGGGCGGTTTGATACCAGTGAACTGGTTACCGATTTATTTGCCATTGAGGATGCAGCGGCGGCATTCGAACGCGCGCAGCAAAATGACTCCATAAAGGTCATGCTGCAATTTGCGCCGGAATGATTTTCTAAATCTCTGTCTGGCGCTGCGTCACGTCAGCGCCACCCTACAACAATTAAAAAGGACACTGCGATGAGTCAAATCACCAGTCCTGCAACTTATTCAATTAGTCGGCCACAGGACGTAATTGATATTGTTAATAAGAACTCTGCAATCAACACCAGTATCGGCGTTATTTTTATTGCTTTGGGCGGCATATTGATTGATGCCTACCAGGCGGCGATGGTGGGGTTTGGTAATAAATACATTGCCGCTCAATTTGGCATTTCTCCAGGCCTTGCCGCAACCGTTAATGCGTCAGTATTAATCGCCGCGTTAATTGGCGGTTTATTAGCGAACCGAGTAATAAACCGCTTTGGGCAAAAGCGAGCATTTATTATTGGCATGGGGCTGTGCACCATCGGGGCTGCTGCGGTAGCTATTGCGCCCAGTATCTGGTGGGTGCTGGTGTGCCGCGTCATCATGGGCTTTGGTTTAGGCATCGACTTCCCTTTGGCAACCAATGCCGTGGCAGAGCTTCGTGGTTCAACGTCGAAGAAAACCGGAACGTCGGTCAACCTCTGGCAAATGGCCTGGTATGTTTCGACAACTGTTGTTTATTTGGTGCTCTTGCCGCTGCTTCTGTCGGGTATCGCTGAAGAACAATTGTGGCGTTACGGAATATTCATCGGAGCTATTTTTGCAGTCATCTTCATGATTTTGCGTTACTTCTTTATTGGTGAATCCGCAATGTGGGCCGCACGCGTCGGGCGTTACCAGGAAGCGTGCGACATTCTGGGAAAACGTTATGGTGTTCAGGCTCGCGTTGCGGCATCGAGTACAACAGAAGCGAAATTCTCGGAAAAAGCAGAGAATAAATACAGTGGTGGATATGGCATCTTATTTAATGATCGTTACCGCAAACGCACCATTCTTGGCTGTGTCGTGGCAACCATGCAGGCGTGGCAATATAACGCCGTAGGTGTTTATCTTCCTCTTACGTTGGCGGGAATAATAAGTGGCGGGCTTACTGGTGCGTTGACGGGTTCTGCCGTCGTGAATGCCCTTTGTGGGGTGACAGGCGGGATGATCGGCTCGTTTATTCTCCAACGACTGGGTACTCGCCGACAGTCGATGTATGGATTTGCTGTTGTGACCTTAGCATTGCTGTCGTTAGGCGCACTGGCAACGACTAATCCATGGCTGTCTTTAGGGTTATTGGGATCAATTATTTTCTTCCATTCAGCGGGTCCTGGTGGGCTGGGCATGACCATTGCCACACTCTCTTATCCTCCCGCTATTCGCCCTACTGGGGTCGGATTTGCCCGCGCTATTATGCGCACAGGGGCAATTGCAGGACTCATTTTCTGGCCGATGCTGTGGGGGGCGTTGAAAACTGAAGCGTTTTACTGGTTGGCAATCGTGCCATTCTTGGGGTTCCTGACCTGCGTATTGATTAATTGGGAACCACTGGGTGCAAATGTTGATGCTGAGGATGCAGAGGTTCTGGCTGAATTGAAGAAATAAATTAATGCGCATCGGCTTAAACCGATGCGCATTAATTCAAACTGCCCACGTTTAGTGGTTCGTATCCCAGATTTCTCGCCTACCAGGAGAGGAAAATTATGTCTGAAAAGTTACCCGCACCGCGTGAAGGGCTTTCCGGTAAAGCCATGAGACGTGTCGTTATGGGCAGTTTCGCAGGCGCGTTAATGGAATGGTATGACTTCTTTATTTTTGGCACGGCAGCAGGACTGGTATTTGCACCGCTGTTTTATCCAGACAGCGATCCTTTTATAGGTCTTATAGCCGCCTTTGCTACCTTTGGCGTTGGTTTTTTGACCCGTCCTTTAGGTGGTATCGTCTTTGGCCATTTTGGCGATAAAATTGGGCGAAAAATAACACTTATCTGGACACTGGCTATTGTCGGTTGCTCCACATTTTTGATTGGTTTTATTCCGACGTATCAGGAAATTGGGATCTGGGCACCGCTCATATTAATGGCGCTGCGTTTAATTCAGGGCTTTGGTCTTGGTGGCGAGTATGGCGGAGCGGCATTGATGACCATAGAATCAGCGCCCGAATCCCGACGCGGATTTTTAGGTTCACTCCCGCAAACGGCTGCGTCTGTGGGTATTATGCTGGCAACCGGTATTTTTGCTCTCTGTAACCATTTTCTTACTTCGGAGCAGTTTCTCTCCTGGGGATGGCGCATTCCGTTTTGGCTTTCTGCGGTGATGTTGATCGTTGGGCTGTTTATCCGCCTGCATACCGAAGAAACGCTGGATTTTCAAAAGCAAAAAACGACGAATAATAAAGAAAAGTCCGTTCCTCCGTTGATTGAATTATTCAAAAAACATCCACGAAATATTTTATTGGCACTGGGTGCGAGGCTGGCGGAAAGTGTCTCCTCTAATATTATTAACGCCTTTGGTATTGTCTATATTTCCAGCCAATTAGCATTGTCGCGAGATATTCCCCTGACGGGTATGTTGATTGCCTCGGCGATCGGTATTTTCAGTTGTCCATTGGTTGGATGGTTATCAGATCGTATAGGTCAAAAAAGTCTGTATTTGTCGGGAGCAGGATTTTGTGTCCTGTTCGCGTTTCCTTTCTTCTTATTACTGGATAGCAAAAGTACGCTCATCATCTGGTGCAGTATGATCCTCGGCTACAACTTAGGTCCGACGATGATGTTTGCCGTGCAGCCAACACTTTTCACCCGCATGTTCGGTACCAAAGTACGATATACCGGCCTTTCTTTTGCTTATCAATTTTCCGCGATTCTTGGCGGACTAAGCCCCCTTATCGCCTCAAGTTTGCTGGCGCTAGGGGGAGGAAAACCGTGGTATGTCGCTCTGTTTTTATTTGCTGTCTCAGTTCTTTCCTTTGTTTGCGTCTGGCTGATTGAGCCGACCGATGAACAAGAAACCGCTTCTTACCGCTACATCAGGGAACAATCTCATGAAAACTGAACGAAAAAACGAGCATTACCTGGCGCTACAACAGGCGTTTGACGCGCCATGGCCTGGGCCTGTAGGAGAGTTAGTGACGCTGGAAAAAGGCAATATTCACCTGCAGATTTATCCGCATGATGGTGCCAGGATAACCTCGTTAAAGGCATTTGGTTCTGAAGTATTACGCCAATGGCAGCCGCAGCGCAGAGCTTTTCAGTATGGCTGTTTCCCAATGGTGCCGTGGGCAGGGCGACTGGGGAATGCGACGCTGAATGCTGGTGGGCAATGTTATTCTTTACCCGCCAATAAACCACCACATGCGTTGCATGGTATGGCTTGTTACTCAACGTGGGAAATCATCGACAAAACAGCAGATTCCCTGACTTTACGTATGCCCCTGGCTTCACCGTGGCCCTGGCAAGGGGAAGTGATTCAGACTTTTTTGCTGGAGAACGATGCGCTGGTTTTGCAACTGGAAGTCCATTCATATGCCGATACATTCCCGGCCTCCGCAGGCTGGCATCCGTGGTTTGCGAAAAAGCTGACTCCGCAAAATACAGAATCGTTGCAGGTGCTTTTTGATGCGGATTGGCAAGAAGAAGCGGGTAGTGATGAACTGCCAACTGGAAATCGTATCTCTCCTCAAGCCGGTCCCTGGGATGACTGTTTTGGTTTTTATGACGGGGTGAAGGTTAAGTTACTGTGGCCTGGTAAACTCGCGATGACCATGATCTCTTCTGCAAACAGTCTGGTGGTATTTGATAAACAGCCCGATGCCACCTGTATTAACCCGCTGACTCAGGCACCTAACGCAATAAATCTAACGCCGGAATTGGTGACACCAGATAGGCCGCTGGTCATCGAAACTCGTTGGCAATTTACACCTGAATCTTAACCATTCATCTATTGCGAAAAAGCCAGTGAAATTACTCTGCTTTTTCGCAATCAGCATCACAAGATTACCCTTATTGCCACATAGCCAAACCCATCCTTTCCCGCTACAGTTAATTTCTTGTGGCGCGAAAGGAGGCAAAAATGCTCTATATCTTTGATTTAGGTAATGTGATTGTCGATATCGACTTTAACCGTGTGCTGGGAGCCTGGAGCGATTTAACGCGTATTCCGCTGGCATCGCTTAAGAAGAGTTTTCATATGGGGGAGGCGTTTCATCAGCATGAGCGTGGGGAAATTAGCGACGAAGCGTTCGCAGAGGCGCTGTGTCATGAGATGGCTCTACCGCTAAGCTACGAGCAGTTCTCTCACGGCTGGCAGGCGGTGTTTGTTGCGCTGCGCCCGGAAGTGATCGCCATCATGCATAAACTGCGTGAGCAGGGGCATCGCGTGGTGGTGCTTTCCAATACCAACCGCCTGCATACCACCTTCTGGCCGGAAGAATACCCGGAAATTCGTGATGCTGCTGACCATATCTATCTGTCGCAAGATCTGGGGATGCGCAAACCTGAAGCTCGAATTTACCAGCATGTTTTGCAGGCGGAAGGTTTTTCACCCAGCGATACGGTCTTTTTCGACGATAACGCCGATAATATAGAAGGAGCTAATCAGCTAGGCATTACCAGTATTCTGGTGAAAGATAAAACCACCATCCCGGACTATTTCGCGAAGGTGTTATGCTAAAAACCATTCAGGACAAAGCCAGGCACCGTACCCGTCCACTATGGGCCTGGCTAAAACTACTCTGGCAACGTATTGATGAGGACAACATGACAACCCTGGCAGGTAACCTTGCCTATGTGTCGTTGCTCTCATTAGTGCCGCTGGTTGCCGTTGTTTTTGCGCTTTTCGCCGCTTTTCCCATGTTTTCCGACGTCAGCATTCAGTTGCGTCACTTTATTTTTGCCAACTTTCTGCCTGCTACTGGCGATGTTATTCAGCGGTATATCGAACAATTTGTTGCCAATTCCAACAAGATGACCGCCGTTGGCGCGTGCGGGCTGATCGTCACCGCGTTATTGTTGATGTACTCCATCGATAGCGCGTTGAATACCATCTGGCGCAGTAAACGAGCGCGACCAAAAATTTACTCGTTTGCCGTGTACTGGATGATTTTAACGCTGGGTGGGTCTACTGGACATGGTGTATCGTCTTGCTTGGCGCGGAAATTACTGTCACTCTCGGGGAATACCGCAAACTAAAACAAGCTGCTGAACAAGAAGAAGACGACGAACCATGATTGCATTAATTCAACGCGTAACCCGTGCCAGCGTCACCGTGGAGGGAGAAGTGACGGGCGAAATTGGCGCGGGACTTTTGGTGTTATTGGGTGTCGAAAAGGATGACGACGAACAGAAAGCAAACCGTCTGTGCGAGCGTGTGCTCGGCTACCGCATCTTTAGCGATGCCGAAGGCAAGATGAATCTCAACGTGCAACAGGCGGGCGGCAGTGTGCTGGTGGTTTCCCAGTTTACCCTCGCCGCAGATACCGAACGGGGGATGCGCCCAAGTTTCTCCAAAGGTGCATCACCGGATCGCGCAGAGGCGTTATATGACTATTTCGTCGAACGCTGCCGTCAGCAAGAGATGAACACGCAAACAGGACGCTTCGCTGCGGATATGCAGGTATCGCTGGTCAATGATGGCCCCGTGACATTCTGGTTGCAGGTATGAGCCAGCTTCCAGGGTTGTCACGGGAAACAAGAGAGAGTATCGCTATGTATCACCTTCGGGTTCCACAAACAGAAGAAGAATTAGAGCGTTACTATCAGTTTCGCTGGGAAATGTTGCGTAAGCCCCTGCATCAACCAAAAGGTTCGGAACGCGACGCGTGGGATGCGATGGCGCATCACCAGATGGTCGTCGACGAGCAGGGTAATCTGGTGGCGGTAGGCCGACTGTATATTAATGCCGACAATGAAGCGTCCATTCGCTTTATGGCCGTTCATCCCGACGTGCAGGACAAAGGGTTAGGCACGCTGATGGCGATGACCCTGGAGTCGGTGGCGCGTCAGGAAGGCGTTAAGCGCGTGACCTGTAGCGCCCGTGAAGACGCGGTGGAGTTTTTCGCCAAGCTGGGGTTTGTTAATCAGGGAGAAATCACCACGCCAACCACCACGCCGATTCGCCATTTTTTGATGATTAAGCCCGTCGCCACTCTGGATGACATTCTGCATCGCGGCGACTGGTGCGCGCAGCTGCAACAGGCGTGGTACGAACATATCCCGCTTAGTGAAAAAATGGGCGTGCGAGTGTTTGAAGGCACGTATATCGTTCTGCCCGCGAAGCCATTTGGCCCGTATGAAGAGGGCGGGAACGAAGAAGAGTAGCTGATGGAGAGGGGCGGTGCTGCCTCTCTCATTCAGGTCATTTATATTAGTCCTTGGCTATTTCGGTTATATTAAATAAGAACTCTATAAATTTTTATTCTTCGTTGGCTCCATACGTGTCTTGCTACATCACTGTTCAGGAGCATTTAAATATTATTTGTAGAGCTGAGTGGCAATTATCGCAGATAATGCTTAACTCATCATCTTAGTTCAGGTTTGAGCGATTTTTGATAGTCAAAACCCCCTCTGGTGCCATACTTTTTTCATAAATATTTTTAAAATCTATAGCTCACAAACATTATGCAAAGATAATGGGCTGGCATCATTGTCAGTATCATTCATTTACTGCTCTGTATGTTATGAATCATTATGTTGTATGTTTGCTCTTAAACCGTGGGAAGGAGGCTATAATGGTTGCCAATATTAATCTCATTAAACAAGAAAGTTATTCTGTTGTTAATTTAGAAAAACAACTTTCCCGAACTGTTACCAACAAAATTATAACGATGAGCAAGTAAAGACCGGTTGGTGGCAGTACTGACCGGTCTGTGATGAAAGATTAATTTCACCTTAAATCCTGGTGCTGTTAGGATGCTGACGTTTTTCGGCCACACCATTCAGATTATGCAAATAAATATCTCTGAATATAATATAT
>PPYF01028343.1_pt1 | contig 12933 bp, 10 predicted proteins | sample 1559871 | NCBI WGS metagenome assembly PPYF01 (sample SAMN08240021, study PRJNA423297) | Human gut metagenome, whole genome shotgun sequencing project. | reverse complement strand
ATTTAATAAATAGCCTTTATTCGGTCAATAAAATTCGTATTAAAAAGAAGGCTTATTTCAATAATTTTGCGTAAGTTTGCAATTGAAAAAAACAGCAGACAATGAGTGCAAGTAAAGGCTCTCCGACATCTCGTGAACGTTTCGACCAATATCTCCGGAGCAATCATAAGCGCCGGACAGCCGAGCGTTTCGCTATTCTGGAGCAAGTGTCGAAGACACAAGGCCACTTTTCGGCCGACGAGCTTGGCGAACAATTGAGAGCAGAGGGATATCCCGTGTCTTGTGCCACTGTTTATTCCACGCTCGAACTGCTTGTAGACTGTGGTCTTGTCGCTCGCCAGCGCTTTTCAGACAAGGGCAATCTTTATGAAAAAGCATCGACTACCGCCACTGTTCATCACCATCTCGTATGCACCGTATGCGGCAAGATAAAAGAAGTCCGCGACCAGACTCTTACAGAGCTGATTGAATGCAGGAGCTTTACGGGATTCACTCCCAGTTATTACTCCCTTAATATCTACGGAACCTGTGCGGCTTGCGCCAGAAGGCGCCGTCGCGGCAAGTCATCTGACAAGAAAAAATAAACCTAAAAGATATAATCAAAGTTACAATGCAAAAGGATATGAAAGTTGATGTTCTCTTGGGCCTCCAGTGGGGCGACGAAGGTAAAGGCAAGGTTGTTGATGTTCTGACACCGCGCTACGACATGGTTGCCCGTTTTCAGGGAGGTCCGAATGCAGGCCATACCCTTGAATTTGACGGTCGCAAGGTTGTGCTCCGCTCTATTCCTTCAGGAGTTTTCCAAGGCAATGTCAATATTATTGGCAACGGTGTCGTACTTGACCCCGTTTTGTTTGCCGGCGAAGCAAAAGAACTTATGGATGCAGGAACAGACCTTGCCAAGATACTGAAAGTGTCTAAAAAAGCTCATCTCATAATGCCTACTCACCGACTGCTCGATGCAGCCGGCGAAAAATCCAAGGGAAAAGCTAAAATCGGAACCACCGGCAAAGGTATCGGCCCGACATACACTGACAAGACATCCCGCAACGGTCTGCGTGTAGGCGACCTGCTCGAACCTGACTTCAAAGAAAGATTCGAAGCCGCCACCAACCGCCATCTCACACAGCTTGAGCGTCTCGATGCCACTCCCGACACTCTCCAGCTTGCCGAACTCACAGCCACATGGATGAACGCCGTGGATTTCCTGCGCAACAATTTCGAGCTGATTGATTCGGAACACTACATCAATAAGGCACTCCGCGACGGTAAATCAATGCTGTGCGAAGGCGCGCAGGGCACCATGCTCGATGTAGACTTCGGTTCTTATCCTTTCGTAACATCATCCAACACCATAACAGCCGGAGCATGCTCAGGTCTGGGCATCGCCCCTAACTGCATCGGTGATGTCTACGGCATATTCAAGGCTTACTGCACCCGCGTAGGCAGCGGCCCCTTCCCAACCGAGCTTTTTGACGAGACAGGAGCAGAAATTCGCCGGATTGGTCATGAATTCGGAGCTGTTACCGGTCGCGAACGCCGTTGCGGATGGATTGACCTTGTGGCTCTCCGCTACGCTATAATGATAAACGGTGTCACAAAGCTCATCATGATGAAGAGCGACGTCCTCGACGGGTTCCCGACCATTAAGGCTTGCGTGGCCTATGAAGTTGACGGCAAGGAAACACGCGATTTCCCCTACTCCATCGACAACCCCGAACGCGTCCGTCCTGTTTATAAAGAGATTCAAGGATGGAACACCGACCTTACAAAGGTTTCGTCTGAACAAGAATTCCCGAAAGAATTCAAGGACTATATCAACTTCCTTGAACAAGAACTCGAAGTACCTATTGCAATTGTCTCTGTAGGCCCTGACCGCACACAGACAATCGAAAGATAAATTCCTTACCTAACACACAATCTTAACACCATGGCTAAAGTCAAACCCTTCCGCGGCGTCCGTCCGCCCAAACAATTAGTAGAACAGGTAGCATCCCGTCCCTACGATGTACTCAATTCTGAAGAAGCCCGTGCAGAAGCCGACGGCAACGAACACTCGCTTTATCACATAATCAAGCCCGAAATAGATTTCGAACCGGGCAAGGATGAGCACGCTCCGGAAGTCTATGACAAGGCAGTGGAAAACTTCCGTGCATTCCAGGATAAAGGATGGCTCGTTCAAGATGACAAAGAACATTATTACATCTACGCACAGACCATGAACGGCCGTACACAGTATGGCATAGTTGTGGCTGCAAACGTAGACGACTATATGAACGGCGTCATAAAGAAACACGAGCTCACGCGCCGCGACAAGGAAGAAGACCGCATGAAGCATGTACGCTGCCAGAACGCCAATATCGAACCGGTGTTCTTCGCTTTTCCAGACAACAAAGAACTCGAAGAAGTAATTACAACCGTAACAGCCGGTGAGCCGGAATATGATTTCACTGCTCCCGACGGCTTCGGACATCACTTCTGGGTGATTGACGACGATGCCCTGATTGACCGCGTGACTAAGGCTTTTGCAAAAATCCCTTACCTATACATTGCCGACGGTCATCACCGCACCGCTGCCGCCGCACTTGTAGGCAACGAAAAAGCCAGGCTCAATCCCAATCATCGCGGCGATGAGGAATACAACTATTTCCTCGCGGTTGCATTCCCCGCATCCCACCTCAAGATTATCGACTACAACCGTCTCGTCCGTGACCTCAACGGTCTCTCGCCGGCAGAATTCCTTGAAAAACTGGAAAAGTGCTTCGTTGTGAAAGATATGGGCACTGTAACCTACGCACCCGAAAAGCTCCACAATTTCTCGCTCTATATTGAAGGCCGTTGGTACTCGCTCACAGCACGCGAAGGCACATATGATGACAACGACCCCATTGGCGTGCTCGACGTGACTATTTCATCCGACCATATCCTGCGCGATATTCTCGGCATCACCGACCTGCGTTCCGACAAACGCATCGACTTCGTAGGAGGCATCCGTGGCCTTGACGAACTCAAACGCCGTGTCGATTCAGGCGAGATGGCCGTGGCTCTCGCACTCTTCCCCGTGTCGATGGACCAGCTAATAAATATTGCCGACACCGGCAATATCATGCCTCCAAAGACCACTTGGTTCGAACCCAAACTCCGTTCGGGCCTCATAATTCACAAACTTGATTAAACCATAATCCATGGGGCGCCTCACACAACGGGGCGCTTCCTATTTAGAGGTGCTTTATAAAAATGGAACAAGAAAAAAAAGAAATCATCCTTAGCGGTATACGTTCTACCGGCAACCTTCACCTCGGCAACTACTATGGTGCCTTGCGTAAATTTGTTGAAATTCAGGATAAATACGATTGCAATTTCTTTATTGCCGACCTACACGCACTGACTACAGCCACCGACCCCGATGCTCTCCATCAGTCGGTAAAGAGCGTACTTGCCGAGTATCTCGCTGCAGGGATTGACCCCGAAAAGGCCACTGTATTCATCCAGAGCGATATTCCCGAAGTATCGGAAATGTATCTGCTGCTCAATATGCACGTAGGTATCGGTGAACTTATGCGTACAGCATCTTTCAAGGACAAAGCCCGCAAAGCTCTTGGCATCAAGGCTCCCAGCGCAGGTGAAGACGATTCAGACGAAGCATTCGAACATCAGATTATCGGCGCGGAAACCAACAAACGTGTCAACGCAGGCCTCCTCACCTATCCCACACTTATGGCCGTGGACATTCTGATTCAGAAGGCCACCAAAGTGCCAGTAGGCAAAGACCAACTGCAGCATCTTGAGCTTACGCGCCGTTTTGCACGTCGATTCAATTCTTTCTACGGAGTAGACCTCTTCCCCGAACCCACCGATTTCGACCTCACAGGTGGCAAGCCGGTGAAAGTACCCGGTCTTGACGGTTCTGGCAAGATGGGTAAGAGCGAGGGCAACTGCATATATCTGATTGACGACCCCAAGGTGCTCCGCAAAAAGGTGATGCGTGCCACTACCGACGAGGGCCCTAAGGAACCAAATTCACCGATGAGCGAACCGGTAGCAAACCTGTTCTCGCTACTTGAACTCACATCAACTCCCGAAGTTGTGACACATTTTCGCGATGCATACGCCGACTGTTCAATCCGCTATGGCGACCTGAAGAAGCAACTTGCAGAGGATATACTTGCCGTAACGACTCCAATACGTGAACGTGTCAACGATATACTTGCCAACGAGGACTATCTGCGCAAAGTGGTTCGCGACGGTGCCGAACGTGCCCGTGCACGCGCTTCGGAAACTCTCAAGGAAGTGCGCCAAATCATGGGCATCCGTCCTCTCTGATAACGAATACATCAAACTAAAAAGAGGGTGAATCCGAGAAACTGATTCACCCTCTTTTTTAATATCAGGCGACATCATTCAGTGAGTCGCTTAATTTTTTCTTGGCAGAATTTGTGTATGCCTCCGAGACTATTGGATTGTCATTTTTAAGGTAGCCGCAATAATTCTAAATTATCTGAATATGATACGTATTCAAAATATTCCATATCTGATTCAATCCCATGACGTTTCACTTGATAAGTTTCACCACAACCATTGAGTAAAATCAAATCAGGCTCATAAGATATCAAAGACCAATATATGCCTCCATTAGTGTCGAAAGTGCAACTATTGGGTTGGAACTTGCTGTTGTCGATTTCTAAATCGTTACGCGTAAAAGCATAGTTATGGGGCTGTATGTACATTGTGAATTCATTGGTGTTATTGTTTTTCATCATACGGATGTTTTGAAAAAACAATGTCCCAAAATTGTTGTTCCGCGTAGCAGCTGCTCTAATATATATCATAGCCGGGCTTACCATGTACACGAACATGTGCCTGTTCGTATTAATCTCACAATAAACCATTTCATCAGAAACACCATATCCTGCACCAAGACGCCACATTTGCAGGCATTTTCCAACATCAAATTTGGAATTGCATTGAGGCATTTCGTAAGGCTTTACGGTTTTGATGTCTTCGACTTTTTTCAAAGGAAAGCCTGATATGATGATACCCTCATTGGATTTTGTAATATCAAGAGGTGCATAGCCTGATGACGTCGTTACAATTCCATCTTTTGTAAAGACAGTCTTACTTGAAATTCCGGCTGCGGGAATTTCAAGAATTGCCTTCATGACACTGTCTTCTTGATAATAAAAAATGCATATTGAATCCGTGATAACTGCTTCCGCATTATCAGCACTCCAGACACCCTTGTAAGATGAAAGAGTATTGCTTGCTATTGCCGAGCAATACAAGCACAACATCAGAGTAAGAAACAGAGCTTTTTTCATAAGACAAACTCATTTTTAGCGTATAGTTTTATTTAACTCTCTCAGATATAGTCAGTTCTACTATTCCATTTCCTTCATTTTTAAAAGTTACATTCTTCTCACATCCCTTGTCATAATTAAAGTTGAGAATGCATCTCATAAGAACGCCTTTTTCGTAATTCTCAACTCTGTATTCGGTCTTGTTTCGGTCTATTTCCATGGCCTTAATTATTTCATTGACCAATTTTTCATCGTTCTTTACTATAAATTTATAGAACTTATTATGCTTGTCTGACCAGAACGAGACTGTGGTATTGGGATTTTTCACATATGCGTCTTTAAAGAACTTATCGCAAGCGAGTCCGGGCTCGGTTGCAAATGCGCTCATTATAAAGCCGAGACTTATAATAATGGTAAGAATCAGTCTTTTCATGTTTAGAGATTTATGTTGTCATCAAATGTTATATCTATCATTTCTTGCTGCCTCTCTTGTTGAGCGGCCATTTCTTTTATAGTCTGTTCTATGAAAGCCTTGTTTTCCTTCATATCGCGGTTAACGATTTCACGGGCATCTTTGAGGTCGTTCACTTTTTGTCCTCCTACATATACCACAACTTCCTCGCGAGCCTCGAGATGATTCGAAAAGGCCATTGAGCCGACTACAATCAGGGCAATGGAAGCCGCTGCTGACATCCAAATTCCAGCCTTCATGAATTTATGAGGCCGATTACGCGACATCAAAGTTTCAATTCCCATAGCAATGCGGCACTCGTCAAGAACCGGCGAATGCAACTTTGAGACCGCAAGTACCTTGCGGAGTGCTTTCTCCTCATTGCGGTCGAGCGAGCAGTCAGTCCAAGCTTCTGCAAGAGCTTCAAGCTGCTGTAAGGTTAACTGTTCTTCTGTTTCTTTCATTGCCTGCTTATGTCTTTACAATATATCCTGATTATTCTTCTTGCACGGCTCATGTAAGTGCGTGCTGCTTCTACTGTTATATTGAGCTTCAAAGCTATCTCGTCGTAATCGAGTTCTTCAAATACATAGAGTTCAAATACCTGTCGCTGCAACCCTGAAAGATGTTTCTGCATTATGCCTCTAACAAACTTAATCGAATCTGAATCCTCAAAATGGCTTTGTTCATACGCCGAATCAGAGGTTTCATTATTCTCGTATGTCAATTTTCGCTTGCGAAGTATATCAATGCAGATATTCCTCAGGGTAGAAAATAAAAATGCTTTGCGGTTTTCTACCCTGTCAGGTAATGTTCTCCAAGTCTTCAGAAACAAATCCTGCAACGCATCGTCCGTTTCTTCGTCAGACTTCAGAATTGCCGAAGCAGCCTTGCGCAACTGAAAGCGCAAGGCCAGAAAAGCCGTTGTTGTAACGTCGTTTTGCATCGTCAATTATAAATCCTATACTTATATGACGAATGAACGACGAAAACATTACACAAAAAATATCATTTTTTTTGAGAGCCGTACAAACGATGGAACAAATGGCCCACCATGAGTGCGCCGCCTATAATATTACCTATAGTGGCAAACAGGAGATTCTTACCGAAATCCAGAATGCTTACATCCGCACCGGCAAGCATACCGCACGGAATAAAAAACATATTGGCAATGCAGTGTTCATATCCGAGCGCCACAAAAGCACCCACAGGCAGCCAGCAGCCAAGAGCCTTGGCTCCCATCTTATCTGCACCGAGGGCAAGCCATACCGCGAGACATACACACCAGTTAGCGGCTATTCCTCTGAAAAAGATTACAAGAGGACTCAACGAGGTCTTAGTCTGAGCTATACCGATTACCGCAGACCTGTAAGGCTCGGAATCAACCAGTCCCGATACGCTCACAAAAAAGAACGTAAATAGCAGGCAACCGATAAAGTTGCCAATCCATACCAAAGTCCAGTTGCGTATTACGGCTCCAATACCGATGCGTTTTTCATACATAGCAGGCATGAGCAGTGCATTGTTTCCTGTAAACAGGTCTGCTCCGAACATAACTATAAGGAAAAGACCGATAGGGAACATAAGCGCACTCATCAGCTTCTGCAAGCCGGGATTATATGCCGAGACTTCCGGAAAACCGAAACCAACTATTACTGAAAGAATACCGCCAAGACTTATAAAGAAGCCGGCAAGCACCGAAAGCACAAAAAGCCTCCCAAGCGTACGAGTGGCCTTTTCTGCGCCAACATTAGCAGCTTTAACAATTATTTCTTTTTGCATAATGACTTGATATAAACTTTTCTGAACAATAAAAAAAGCCGTGCAAGTTCGGCACGACAAAGTTACAACAAAATCTTAAATTATACTTAATATTTCAAAATCAATTCTAAAAAGTTGAATGGATAAGCACAAAGAAGGACTGCAAAGATAAATCCTGCAGCCCTTCTCGCTTCGTATAGTCTCTCACCAAAAATGGTGATTATAAATCATATAGTTATTTTACAAAGGCCTTTACTACGGTATTACCAACTTTGACGATATAGATTCCTCTTGCCATAGGTATGGACATATCGTCTTCTCCCATCCTTTGGAAAAGCATCTTGCCGTCTGTGGCAGAAATATTAACTGCTAATCCTGCCGCATTACGAATAAATATTCGTCCATTTTCACCTGTTATTATGATCTTATTGGCTTCGATAGCGGCAGTACCACCCTGACCGGTGTAAATACCGATGGTGCCAGATTCGCCTTCCGTATATACCGCACTGACGTCATATTGATGGTCGAAATCGGACTGCATTTCATCAATAAACTCTTGTGTCTGAACCAAGTCTGTATTAACTTTTATTCCATCACGGTATATATTATAACCCTTTAAAGTCAATCCTGAAGCTGAAGACTTAAATGAAATATCATCAATAAGAAGCATAAACGAACCTGTCGCTACAGAACGTATGGCAAAATACTTTGCACCTTCAGGGACATTGAAACTATATTCCATCCAATCCATTGGAAGTTCTTCGAATGTTTCTATAAGTTTAAAATCTGAAACATCAATTCCTTCATTTGAATATAACACTTCTATAGTCTCGGCAAAGCGGTCATCATAGCTTCTTGCATAGAAACTTATAGTCTGCGACTTTTCGATAAGAATGGGCGAAATAACCCAATCGTCGACGGTACCATCATCAGCGCGGAACATCGAGGCCAGACATTTCTTTCCTGAATTAGCTGCAAAAGTCGGATTGCCTTTGAAAGATTCCCAATCGCTATCATGTACCCAGAAAGACTGTGGTCCTTGTATGGCAATTGGAAGACTATAGTCTTGGATTGTACCGATTCTATATCCATCACCGTCAAAGAAAGTCCATTCATCGAGAGATGTGGCAAAAGATTCACATTCTTCAAAATCTTCAGAAGCATTTATTACTGCTTCATCAAGATTAGGAGCCTTCCAGGAAAGAACGTATTTGTCATTATCAAGGTTAGCAACCAAATCTGTCGGAGCGGGAAGGCCGGATTTCTTTAGCTGAACTTCGACTGGATATGATTCATTGTCATTATTGTTCTCATCTGAAGCATAGTTCACCTTAACTTGATATACATAAGTATTTTTATTCGAAACATTCAAGGTCTGGGCAAAAGAGAATGTTTTTTTCTCATTAGCTTTCAACATTGTTCCATCTAATGAACTCATCAATTCTCCATCCCTGTATAGACAAACTTTATACCCTGAAGCCTGCTTTCTGCCAATATTCTCAATGACAGCATCAATCTTAAATCCAGAATCAGGCTTAACCATTACAGGTGCGTTAAGCTTTTTGACAGCTAAATCATTATCGTATGTATCAGCTACGCGTATTCCATCAATAAGTACAAAAGTATAACCTTTTATAGTGGCTTTAAGACCTATCTGAATGTTTTTGCCTTTATAATCCTCAAGTGAAGCCGACAGTTTGTTCCAACCAGTTTTTACGCTGGAATTCATTATAAACTTTCCTATTTCTACAAAGTCTGAAGAACCTGTCTCTTTTACTAAAACAGATATTTCATTAATGTCATCGCCGTTTCCAATATTAAATGCATAGAAAGACACTGTGGGTGAAACGGCTCCTGCCAATGATATTTTGCCGGTATAAATCATTCCACTATCATCAAGAGACTCACCGTTCATAGCAATGAAGCCATTGTCGCCTGTAGCATCGCTTTCGACATCCGTAAACGAGAAAGGATTGTATATTCTCCAGCTTGGATATCCTTCGATTGTCTCCATTCCGAGCAAAGAACCGAGTGAGGCTTCGGCAAACGGCTCTTCATAAGGTATACTATAGGGTTCGCCAACCGCTATCATCTTGGAAACTGTTCCGTAACCGGTTCCGCTTTCCGTGCGACCAAATACTGCATATTGTTTTAACGATTGAGGTTCACTGTCCGATAAAGCTTGGAATGTATACGAAAGACCTTTTACCCCCTCAGCAATATCAATATATTCGCCATAGTTATAGTCTACTATGGTATAGTCTATTTTAGAAGCGTCAATCGGATTTCCATCCTTGTCAACATCTGGAGCTGCCCATGTGATAGTTACCTCACCGATGTTGTTTGTTTCAACAGCTTTTACATTCATTGGTTCTGCAGGTATATTTATACCCAAGAATACAGTACCGGAAGAAGACTTACCCTCACCTTCTTTATTGAACGGTTTAAAAGTATACTTATAAAGTCCACTTTCAACAACTTCATCAATAAAAGATAGTTTTGTACCGGTTGCTGGGTTGTTGAATGTCTTCACAAGAGTTTCATCTCTATATATTTCGATTTTCGATAAATCATATAAATTACCGCCTCCAAGAGTCCTTGAAGGAGTTATGAAGCTGACCACGGATCTTTTCGAACTTGGAGCTTCCGGAGTTAGCATAATATCAGATACAGCACCAGGCGCAGCGAAACTTGTAGCTGCCGATATTGTGATATTGTCAACAAACAAGAAGAATTGGTCGGGGTCTGAGATTCCATGAACCGCAACATAATAGATTCCACTTGCAGAAGGTGTTATGTAACCTTCAATGGTCACGGGATTCTCGTCTTCAATCTCCTTAGGTTCGCATACAATCGTTTTCATTGATTCTGGAACAGGAGAGTTACCATAAACTACTTCTACACGTTCAGTATAACGTGCCCATGCATCCATTGAGAATAAATATGCTTTACCTGCTTCCAAATACATTGGAGGAAGCACAAGATAATCATTCATTACATTGGAATCATGATAAGAACATTGTGCATTACCGGAGTTATATATCCATGTGCGACCATCATTGTTGGCATCTATTATCATGAAATCGTCAAAAGAACCGTCATCATCCAATGAGTTATAATATGGAGGTGTCATGCTTCCCAAGCCTATAGTATTTGATATGCCGGGGCTAGAAGCCATTTCGCCGTTATATGCTATTACTTTATAATAGTACTTATTGTAGGTACCTGCCACCTCGGATACATTATCGGTGACTTTTGTAGAGGATATATTCTCAGCTACAACAACATCATCGGGCATACGGACAATGTTATAAGTAATTTCTTCCGATTTAAGATAACCGCCATTAACGCTTTCTGTAACAGCATTCCAAGTTATAGTGAATATTCCATTAGCCCAGCTTGCGTTTACATTTTCCGGAGACCGAGGAGTATCTTTACCAATGAACTCTCTTGTGCTGACCTTCGGACCTTCTCCAACCTCATTTGTGCAGTAAACGGCTATTGTTTGCATACCGGCATAAGGAACAGTAACCTTAACAGTCACATTTTCACCATAAAGAGCTATACCTTCTGAAATCTTTTTGCCATCAGAACATACAGTATATTGAGTACTGCCTGATGCTGAGGTACCGTCATGTAAAGCGGCGGGCATTGTGAATGATACATTTCCGGTGAGTTCACCCTGAAAATCAAGAATAAGGTTTGTCGGAGCTGCAGGTGCTTTGTCTTCGGCAACAACAGCTACTACAAGACCAGTAATTTCATCATTGTGTTCAAATTGATGTATTATGGTACCTGCACCGGTCGTGGGGTCAATCTCAATGAGGTAGGTTTTCTCATCAGCTGAAGCGAGTGTCCAATATGCCTTACCAGATTTGGAATCGAAAGCTGCTCCACATACATATTTCGGGACAAAGCCTGTAGCACCCACAAGGCTCATTTCACCGTTTTCCTTGTTGATTTTATACAAATCACCAAGCATGTCAATGGCGTAAACCTGTCCTTCGTCATCAGTGAACATTGCATTGAACAATCCGTTCGATGAGGGTATTTTAGAAATATGTGTTACCGAAGGGGGAATGTCGTAAGAAGCCTTACCGAACCAAAAAGAATGGATGTCGTCAATATCCTGAAAACAGCCATAGACCGTTCCTGTGGTTTTATCATAGGTCAAACAAGTGGAATTAAACGATGCATCCAAGGTAACATTACCTGACGAAGACCAGTCACTAATATCATATTTTGAAGCATAAACAATTTCTTCGCCCCAAAAGATGGAGTAAGTGACACCATAATAAATACCGTCGGCAACAAATCCGCCTGCATTTGCTGACATATCATAGACGAGTTCTTCAAAGCCTCCGGAAGCATTTATTGAGCAAAGGCCACCGTGATATGCATTCCCGGAAACAGGGTCTTCGTCTGAGTAAATTACAGAACCCCAAAATTTAAGATTATCTCTTACTTTTAAGGGCGTCAAACTTGACACTTTAGAAGCCGGGAGACTGCCACTGAAGCTTTTTGCTAACCCATGGATAGATTTTCCTGAACTCTTTGATTCGGCTTTGAAAGATTCTTTATCTGCCGTTGAAACTCTCTTAGCGGCTACCATGCCGACAGCGCCGGCACGTATAGTACTTTTTTTAGCAGTTTGTGTCGTTATCGCCCAAGTAGAAGGGATACTGACTGCCAAAACGAGAGCCAAGATTTGAATTAATTTTTTCTTCATCATATAAAAGATAGATTTTACACATTATCAGAATTGACAAAAGCATAGAACATTCCCAAATCTACGCCTGACAATGGCAAAATTAATCAAACATACACTAATGAAAAATAACCCATGTTAATTAATTCAGAATGTAGCGTCATTATCATCTTGTAATGGCCTTTTCCCTCTCAAAATGCTTCTGCGAATGCGACTTATATGAACAACCGTCATTTTTAAATATGATGCTATGACTTTCAATGGCACGTTTTCGAAAAGTTCAGGTCGGCACTTTTCAAGCCAAGAATAACGCCAGTTAGCATCTCCATTCATAACTTTTGCCTTTATTTCTTCAAACAAACTCCGTCGTGAAAAAACTCCAGCCATCCACCGACAAAACTCATTATTCTCCAACATCAATCTGTCAACGTTTTCTTTACGCAAACGTAAAACCTCAGTTGGACAGCATGCTTCTATTCTGATAATGGATGGCTGACTAAGAGAGAACCCATGCATCGAACAAAATAATGTACCCGTCATACCAAAATAAATATTGGTTTCATCATCCTGACAATGCATGTACCCTCTTACTATTCCTTCTTTTATAATAAAAATGTCACGATTTATGTCGCCAAAATCTACTACAGCTTCACCCTTAGCGAATCGTAGGAGACTTGAGTTTTCTTCTATAATATTGAATAGCTTATCGTTAAGAG
>PPYF01545642.1_pt1 | contig 12934 bp, 14 predicted proteins | sample 1559871 | NCBI WGS metagenome assembly PPYF01 (sample SAMN08240021, study PRJNA423297) | Human gut metagenome, whole genome shotgun sequencing project. | reverse complement strand
CGCGAGAGCAGCAGCACGACCGACAGCAGCGTCGCAATGACAGGCATGTTGAGCACCTGGCGCCAGTCAAAGCGCGCGCCGTCCGTGCCCGAGAGCTGCGCCGCGCCGATGGAATAGAGCGCGAGGTTGAACGGAATGTTGCACAGGGAGGCGAAAAACACCATCTCGTCGCCGAAGATCGCCGCGACGACCGGCAGCCCCACGAAGCCAACGTTGCCGAACGCGGTCACGAGCCGCGTGGCGCCCGCGTCCCCGCGCGGGATGCGCAGCAGCCGCGGCAGAAACCACGCCATGACGACCTGCAGCACAGTCGCCGCCGTGAGCACGAGGACATAATCGACAATTTCGCGGCCGGTGAAATCCGGCACACTCAGCACGGAATTGAGGATCGTCGCCGTGAGCAGGACGTTCATCACCAGCGGCGTGACACGCTGATTGAACTCCGGCCCCGTGATGCCGATGCGCGCACAAAGGTAGCCAAGGAGCATGATGAGCACCAGCATGGCCATCTTGGCAAAAACAACGGACAGATTCATATTTCTCTTTTTCTCTCTTTTCTCGGATTCTCTCGTCGGGCGGCGCATGGTGCTGCCAACCCAGTATAAAATAGTATATGCCAGACATCGTGTCTTGTAAAGCGGAATTCTCAACGGGTACTTGCCAAACGCCGCCCGGCCTGTTACACTGACAGGAAAGGGGGTGTGCGCATGAAGAAAACCGTCATCACCGTTATCCGCATCATCGTCATCGTCGCCATTTTGGGCCTGCTGACCTACGGCGGCTTTGTGGGGATGAACCGCGTGTCCGGCACCGGGGACTACACCATCGATCAGTACGCCGCGACCGACGACGGCGGTCTGCTGACCGTGACAAAGGCCGGCACGACCGTGCACGTCAAGTGCTCGGCCGATCAGCTAGCCGCCGTGGCCGCACAGCCGGACGGCACGTTCCACCTGTCGTTCTCCTACAGCCAGATCACGAACAGCGGCACGCTCAAAGACATCACGCCCGCCGGCTGACCACTGTGCCGCGCGGCTGACTGCCCGTCTGAACGCGCCCGCCGGCTGACAACCGGCCGGGCGCGTTTCTTAACAATTCTGAATTTTTCGCGCGCGCTTGCACAATCCGCGCCGGTGCGCGTATAGTAGAGGCAGCAATTAACAGATTTTCGGAAACCAAACATTCTCCCGGAGGTGACCTCATATGCAGACAACCGATCCCCGCCGCACCCCGCGGCCCGACAGCGAGGAGCGCACGCCGAAGCAGGGCGCGGCCGCCCGTCCGCTCCCGGTCAACCGCCGTGCGCCGCAGCGCCGCGGCCCGAACCAGTCGATGCTGGGTTTGCGGCCGTGCTGGCCGTGATCGTGCTGGCAGCAGTGCTGGTGCTCGTGCTCGTGAGCCGGCACAACCGCGCGCCCAAGGACGACCCCACCGCGCTGGCCACGCCCACCGCACAGATCACGGAGCAGGACACCGTGCTCGCGGAGGCGAAGCACCTCGCCGCGCAGTATGACTACGACAAGGCCATCGCCGCTGTGACGGGCTTTGCCGGGTGGGAGAACGCACCGGAGCTGCAGCAGGCCAAGGCCGATTTCGAGGCGCAGAAGGCGCAGGCCGTCCGCTGGGCAGACCCGACGACCATTCCGCACGTCTTTTTCCACACGCTCATCGCCGACACTTCCCGCGCCTTTGACGGCGACCCCGAGCAGGGCGGCTACAACCAGTTCATGACCACGATCAAAGAGTTCAACGCCGTGCTGCAGAGCCTGTACGAGCGGGGCTACGTGCTTGTGGATATCCACGACGTCGCCGTGCCGCAGCAGCAGGCCGACGGCTCGACGAAATACGTTGCGGGCGACATCTATCTCCCCGCCGGGAAAACACCCATCGTCATGTCGCAGGACGACGTGTGCTACTATGAATACATGACCGACAGCGACGGCGACGGCAGGCCCGACAAGGGCGGCGACGGCTTTGCCTCCCGCCTGCTGGTGCAGAACGGCAAGCTCACGTGCGAGTACGTGGACGCCGACGGCCAGACGCGCTACGGCAGCTATGACCTCGTGCCGCTGCTCGATGATTTCCTCGACCAGCACCCCGACTTTTCCTACCGCGGTGCGCGCGCGATCATCGCCGTGACCGGGTATCAGGGCGCGTTCGGCTACCGCATCAGCAGCGACTACAAGGCCAAGCTCGGCGACGAGGCCTTCGCGCAGGCGTGCAGGGATGCGCGCGAAGTGGCCGACGCGCTGCGTGCCGAGGGCTACACGATCGCGAGCCACAGCTACGGCCACCTGACCTACGGCGACATTTCGCCCGAGCGCCTGGCCGGCGACGCGCAGAAGTGGAACGATCAGATCGCGGCCGTCATCGGCGAGACCGACGTGTTGCTCTACCCCTTCGGCAGCGACATTGCCGGCATCGAGGCCTACAAGGGCGCAAAGTTTGACACGCTCTATGGTCTGGGCTTCCGCTATTTCTGCAACGTGGACTCAGCCAAACACTGGGTGCAGATCCACGACGGGTATGTCCGCCAGGGCCGGCGCAACATCGACGGCTACCGGATGTACTACCAGCCGAACCTGCTCGACGACCTGTTTGATACCAGGACCGTCTGGGACGATGCCCGTCCGACGCCCGTGCCGAAGATCTGACCGGGCGGGATACGGCGCACCGCCGGCAATGAAAGCCTTCCTCTTGAGGAGAAGGCTATGGCACACCACCGCCAGCGCCGCATCCACCATCCGGCCCCGTTGCATATACGACAAAATCCCCTGACTGTTCGGTCAGGGGATTTTGCTTGGGATGGGAAAAAAGATAAGGGGGGATTTATCGACCAATCAGTCCTTGCGCTCGTCGCCCCAGAAAAACAGGGCCACGGTGCCCGGACCGGTATGGCTGCCAATGGTGGTGCCGACGCTGTAGATCTCGACCTTGCCGTTGAGCTTCGGGAACTTCTGCTCGATCTCGTCTGCCACGGCACGCGCGTCGTCATAGCACGCCGACTGCGAAATGTAGCACTTGCCGGAGTAGTCAAGGCCGCCCTGCGCATGCTCTTCCATGCGGACAACGATCTCTTTCATGACGCGCTTCTTGCCGCGGATCTTGGAGCGCGGGATGAGCCGGCCGAGGTTATCCATGTTCAGCAGCGGACAGATGTCCAGCAGGCCGCCGAACACGCCGGCCACCTTCGAGATGCGGCCGCCCTTGACGTAGAACGTCAGGTCCGTGGAGAAAAACCAGTGGTGCAGCTCGAGCTTGTGCGCCTCGGCCCAGTCGCGCACGGCGTCGATGGACATGCCCTCGTCGCGCAGGTCGGCGAGACGATCCATCAGCAGGCCGTAGCCCGAGGACGCGCCGAGCGAGTCGACGATGTAGATCTTCCGGTCGGGATAGCGCTCACGGACGATGCGCGCGGCGTTCTCTGCCGAGTTCGACACGCCCGACAGGCCCGAGGACAGGCAGACATGCAGAATGTCCTTGCCCTGCTCAAGAAACGGGGTGAAATAGTCCACAAACTCCGAGATGTTCACCTGCGAGGTGCGCGTCTCGGCGCCGTTTGCCATGGCGGCGTAAAACTTGTCAAACGGCATCGTCTCGCCCAGATCGTCCGGGTAATCCACGCCGTCGAGCGCATAGTGGAAGCAGATATACGAAATGTCACGCTGCTGGAAATGCTCCTTGGTCAGGTCGGCGGTGGAGCAGCAGCTCAGTACGAAATCGGCCATCGTGTCGGTCTCCTTTGCATCCTTCGATTTGCCCGCCGGGCGGGCAGACTTTGTTCCTTCACAATACGCAGGTATCATACCCGCAGCGGGGGCATTGCGCAACCTACAAAACGGAACCGGGGCGTAGAACACGGCCCTGCCCTGCTCTACGCCCCGAAAGACGCGCTCTACGAATCATAGAATGTCTGCAATATCAATGCTTTGCGCGGATGTGGAAGCTGAAATACACAACGGCTTCGGCCGGGATGAGAATGAGGAAAAGCTGCCAGAAATTCATCCCGAAGCGCAGCAGCACGAGGTAGCCGGCGAGAAAGATGCTCGCCACAAGACCAAGCACCACATACAAATTGCCCCGCCCGCCGAAAAACACGCTGTTGAGCACGAGGTAAGTAATGACCGCCGCCGGCACGAAGCAGGGAAACACGAGCCACTCCACCTGGCCGAGCCACAGCCACAGCACCACAAACACCAGCACCGCCAGCGTGACGATGCCCATGAGGGCGACCAGGATGATGGCATGATGGCTGCGGTCGCACGCACTGGGCTCGGGTCCGGGCTGCCACGCATCATGCTCGTTGAGCAGGTAATCGACCGTGACGCCGAAGAGCTCGCTCATGCGCTTGAGCACCATGGCATCGGGAATGGCCTCACCGCGCTCCCACTTGGAGATCGACTTGTCCGAATAATTCAGTTGTTCACCAAGCTCCGCCTGCGTCATGCTCGCAGCCGTGCGCAGACGGATCAGGTTGCTGGCGAAGATGAGTTTCAGTTCGTCCATGGCGGCGACCTCACAATGGTTTTATCTCGTCTATTTTACGCACGTGCGCGCGCGTTGTCAACCGTCATGTCGCCAGACGATCTCCTCGGCCGTGCGCGCGGCGGTCTGCTCGTCGGTGAGCAGACGCACGAGCTCGAGTGCGAACGGGATCGCCGCGCCGAGGGCGCGGCCGGTCGTGATCGGCCCGTCGGTGACAACGTCGGCATCGACCATGTGCGCGCCGGTGCACTTGCTCTCAAAGCCGGGGTAGCACGTGGCGCGGCGTCCAGCGAGCAGGCCGTACTGCGCGAGCACGCTCGGTGCGGCGCAGATGGCCGCGGCGCGGCCGCCATGCTCCAGTGTGCGGCGCACGAGCGCCTCCACGGCCGGGCTCTTGGCCAGATTCGTCGTGCCGGGCATGCCGCCCGGGAGCACGACGAGCTCCGGCGGCGCGGCCAGCAGCTCCGGCAGCGTGCGGTCGCACGTGATGGGCACGCCGTGCGCACCGACGACGGTGTGTGCTTCCTGAATGGACACGGTGTACGTCTCCAGTCCGGCACGGCGGAGAATATCGAGCGTGATGAGACCCTCGCACTCCTCGAGCCCTTCGGCAAACAGCAGATAACATTTCGACATGATGGGTTCCCCTTTCTCAAAAAAACGGTTACATCAGCGGCGCAACAAGCTTGAGCAGCGCGGCCGCGATGCGCGTGTGCAGCGGGATGCGCGCAAGATCGCCGTGCGTGACGACCTGCGACTGGGCACGTGTGGCGTCATAATCCGCAACAATGTCCTTGATGCATGGACAGTCATAGAGATACACCGCGTCCTCAAAGTGCAGGTACAGGCTGCGGTAATCGAGATTGATCGTGCCAACGACGGCCTTGCGGTCGTCGCTGACGAACACCTTCGCGTGCACGAAGCCGGGCGTATACTCGTAAATTTTCACCCCGGCATCGAGCAGTTCGCGGTAGTGGCCCTTGGCGAGGGCGAAGGCGAACTTCTTGTCCGGCACGTGCGGCAAAATAAGCTCCACGTCCACGCCGCGCTTGGCTGCGAACGTGAGCGCCATGATCATCGTCTCGTCGAGGATAAGGTACGGCGTCATGATGCGCACATAGCGCTCGGCGTGGTTGAGGATGTCGAGATACACGCACTCGCCCACGCGCTCGTCATCGAGCGGGCTGTCGGCATACGGCAGGACGTAGCCGGAGGCCTCCGGCAGCGGGCGCTGCGGCACGCGGAGATAGCGGCCGTAGGAATCGGTGTCCGGCTCGCGCTCGTCCATGCCCCACATCTGCAGGAACATGAGCGTGAGCGAGCGCACGGCCTCGCCCTCCAGACGCACGGCCGTGTCCTTCCACACGCCGTAGACGCGCACCAGGTTCGCGTACTCGTCGGCAAGGTTCACGCCGCCGGTGAAGCCGATGCGCCCGTCGATGACGGCGATCTTGCGGTGGTCGCGGTTGTTGTAATACGTGCTCACGAGCGGGCGCAGCGGCGCAAACATCTTGCAGTGGATGCCGAGCGCCTCCATGCGCTTGGGGTAGCCGTACGGCAGGCGGTAGAACGTGCACGTACCGTCATAGAGCACGCGCACCTCAACGCCGGCGCGCACCTTTTCCTCCAGGATTTTCAGGATGCGGCCCCAGACGTCGCCCTCCTCGATGATGAAATACTCGAGGAAGATGAAGTGTTCGGCCGACTGCAGCGCCTCGATGAGCGCACCGATCTTGTCCTGCCCCATGGGGTAGTAGGTCACGGCAGTGTTTTCGTACACGGGGTAGTCGCCGGAGCGCAGCGTGTACTCAGCGAGGTTGTGCACCTCTGGCAGCTCGGTGCGCAGGCGGGCCATGAGTTCGGTCTGGCGCGGGACGTACTGCACGGTGCTGAGGATGCTCTCCTGCACGCGGCGGTTGGCGTAGCGGTGGCCGATGTCGAGCTGCACGAACAGGTACAGCAGCACGCCGAACGCCGGCAGTGCCATGACGAGGATGATCCAGGTGATCTTCGTCGTCGCGCTGCCGGACTTGTTGACAAGGTAGATGATGACCGCAACGCTCAGCACGCGCAGGACGATCGTCAGCGCGGGGTAGTAGCGGCCGAGATAGTGCGCACCGAGCACCATGATGGCGATCTGCAGCAGGAGCAGCAGCGTGATGACCATCGTGCGGCCGAACACGATGTCCAGCAGCCGGCGCTTGCCGCGGCGCAGCAGGCGGATCTCATTGTCGTCCTCAAACCAGTCGTTGTGCACGCGCACACCTCCTTCGGCGTTGTTATCTTTCTATCATATCCGAAATTCCGGAAACGGTCAAGGGACATTCCGGTCGATTTTCCTGCGGCGCGAAACAGCGGCGCTCCCTCGTCTCCGGTCATGAAAAACCGCCCGCACGGGTCTCCGTGCGGGCGGGAACACTGCCTGTGCAGCTATTATGCGTAAAAGACGTGGTCGCCGATCGTGGCCGTGTAGGTCAGGCGGCTGTTGAACCACGAGGCATTGCATGCCGAGGGATTGATGAAATACAGGCTCTCGCCCACCGGGTCATACCCCTCGAAGGCGAGCTTCGCCGCGAGCTCGGCGTCCTCGTCCGGCGTAAGGCTGATGCGCCCGTCGGCCGTGGGCGAAAACTGCGCCACACCGCCACGCCGGTCGAACACGACCTCCTTGACGCTGTTGGGAAATCGCTCGTCCGCCACGCGGTTGAGCACGACATTGCCGACCGCGATCTGCCCGTCCATGGGCTGGTTGCCGGCCTCGGCATTGATGATGTGGCTGAGCCAGTAGACATCGCGCGCGCCGTAATAGCTCTCGCCGCTCTCGAGCAGCGCCTGCTCTGACGCGTCGACACGCAGGCTGGTATTGTCCGCGCTGAACGCGGCCGTGACACCGAAGATCTTTTCCAGATCCGCCAGCGGCAGCACCACTTCCCCGTCGAGGGCATACACGCCGTCGGGCGCGTAGAAGCAGCGGCCGTTGGCCGTGTAATACGTCGCGCCGTAGGTCGCCGTGATGTCCGCACCGTCGACCGTGACGGTCTCGGTGTCCCCATCGGTGACGGTGTCGCTCTCGAGGCCGAGCATCTCGGCGAACGCATCCGCCGGGAGCCAGACCGCATCGCCGAGCACGTAGCAGTAGCCGCAGAAGCGGTCGTCCACGTACACGGGCGTGTAGTCGCAGGTGACAGTCTCGGTGTAGTCGCCGGCGTCCATGCCGACGGCGACCGTGCGCACGACCGGCGAGGTCGCCTGCGCGGCGGCCTGCACCGCAAGCTTCTCGTCGCGCTCGGGCGCGGCCAGGGACGCGTCCCCGCTCACGACCGCCTTTGCCGCCAGCGCGCTGCCGTCCGGTCCGGCGGCCAGCGCCGAGTTTTCACCGGCGAGCCAGAAAAATCCGCACAATAAGCCGCAAAGCAGGCAGACGATGCACATCAGCGACAGGCCCGACTTCACGGACAGGCCCGCTTTCTTCGTTCGATTCATGACGTGCAGCCTCCTTTGCTGATTCATCACAGGGCACACGGGCTTCCATCCACGCGCCCTGTTACGGATAATTATATTCATTTTTCAAGCTGCACGCAATCGGCAAAATGCACAAAGCATGTTTTTAAGTTCTGAATAATATCCACAAAAAATTGCGCAAACAACAAAATATAGCGTTATGTGATGTTATTCTACGCAAGTTGTTGTGTTGTATACTTTGACTAAATCCAACGATTCGACGCAAAGTGACGAAAATAAAAAGATGCAAGTTCGCAAAAAATTCTTGCAAACTTGCATTATGTCAACTATTTTTATTATTTGAAAGAATTATGTTAATCTTTTTCCCGCCTCACAGCGCCTGACGCAGCGCCTTGGCGAGCTGGTCCGGGCAGGAGGTCGGCTTGCCGCCGCAGCGCACGCCCTCCATACGCTCGATGGCCTGCTGCACCGGCATCCCCACCAGGAGCCGCGAAATGCCCTGCAGATTGCCGCTGCACCCCCCTTGCACCTCAACTTGGCGGATAATTCCGTCCTCCACCTCCACCCGCATCAGGCGGGAGCAGACACCTTTCGGACGGTATGTGATCGTCATGACGACGCCTCCTTCAAGATTTTTCTGTCCTTAGTATAGCAGATGCGGTGACATAATTCCACCCCCGAAACCATATATATTGTGGAGAATGCAATCGGAGGTGAGCAGATATGACGCTGCGGCAAAAACTGGCCTGTGTGGGGCTGACCGTGTTCGGCCTGCAGATCGCATCGGCTGCGGCGGGCGGCGCGCCGCTCGCGGACAGGCTGCGGCTCTGGCTCGACCCGGAGCAGCTGCTGGCAGCATCGGTGCGCATGGAGCTGGGTGCGCCGCCGGTGGACGCGTCCCCCACGCCGGAGGCAGCGGCGGCGCTCAGCGCGTCCACGCCCGCACCGGAGGCGACACCAACCCCCACCGCGGACGATGACACCGCCGAGGACGCCCCGACCACGACGGCCGACGGGCTACCGATCGTGGCGACGAGCATTGCGGGCGGGCTGAGCATCAAGAATGAGACGGACATCGCGGTGGACGCGGCCGCGCTGCTGCAGCAGGGCCCGGCCGTGACGCTGCCGGCGGGCGAGCCGCAGATCCTCATCATGCACACGCACGCGAGCGAGGCCTTCACCCCTGCGGGGCGCGACCTCTACCCCGCGAGCGACACGTGCCGCACGGAGGACACCAATTATAATATCGTGCACGTGGGCGACGTGCTGGCCGACACGCTCGGGGCCGCTGGGCTGCAGGTGCTGCACGACCGGACGATCTACGACTACCCGAGCTACACGGGCTCGTACAACCGCTCGGGCGCGGCTGTGCAGGCGTACCTGAGCCAGTACCCGAGCCTGCGCATCGTCATTGACCTGCACCGCGACGCGCTGTGCTCGGACAGTGTGGTCTACAAGACTGTGGCCGAGCTGCCCGACGCCGCATGCTCGCAGGTGATGCTGCTCGTGGGCACGAACGCCTCGGGCCTCTACCACCCGTACTGGGAGGAGAATCTGCGCCTGGCAGTGTACCTGCAGGACGCGGTGAACACCGCGCACCCGACGCTCATGCGGCCGATCGCGCTCGTCAACGAGCGCTACAACCAGCACCTCACGCGCGGGTCGCTCATCATTGAGGTCGGCAGCAGCGGCAACACGCTACAGGAGGCCATACGCGCCGTGCGCCTGTTCGGCGAGAGCGCGGGGCCGGCGCTCGCAGAGCTCGTGCAGTGACCGGGCCCGACACGGTGCGACATATTATAATAGGTATAAAACCGCCCCCGGCGGGCGAGAATCTCCGCAGACGGAGCTTCCGGCCAAAGGGGGTGTTTTCATGCAGGTACGCAATTACATGACCGGCGCTGCCGCCGTGACGCATCCGGATGAGCCGGTCGTCGCCGCCGCGCGGCTGATGCGCATGCGCGGCATCGGCGCGCTGCCCGTGTGCGAGGACGACGGCATGCTCGCCGGTATGCTCACCGACCGCGACATCGTGGTGCGGTGCATTTCGTCCGGCGGAGATCCGGGGGCCGTGACCGTGCGCAGCATCATGTCGCGCGACCCCGTGACGGTCGAGGCGGGCGCGGACATCCGCAGCGCGATGGAGACCATGCGCACAGCGCAGGTGCGCCGCCTGCCCGTGACCGAGGGCGGCAAGCTCGCGGGCATGCTCTCGATCGACGACATCGCCCGCTCGGGCAAGTGGGACATGGAGTGCGCGCAGGCGCTGTGCGGCATCACGGCCAACGTCTGCCGGCGGTAAACCGCATCCGCCACACAATCCGGCCGCGCGGTATCCCGCGCGGCCGATATTTTTGCGCAAAAACACCGATGCGGGGCACGAAAAATACAGCAGAATGCACAATCTTGAGAATCATTCGCAAAAAGGGCTTTACAAATGCGGTTTCCTGTGGTATCTTCATATCAGTAATAATTCTTGTTACTGATTTGCAAGGAGGTGCTTCGATGCCCACACGCAAAAACAGCAAAAAGCGGCAGGTCATCCTCGAAGCCCTCGCAGCGACGACCGCCCACCCCACCGCGCAGGAGCTCTACCAGCAGCTCAAGCCGGACTACCCCAACCTGAGCCTCGGCACGGTGTACCGGAACCTGAGCCTCTTCGCCGAAGAGGGCGACGCGATGAGCGTCGGCGTGTTCCGCGGGCAGGAGCGGTTTGACGCCCGCACAACCCCCCACGCGCACCTGCACTGTGTGCAGTGCGGCCGGGTCATCGACGTGCCGCTGCCCGATCAGCCGGAGGCGCAGCTGTGCGCCCTCGCCCAGAGCGCGACGGACGCAAAGGTGCTCGGGTGCAGCATCACGTTCACGGGTCTGTGCAAGACTTGTCAGCAAGCGGACAAGGGATCCGCTTCTAAATAAACCAACAATCGAAATCAAAAAACATCAGGAGGAATCTTACAATGAAAAAATGGGTTTGCAGTGTCTGTGGTTACGTTTACGAAGGCGAGCAGCCGCCGGTCGAGTGCCCGGTGTGCCATGTCGACGGCTCCAAGTTCATCGAGCAGAAGGCTGAGAAGTCCTGGGCTGCCGAGCACGTGGTCGGCGTGGGCAAGGCGTTCGGTTCCGACGTTCCGGCCGACGTGCAGAAGGAGATCGTCGACGGCCTGAGAGCCAACTTCGAGGGCGAGTGCTCCGAGGTCGGCATGTACCTGGCCATGGCGCGCGTGGCGCACCGCGAGGGCTATCCGGAGATCGGCCTGTACTGGGAGAAGGCCGCGCACGAGGAAGCCGAGCACGCCGCGAAGTTCGCCGAGCTGCTGGGTGAGGTCATCACCGACAGCACGAAGAAGAACCTCGAGATGCGCGTCGACGCCGAGAACGGCGCGACCGACGGCAAGTTCCAGCTCGCGAAGCTGGCCAAGCAGTACAATCTCGACGCGATCCATGACACCGTGCACGAGATGGCCCGCGACGAGGCCCGCCACGGCAAGGCGTTCGAGGGTCTGCTCAAGCGCTACTTCGGCGAGTAATCACTGCAACGGGAGACACAGCCATGAAATACGTCTGTGACATCTGCGGCTACGTCTACGACCCCGCAGCCGGCGACCCCGACAACGGCGTCGCCCCCGGCACGCCTTGGGAAGCCGTCCCCGAAGATTGGGTCTGCCCGCTGTGCGGCGTCGGCAAAGACCAGTTCAGTCCCAAAGCATAACGTGAAAACGAACAGAGGAAGCCGGGTGACCGGCTTCCTCTGTTTTGCTTTTGCACGGGCGGATATGTATCCCGTTGGGAAATTGACAACTGCCGCAGGAAATGTTACACTATGTTTGTCACATGACAGAAAATGCGGCCGCTGCGGCGGCGAAAGAGGGGGAAACACCATGAAATATTGCGCTCAGTGCGGCGCGCAGCTGGTCGATGAGGCCGTGGTCTGCCCGCATTGCGGCTGCGCCGTGGCGCCGACGAAGACCGTCGACCCGAACGCCAGCCCGAAATCGCGCCTGATCACGCTGCTGCTGTGCATCTTCGTCGGCGGGCTCGGCATCCACCGGTTCTACGTCGGCAAGATCGGCACGGGCGTGCTCTGGCTGCTCACGGCCGGCTGCTTCGGCATCGGCGCACTGGTCGACCTGATCATGATCGCCTGCGGCACATTCACCGACAGCGACGGAAAGCCGGTCACCGACTGGCAGACCTGAACGCTGCACAAAAAAATTGCTCCCCGGCCGGATGGCCGGGGAGCTTTTTGCACATTTTACGGGTCGATCTCGATGATATAGCCGATCTTGCCGCTGTAGAACTGCGGGTAGCGGCCGGCGGGATCGCCGATGCAGTCGTTATAATACCAGCCGCTGTTTGTGCGCGTGATGAGCACATAGTCCTCGGCGGCGCCGTTGGTATCATGCACGGACGGCTCACCAGACGCCCAGTTGTAGACCGGGTCGACATTGTCCTTGACCCAGGCGAGCTCGCCGCTGTCGGTGCGGTGCAGGCCGATCCAGACATAAGTCAGGCCGGACTCGTCAGCCAGCTGGGCGACGCGCGTCCACTTCTCGGCGCTGTCGATCACGACGAGGTGGCCGCCCTTGGCCTCGGCCGCCGCTTCGGCGTCCGCCCAGGAGACGTCCGCCGTGACGACCTCATACGTCGGCTCCGGCTTCGGCGTCGGGGTGGGCGTGGGCGTCTCGGTCGGGACGGCGGTCTCGACGGGGACGGTCGGCGTCGGGGTGGTCTCCGCCGTGGTGGGCGTGCCGAACACGCCGAGCGAGCGCAGCAGCAGCACGGCCAGCACGGCCGCGCAGAGGATGAGCACGGTCAGCAGGATGCCCGCCTTGTGCGACTGGCGCTGCTCGTCCGGCTTGCGCTTTTTCGGGGCGGGACGGTAAGCCTCCGGCTTTTTGGCCGGCGGCTTTTCCGGTTTGCGCTCCGGCTTCGGCTTCGCCGGGGTCTCCGGCTGCGCCGGCTGCTTTTCGGGGCGGAATTTATT
>PPYF01370835.1_pt1 | contig 12934 bp, 13 predicted proteins | sample 1559871 | NCBI WGS metagenome assembly PPYF01 (sample SAMN08240021, study PRJNA423297) | Human gut metagenome, whole genome shotgun sequencing project. | reverse complement strand
TGACCGCATACTCCCTTAGCAGGGGAGCGCCTTCAGCCTCTCGGCCACCTCACCAACACGCCTCTTGCGAGTGCTTCGAGTTTCTCGTTAAGAGCTTCTCGTCGCTGCGTGGCGCACATATTACTTTCTGGGACTTATAAGTCAAACAATTTTCCGCAGATTTTTATCGATTGCACATTTCACACGCAATAAGGCGTTAAAAAAGGCAAAACGGGCGTTTTATCAACAGATAAATTGCGATTCCCGCCGTAAAACCTCAGCAAGAAATTACGGTACAGAGTCAAATTATAGTGGCGAAAATGACGAATAGAGGGAACAGCCGGAATGAAGAGAAAGATTGAAGCGAGAAATTTGGAGGATTTGGGGATTTGCGTCTCACCCGCTGGGTGAGACGCGAGAACTTAGTAACTGGACTGCTGGGATTTTTCAGCCTGGATACGCTGGTAGATCTCTTCACGGTGAACGGAGACCTCTTTCGGGGCATTTACGCCGATGCGTACCTGGTTACCCTTCACCCCTAAAACTGTCACAGTGACCTCATCTCCGATCATGAGGGTTTCACCAACTCGACGAGTCAGAATCAGCATTCTTTGCTCCTTGAAAGATTAAATGAGTCGGGTCTCTCTGTATCCCGGCATTCTCCATCATATAACGCCAAAAGGTCAGCGATGACAAACACCTTATGTGTAAGCAGTCACGGCATCACATTCTGTTAAATGTAAGTCTAGCCGATTTACATGACTTCAACCTGACTTTATCGTTATCAGTACCGCATATGCAAGGCGCCGTAACATATAACGTTAAGGCGCCCGCATGCAGTTATCGTTATTACAATTTAGCGCTTACCCAGCCTTTCACGCTGGCCAATGCAGCAGGGAGAGCAGACGCGTCGGTACCACCAGCTTGCGCCATATCCGGACGACCGCCCCCTTTACCACCCACCTGCTGGGCGACCATACCAATCAGCTCCCCTGCTTTCACACGGTCGGTCACATCCTTAGACACGCCTGCAATCAGAGAAACCTTACCTTCATCTACCGTTGCGAGGACGATAATCGCAGAACCCAACTGGTTCTTCAGATCGTCAACCATGGTACGCAGCATTTTAGGCTCAACGCCTGCAAGCTCGCTCACCAGCAGATTCACGCCATTGATCGTCTCAGCTTTGCTGGAAAGATTCGCACTTTCCTGGGCCGCCGCCTGCTCTTTCAGCTGCTGCAGCTCTTTTTCCAGCTGACGAGTACGTTCAATAACGCTACGCACTTTTTCGGTGACGTTGTGGCTATCGCCTTTCAGCAGCTGAGCAATGTCGCTTAAACGATCGCTTTGTGCGTGCAGAGTGGCAATTGCGCCTTCACCGGTTACCGCTTCGATACGACGCACACCTGCCGCAGTACCGGACTCGGACACGATACGGAACAGACCGATATCACCGGTACGTGAGGCGTGGGTACCGCCGCACAGCTCGGTTGAGAAGTCGCCCATGCTCAGTACGCGCACGTGGTCATCGTATTTCTCGCCGAACAGCGCCATTGCGCCCTTCGCTTTCGCCGCTTCGAGATCCATGATGTTGGTTTCGATTGGCAGGTTGCGACGGATCTGGGCGTTGACCAGATCTTCAACCTCGCGAATTTCTTCCGCTTTCATGGCTTCGTTATGAGAGAAGTCGAAGCGCAGGATTTTGTCGTTAACCAGCGAGCCCTTCTGCGCCACGTGCGTGCCCAGAACCTGGCGCAGCGCCGCGTGCATGAGGTGGGTTGCCGAGTGGTTCAGACGAATACGGGCGCGGCGTGTATCATCCACATCTGCCTGTACTGCATCACCCACCTTCAGCGCGCCGTTAGACAGCTTACCGAGATGCCCGATTGCCTGGCCGTATTTCTGGGTATCACTGACCGCAAAGCTAAAGCCCGCGCCTTTCAGTTCACCTTTATCGCCAACCTGACCACCGGATTCCGCGTAGAATGGCGTCTGGTCCAGAACAACAACCGCTTCCTGACCGGCAGCGATAGAGTCGACCGCTTTACCGTCAACAAACAGCGCAGTGACTTTGCCGTTCAGTTCCAGGTGGTCGTAGCCTTTAAATTCAGAAGCACCATCAACGCGGATCATTGCGTTGTAGTCAGCGCCAAAACCGCTGGATTCACGCGCACGACGGCGCTGTTCTTCCATTGCGGCTTCAAAGCCTGCTTCGTCGACCTTGATGTTGCGTTCACGGCAAACGTCCGCCGTCAGGTCAACCGGGAAGCCGTAGGTATCGTACAGACGGAATGCAGTTTCACCGTCCAGCGTATCGCCGGAAAGCTTAGACAGCTCTTCATCAAGCAGCGCCAACCCGCGCTCCAGAGTACGAGCAAATTGCTCTTCTTCCGTTTTCAGAACCTGCTCAACCTGCGCCTGCTGGCGTTTCAACTCTTCGCCAGCGGAACCCATCACGTCAATCAGCGGGCCAACCAGCTTGTAGAAGAAGGTCTCTTTCGCGCCCAGCATGTTGCCGTGGCGGATTGCGCGACGAATGATGCGGCGCAGCACGTAGCCGCGGCTTTCGTTTGATGGCATAACGCCATCGGCAATCAGGAACGCACAGGAACGAATATGGTCCGCGATAACGCGCAGGGATTTATTCCCCAGATCGGTTGCGCCAGTGACTTTAGCGACAGCGTCGATAAGCTTACGGAACAGGTCGATTTCATAGTTAGAGTTAACGTGCTGCAGAACAGCAGTAATACGCTCTAAGCCCATGCCGGTATCTACGGACGGCTTCGGCAGCGGTTCCATAGTGCCGTCAGCCTGACGGTTGAACTGCATGAAGACGATGTTCCAGATCTCAATGTAGCGATCGCCATCTTCTTCTGGTGTTCCCGGAGGGCCACCCCAGATGTGGTCGCCGTGATCGTAGAAAATTTCGGTGCACGGGCCGCATGGGCCAGTATCACCCATCTGCCAGAAGTTATCAGAGGCGAACGGCGCGCCTTTGTTGTCGCCGATGCGGATAATGCGCTCACGTGGGATACCAACTTCTTTTTCCCAGATTTCATAAGCTTCATCATCGGTTTCGTATACGGTGACCCACAGACGCTCTTTCGGCAGCGCAAACCAGTTCTCACCGGTCAGCAGTTCCCATGCGTACTGGATTGCATCGTGTTTGAAGTAGTCACCGAAGCTGAAGTTACCCAGCATTTCGAAGAAGGTGTGGTGGCGTGCGGTATACCCGACGTTTTCCAGGTCATTGTGCTTACCGCCTGCACGCACGCAACGCTGCGCGGTGGTCGCGCGCGAATAATTACGCTTGTCGAGGCCAAGGAACACGTCCTTGAACTGGTTCATCCCGGCATTGGTAAACAGCAGAGTAGGGTCGTTATTCGGCACCAGGGAGCTGCTATCGACTACCTGATGGCCTTTACTTTGGAAAAAGTCGAGAAACGCCTGACGGATCTCAGCGGTGCTCTTGCTCATAATTATCCTGAAATCAAGCTAAGGGATATTCGTCGCAGAGGCGAGGTGCTGTAAAAACACCCCGCCCCGGACGGAAAAAGTGGGAATAAGATAAGTTTTCTTTAAAGGGAAGTAAAATCCCCCGTGCGGTCAATCCGCAAAATTTCGCCATATTTCCTGGATATCTTCCATCAGATAGCCGCGGTAGAGCAAAAAGCGCTGGATTTTAACCTTTTCCGCAAAGACGGTTGGCAGCGGGTCACCGTATTTTCGTAACGCCTGGTCAAGAGCCAGTTGCACCCAGTCAATTTCGCACTCGCGCATTGCCTGCTCAATGGCCTCACGCGCAATACCCTTTTGTCCTAGCTCCTGACGAATACGCGCAGGCCCGTATCCCTTACGGCTACGTCCAGCCATAAATTGCTGCACAAAGCGGCTATCGTCGAGATAGCGGTTTTCAAAACACCATGCGACAACCTTTTCAACGTCCTCTGGCGGCGCATCGATGGGTTCCGGACCATTCTTCCCCATTACCGGGGCAGTTAGCTTACGTCGCAGCTCCTGTTCGCTGTGATCGCGCATTGCCAGAATGCGGATAGCGCGATCTAACAGACGAGCATAGGCAGAACGGCGCGGGGTATTGTCAGTCATTCTCTTCCTGCCGTAGTGATAAAAGCAAAAGGGCTGCATAAGCAGCCCTTCGTTTAATTCTGACTTTCGAGATTATCAGAAGTCTTCTTTGGTTTCTTCAACGCTGTTGTTATCAACAACGAAGTCCGGCGTAGAGTCCTGGTTATTGAGCAGCAGTTCGCGCACTTTCTTCTCAATTTCTTTCGCCGCAGCCGGGTTCTCTTTGAGCCAGGTGATAGCGTTCGCTTTACCCTGACCAATTTTGTCGCCGTTGTAGCTGTACCAGGCGCCTGCTTTTTCAATCAGCTTCTCTTTCACGCCCAGATCGACCAGCTCACCGAGGAAGTTGATACCTTCGCCGTAAAGAATCTGGAATTCAGCCTGTTTGAACGGAGCCGCAATTTTATTCTTCACAACCTTCACGCGGGTTTCGCTGCCGACAACGTTGTCGCCCTCTTTCACCGCGCCAATACGACGGATATCCAGACGAACAGAGGCATAGAATTTCAGCGCGTTACCGCCGGTGGTGGTTTCCGGGTTACCGAACATCACGCCAATTTTCATACGGATCTGGTTGATGAAGATCAGCAGCGTGTTGGACTGTTTCAGGTTACCGGCCAGTTTACGCATTGCCTGGCTCATCATACGTGCCGCAAGGCCCATGTGAGAATCGCCGATTTCGCCTTCAATTTCCGCTTTTGGCGTCAGTGCCGCAACGGAGTCAACAACGATAACGTCTACGGCGCCTGAACGCGCCAACGCGTCACAGATTTCCAGAGCCTGTTCGCCCGTATCTGGCTGAGAACACAGCAGGTTGTCGATATCGACGCCTAGCTTGCGTGCATAAACCGGGTCCAACGCGTGTTCGGCATCGATAAACGCACAGGTTTTACCTTCACGCTGTGCCGCGGCGATAACCTGCAGCGTCAGAGTCGTTTTACCGGAGGATTCTGGCCCGTAGATTTCGACGATACGCCCCATTGGCAGGCCGCCTGCACCCAGCGCGATATCCAGTGAAAGCGAACCGGTGGAGATAGTTTCCACATCCATGGAGCGGTCTTCACCCAGACGCATGATGGAGCCTTTACCGAATTGCTTTTCGATCTGGCCCAGCGCTGCCGCCAACGCTTTCTGTTTGTTTTCGTCGATAGCCATTATTACTCCTGTCATACCGGGTGTTACCGGATAGTGAATTCTGTTCTGTTAAGGCAATTATACTGTATGGTCATACAGTATCAAGTGTTTTGTAGAAATTGTTGCCAGAGAAGATTTAGCGCATAGGCGGTCGCCTGTCGGCGCACCGATTCCCGGTCTCCGGTGAAACATTCACGCTGGGTTACGCCCTGCCCATTGGCGCTGGCAACGCCAAACCACACGGTTCCCACCGGCTTTTCTGCGCTGCCGCCGTCAGGCCCAGCAATACCGCTGACCGAAACCGCATAATCAGCACGTGCCGCACGCAGCGCGCCAATCGCCATCTCAACCACCACCGGTTCACTTACCGCGCCGTGCTGTTCAAGCGTCACTTCCCGAACGCCGATCATCTGCGCTTTGGCTTCGTTGCTGTAGGTCACAAAGCCGCGTTCAAACCATGCAGAGCTCCCGGCAATGTCGGTGATGGTTTTCGCAATCCATCCGCCGGTGCAGGACTCTGCGGTGGTCATCGTTGCGCCACGCGCCTTTAGCGCCAGACCAACCTGCTCGCTCAGCTGCATTAATTCGGAATCTGTCATTATCACTCCGCTTTCGCCAGATAAAGAGGCCATCAAAGATAGCACTTTCAGGGGAGATATGGGGACGGGATAACAATTTTACGAGAGGGGTTCAGAAAATGACGGCGATGCGCAAAGTCTGCTTTTTCGGATAGCTGCCCGCTTGCGCGAGTGACACAATCGGATGACACAAGGAAGACTTCTCCACGAGGTTATCAGGAATGGTTAGAACCGCGATCGGCTCCAGCGAACTCAATAAGGCCATACGGCTACGCCGCATTTTAATCGCCTGCGGCATCTGTATATTACTGACCGTTGTCCTGCATCTGTTTACCCGGCCATTTTATATGCTGTATGAAGGCATTGAGACCCTGCTCGGCATAAGCAGTCTGGTCATGGGCATAAAGCAGAGCAAAACCATCAAAGCGTTGCAATCTCGACAGCATATACAATAGTAAAACCGGCCCAACGGGCCGGTTATTTTAGCGCATGCTGGCAGCAATCAGCTCAACGTTATGACGTAGCATCTTCACGTAGCTATCCGCTACGCCGCCCGCTTTCGACAGCGCTTCCGGATACAGTTCCCCACCCGGTTGCGACCCCGTTGCCGTAGCGATTTGCTTCACCAGGCGCGGATCGAGCTGATTCTCCATAAACCAGGTATGCACACCATCGGCTTTAATCTGCTTGATAAGCGCAGCCACCTGCGCGGCGCTGGCTTCGCTTTCCGACGACAGCCCCTGCGGCGCGAGGAAGGTCACCCCATAGGCACGAGAGAAGTAGCCAAATGCATCATGGCTGGTCAGCACTTTCCGTTTAGCCTGAGGAATACCGTCAAACTGTTTTTTTGCCCAACCGTCGACTTCATTGAGCTGACCGATATAGCGCTCGCCGGTGGCTTTCAGCGTCGCGCTATCCTGCGGGTCAGCCTTCACCAGTCCATTGAGGATATTCTGCGCATACAGCGCACCGTTTGCCGCGCTGTTCCAGGCGTGCGGGTCAGTCACCGTTTTTCCGTCTTCATCCAGCGTATGGGTTTTCACCCCGGTGGAGGCCACAACCAGCTCGCCCTTGAATCCGGACGCCTTAATCAGTCTATCCAGCCATCCCTCCAGCCCCAGACCATTCACCACCACCACATCTGCTTTGCTGAGCAGCGCGCTATCTTTAGGAGACGGCTCGAACGTGTGCGGGTCGCCATCCGGTCCAACAAGCGTATCCACATGCACGTGTTCACCGCCCACCTGCTGCACCATGTCACCCAACACCGAAAAACTGCTAACGACGTTAAGCGTTTTTGCCATAGCCCCCTGCGCGGCCAGGCCTAACGCCAGCGCCAGAAAAATTCCACTACGTTTCATCACTTTCCCCTCATCCCATTAATTTGCGCCAGCCAACGGTCAGCCGGCTATGCGTGCCAAAAAATACCGAAACAAAAAAGATGCCGCTGGCGGTGAGAACGATGGAAGGCCCGGCAGGCAGATTCGCAGCCCACGACAGGCTCAAACCCAGCCACGCACAGATGCTGCCAATCCCCGCCGCCAGCAGTAAAATGGCGGGCAACGTTCGCGCCCAACAGCGCGCTGCAATAGCAGGCAACATCATCACTCCCACCGCCATCAGCGTGCCCAGCACTTGAAACCCTGCCACCAGGTTAAGCACCAGCAGCGCCAGAAACAGGCCGTGCAGTACCGCGGGGAGCCAGCGCGCATTGACCTGTAGCCAGTCGCTGTCAAACGCCTCACTCACCAGGCCACGGTAAAACAGCGCAATACAGATGAGCGTGAGGCTAGCAACTCCCGCGACAAACAGCGCCGCGTCGTTATCCACCGCCAGAATCGAGCCAAACAGCAGATGCAGGAGATCAACGCTGGAGCCACGCAAAGAAACCAGCGTGACGCCCAGCGCCAATGAGCCAAGATAGAATCCGGCAAAGCTGGCATCCTCTTTTAGCGGCGTGCGTCGGCTTACCCATCCCGCCACCAGCGCAACGATGATGCCGGCAATAAACCCGCCAACGGTCATTGCCAGCAGCGACATGCCATTCACCAGGTAGCCCACAGCAACCCCAGGTAAAATCGCGTGCGACAGCGCATCCCCCATCAGGCTCATTCGTCGCAGCAGTAAAAAGACACCGAGGATGGTGGTGCTCAGCGAAAGCGCGAGGCAGACCACCAGCGCCCGGCGCATGAAACCGAACTCAATAAACGGCTGAAAGAAGGTATGCCAAATCATGCCAGCCTCACGGATTGAAAGGCGGGAAGGACATCGGTCGTATGCCCCCAACAGGCGTTGTTTGGCGTCAACAGCAGCGTTTCCGGGAAAAACTCGGCCACGCGTTGGTTGTCGTGCAGCACTGCCAGCACGGTTTGCCCCTGCTGATGCATCTCCTGAATCACCGCCATCAGGTCATTGCTGGTCGCTTCATCAATGCCAGTGAACGGTTCATCGAGCATCACCAGCGGCGCCCGCTGCACCAATACGCGGGCAAAGAGCATGCGCTGAAACTGGCCGCCGGAGAGCGCTTCTATCGGCGCTTTCGCCAGCGTGGCCAGCCCGACCCTCACCAGCGCGGTATGAATACGCTCACGGACATCACCGCGCAGACCGCGCAGCAGCGAAACTCGCGGCCACGCCCCCTGACTCACCACATCCAGCACCGTCAGCGGAAACTGCGACTCCAGCGAGTGGCGCTGCGCCAGCCAACCGATCGCAGGCCGCGACGGCGTCCAGCGGACAACACCGCTGACCGGAGGGATAAAACCCGCCAACGTTTTTAACAATGTAGATTTGCCGCAGCCGTTCAGGCCGACAATCGCCGTCATACTGCCTTTGGGGATTGTGCCGCTCAGCGATGGCGTAATTGCTATGCCATCATAGCCTGCCACCAGGTTGTCCAGTTCAATCATGGCAGCGCTACCGCCCACCAGACAGCCAACCACAGCAGCAACAGCAATGCGCAGGACAGCGCCAGCCGTGCCCAAGCAGACGCCATAAAAACAGAAGTGAACATCTTCGCCTCATTATTTAATGTTATAACATAACAATATGAGATTAGCGCTAAGATGTAAACGGCAGGAAATGATGCAAAATGTTACAGGCATCCCTCGGGATGAAGGGATGCCTTGGGAAAGGTATTACTGACCGCGAGCCTGCGCTACCGACAGCCCCAGCTGCCAGACCGCCATCGCGTAATGAGTGCTATGGTTGTAACGGGTGATGGTGTAGAAGTTTGGCAGGCCGTACCAGTACTGGTATCCAGTGCCGACATCCAGCCGCAGCAGGCTGGCTTGCTGGTGATTGCCTAAAGACTGCATCGGCGTTAACCCCGCTGCTGCCAACTGCGACACGCTGTATTTAGTTTTGAAGCCGTTCTCCAGCCCTGGAGCCTGGCCCATCGCCTGCACCGCCACTGTATCACCGCTCACCCAGCCGTGCTGTTTGAAGTAGTTCGCTACGCTGCCGATGGCATCTTCCGGATCCCACAGGTTGATGTGTCCATCACCATTGAAATCAACCGCATACTGTCGATAGGACGACGGCATGAACTGACCATAGCCCATCGCCCCGGCGAAAGAACCTTTCAGATCCAGCGGGTCATCTTTTTCATCACGCGCCATCAGCAGGAACGTTTCCAGCTCGCCGGAGAAATACTCAGCACGACGCGGATAGTTGAAGGAAAGCGTCGCCAACGCATCAAGAATACGCGTTTTCCCCATCACGCGACCCCAGCGCGTTTCTACGCCGATAATCCCGACGATAATTTCCGGCGGCACGCCATAAACCTGCTGGGCGCGCTGCAATGCGGCCTGATGCTGGTTCCAGAACGCCACGCCGTTCTGCACGTTATCCGGCGTAATAAACTGTTTGCGATAGCGCAGCCAGGCACCGTTCGGGCCAGTTGGCGGCAGGCCGGTCGGCGCCTGTCGGTCCATCAGACGTAAAACGTAATCCAGACGCTTCGCCTGCGAGAGGATTTCGTGCAGCTGCTGTCGGTCAAATCCATGCTTGCTCACCATCTTATCGATGAACTGCTCTGCCGCCGGGTTGTTGGCAAAATCCCCGGTCGGAATCAACGCATTATGCTGGGGTTCAAGAAGAAAACCGCCGGAGGTAGTTGCCGGTGATTCAGCCGTTTTCGGCTTGCTGCTACAGGCAGCGAGCAGGACACACAGGGGGAGTAAAGCCAGAACGCGACGCTTCAACATGAGACTTCCATTTAACAATATCAGCAAGAGTTAAATATGGTAAAGCATCCGCCTCTACACAAGGAAGCACTGGAAGAGCTCATGGGAAAAAAAACTCTGCACAGACGCTATCCATGATGCAATCGATACTCTGATACGGCGTAATGCTTTATTATCGCGGCGCAAAACTGGACCGTTTGACGCGCTAATTATCGGAGAAAGTGATGAGTGATTTTTTGTTAGAGGCCGGGCGTAAGGCCCTGTTACTGGAACTGCAGGAAGCTAGCAGCCTACCCGACCGTCTTGACGAGACCTTTGTTCAGGCGGCCAACGCCGTACTAAACTGCAAAGGCAAACTGATCGTATCCGGCATGGGCAAATCCGGCCATATTGGCAAAAAGCTGGCGGCCACCTTCGCCAGCACCGGCACACCCGCCTTCTTTGTCCACCCCGCAGAAGCGCTACACGGTGACTTAGGGATGGTAGAAAGCCGCGACGTGATGCTGTTTATCTCGTACTCCGGCGGTGCCAAAGAGTTGGACCACATTATTCCGCGCCTGAAAGAGAAATCCGTCGTACTGCTGGCGATGACCGGCAAAGCCAACTCGCCACTGGCGCTGGCAGCAGACGCCGTGCTGGATATCGCCGTTGAGCGTGAAGCCTGTCCGATGCACCTGGCCCCAACCTCCAGCACCGTCAACACGCTGATGATGGGTGACGCGCTGGCGATTGCCGTGATGCAGGCGCGCGGCTTCAATGAAGAAGATTTTGCCCGCTCTCACCCGGCTGGCGCACTCGGTGCCCGCCTATTAAACCGCGTGCATCATCTGATGCGTCAGGGTGACGATATTCCGCAGGTGACCATCCACGCTAGCATTATGGATGCGATGATGGAATTGAGCCGGACCGGGATGGGCATGGTCGCCGTCTGTGACGACCAGTCTCAGGTGCAGGGGATCTTTACCGACGGCGACCTGCGTCGCTGGCTGGTCAGCGGTGGCACACTGGCGGACATCGTGACTGCAGCGATGACCAAAGGCGGCGTGACGCTTAACGATCAGGCGCGCGCCATTGATGCCAAAGAACAGCTGATGAAGCTGAAAATCAGCGCCGCGCCGGTGGTCGATGAAAACCACCGTTTGGTCGGTGCCATTAACCTGCAGAACTTCTACCAGGCCGGGATCCTTTAATCCTTTAGCCCCAGACGCTTCGCCAACCTATGCAGGTTGGCGACGTCTGTCTCCAGCGACCGCGCGCTAGCCGCCCAATTATGCTGATGCGTCTCCAGCGCATTGCGGATCATCTCCCGCTGAAAATGCTCAGTGGCTTCGCGCAGATTGCTGACCGCCGCGATGGGCGTTGACGCGGGCATTTCGGCAACCGCCGCACTCATTGCCCCCTCCTGAAACGCAAAGTGCTGCACTTCCAGCACCACTTCCCCACTGCTGCGGGCCGCCCGCGCCAGAACCACCGCGCGGTGCACGGCATGTTCCAGCTCACGCACATTTCCCGGCCAGCCGTAGTGTTGCAGATGCGCCCGCGCGGCCGTACTTAGCACCACGCGCGACAGCCCAAGACGCAGCCGACACTGCTCGCAGAAATAGCCCGCCAACAGCACTACATCGTCACCACGCTCCCGCAGCGGCGGCACGAACAGCGGAAATACGCTGAGACGATGGAACAGGTCAGCGCGGAAATTACCCGCCAGCACTTCATCACGCAGGTCACGGTTGGTGGCAGCCAACACCCTAACGTCCACGCGCAGGCTGCGATCGTCGCCCACGCGCTGAATATCGCCATACTGTAAAACGCGCAGCAGCTTGGCCTGTAGCGCCAGCGACAGCTCGCCAATCTCATCGAGGAACAGCGTACCGTTATCCGCCATTTCAAACTTGCCGCTACGGTTGCTGATGGCACCGGTAAACGCGCCCTTTACGTGGCCAAACAGCTCGCTTTCGGCCACGCTTTCCGGCAGCGCGGCGCAGTTCAGGTACACCAGCGGGCTGACCGCGCGCGGCGAACCCTCATGAATCGCTTTTGCCACCAGCTCTTTGCCGGTGCCGGTTTCGCCGCTAATCAGCACGTTCAAATCCGAAGCCGCAACAATCTCAATCTCTTTTTTCAGCTGCATCATGCCCGGCGACAGGCCAATCATCTGCGTCTCTTTGACCTGTTCAAAGTCGCTCGCCGAACCGGGCAGCATGTTCTGGCTTTCCAGTTGCTCGATCAGTAGCGCATTACTCAACGCCCCCGCCGCCAGCGCGGCAATCAGCCGCAGCTCTTCGTTGCTAAAGACATCAAACTGATCCGGCGACATACCGTCGAGGGTCAGCGCGCCAATTAAATTTTGGCCAGCAAACAGCGGCAGGCCGATACAAGCGTGGACTTTTAAACTCTCCTGACCAGGTATCAGGCCATCGTAGGGGTCAGGTAAATCGCTGTCGGCGGGGAAACGCACCACGTCGCCGGCGCGGGCGATGGCCTCCAGACGCGGGTGCCCTTCCAGCGTAAAGCGCCTGCCGAGCACATCTTTGGCCAGCCCATCAATTGCCAGCGGAATAAACTGCCGCGCGTCATAGCGCAGCAGCGCCGATGCATCGCACTCCAGCACCTGGCGCAGCGTGGTGATCAGCCGCTGAAAGCGGTCCTGATGGCCTACACCGCGCTGTAATTCAATGGCGATGCCTGCCAGCACGTCAACGGAAAAGCTCATGGCAACCTCACAGTCATTTTGACAATACATGATGTCATATTGACAATATCAAGCATAGTCATTTTGACTAACAATAAAGAGGTGTAATTTATTAATTTCATACAAATCAATTAATTAAAAAGTTGGCACGCAACCTGCAATAAGCAAAACATCTTTTTTGAAAAACGCTGAATTAATTATTGAGGTTGTTATGTCTATTCTGGTTAAAAATAACATTCATTGGGTTGGCCAACGTGACTGGGAAGTGCGTGATTTCC
>PPYF01370834.1_pt1 | contig 12935 bp, 13 predicted proteins | sample 1559871 | NCBI WGS metagenome assembly PPYF01 (sample SAMN08240021, study PRJNA423297) | Human gut metagenome, whole genome shotgun sequencing project. | reverse complement strand
TATTTAACAGAAATTCGAAAGGAGGAGGTGCTTCCTCCCCTGCCTGAAGGCAGGGGTCTCCGCGCCTAAATTTGATGAACAGTATGCAGGAAACAAAAACTGAACTGACTCTCGACCACTTCGGTAGTGATCCGATCACCCGTGTTGAAAACGCCCTTGCCGGTTTAAGAGAAGGCAAAGGCGTCGTCGTTCTTGACGACGAAAGCCGCGAAAACGAAGCCGACTTAATCTACTCTTCCGATCATCTGACAGAAAAGCAAATGGCTCTGATGATCCGTGAATGCTCCGGCATCGTCTGCGTCTGCCTTCGTGACGAAGACTGCAAACGCTTAGAACTTCCTCAGATGGTTGCTTCTAACTCCAACACTCAGGGTACTGCTTTTACGGTATCCATTGAAGCTGCTCACGGCTGCACTACCGGCGTCAGCGCTAAAGATCGCGTCACTACGATCAAAGCAGCAGCCAACCCGAATGGCAAACCTGAAGACCTCCTTCGTCCCGGCCACGTTTATCCGCTTCGTGCTCGCTCCGGCGGCGTGTTAGAGCGCAGAGGCCACACTGAAACAACCGTCGATTTGATGAGAATTGCCGGTCTGAATCCTTGCGGCGTTCTTTGCGAATTGATGAACGAAGACGGTACGATGGCTCGTCTGCCTGAGGCATTGGCTTTCGCAAAGAAACACGATCTTCCGATCATTACGGTTGAAGATCTGGTTAAATATCGTCAGGAAAAGAACGTCTAATCATTAAGTTAGCCAACCGAAGAAGTTTCTTCGGCGGTAAATCGCATGATTTTTGGAGGCTTCCGATATGGAATCGGAGGCCTTTTGTATTTCCGGCTGCTACACCTCTCACGTGTCTCAGCCTTCTTTGTAATACTTCAGCCTGAAGATGGTTGCACCTAAAGATGCGGCCACAATGATCAGAATGCCTAAGAAAGTGAACGTATCTGGAACTTCGTCAAAGAACAGATAGCCAAATATTACTGCGAAGATCACGGCACTGAACTGCAGAGAAGCGCACAGAAGCGTTTTGCCTTTCTTCCAGCCGATGTTTTGTGTCCATTGGCCGAGTGCCGTGAAGACCCCCATGAGCAGAACTGGAACCGAGAATACGTGTTCTGCCCGCAGTCCTGTTGAAAACATCAAAGTAGCCGCCCCACCGGATAAGGTACACGCCAAGGCAAACCAAAAAAGCGTCCTAATTGGCGGTTCTCCTTTCAGGCCCAGCAGTCTCAAGGAAATACTTGAACCCGAACTCAATGCTCCGGATAAAAGACCGAGGCCAACATAAAGAGCGTTTTGATCAGCAACATCAGGTCTGAGCACAAGCAAGACGCCCGCAAATCCGATTATCAAAAAGACAAACAGCATCCAAGGAATCTTTTTGCCTTTGAACAGGTACCAGCCGAACACCCAAAGTCCTAGAAACAATGGCCCCGTGTATTGGAGCGTCTGAGCCGTAGAAAGAAGAATATGCCGAGCAACCAAAATATTGATGCTCAAAGCTCCGACTCCGCACAAAGCACGAGAGAGCTGAAGTGCCGGTTCATGCGTCTTAAGCGTAGTTTTTGTGGCTGCGACAAGACAGATCGCCACTGTCAAGACAACGATGGATCGCAAAAGGAAGATTTCGTAGAAGGCCATCGACACCGGCATCGCTTTGATAGAGACGTAGGCGCTGCTGATAAAAAATGTCGATAAAACGATCCAAAAAGATCCCATAGCTGTATTTCTGTATCTTCATCCCAGAGATAAAGAAATATACCGTGGACCACAACGTTTTCTTAATTTTTGAACAAAACAAAACCGGCGTCTGCTGAATATCTCAGCCGTCACGCCGGTTCTAAACCTCTAAGGAAAGGTTACTTCTTCAATGTCAGCAATTCACCGGAGAACTGACCGAGCCATCCGTCACCGAATGCATCGTGTGCATAGTGACGGAATTCGTTGCCTGCCTGCTGAAGTTCGAGTTCGTTTTCAGGTGTCATATCGCCGGTGCCAAAACCCAGCATGTCTGTAACGAATACCAAAGTACGAACTTCTTTGTCATTCTTCATGACCGGAGCAACGAGGAAGAAGTCATTGGCTTCAATGTTCTTACGGTCAGCGCCGAAGAGCTTGAAGTAATCATTAGCACGAAGGATGTTCGAGCAAAGAATGATCTTCGGGCTCTTTTCAGCGACTGCAGCCTGGAAAACCTGACCTCTCTGAGCAACGAGGAAGTTCAGGAAATCGCGGTAAGAAGGCAGTCCGGTGTACTTAGCCATTGTGACTTCGCCGTCAGGCGTCGTAACAGCGAGTTTTTCCATCCAGGCGTTCGTTGTAATCATTCCGGTGCAGAGCGGAGAAGCACTCAGCAGAAGAATCGGCTGTTTGTCTTCCTGTCCTTTGGGTTTGAAAACAAGAGAAGTTTCTGCTTCAGGATTGCCTGTAATGCTGTTAATCAAACGAGTAACGGATTCGGTGCACGGGCATGTTGTCGGCAGTGCGCGCTTTAAAGCATCAATATTCGTAACCGGATTTGCAAAGACTTTTTCCGGATCGATCGGCAGCGGGCAGCGAGCGCTGTGATCTACGACCAGCCAGATCGGGGCATTAGGGTTGCCGCCCATGCAGCCGGAAAAAGAGCTGATGTATTGAGTAAATAACTCAGGAACTTGAACCATTTCGATATCCTCCAATTAAAAATATTCTTCTTTTCGCGCCCCCGACTTTGTGCGAGAAAAACACTCGCTCATCCGAAGCTACTCATATATGAGCAACACTCAGACGAAACCTTCAAAATCGGCTGACTCGGAACAATTATTTCTTGCTGCGGCCGCAACCACATCCGCAGTCTGTGGCAACTTCTACTTCTGCATCCATCAGAGCTTCGGTTTCAGCCTGTTCAGCTTTTTCCTTGTCTTTCTTTTCGGCCTTGTGACTTACAGGACCGCAGTCGGTAGCAGCCTCGACTTCAGCGTCCATCAGAGCTTCGGTCTCGAGTTGTTCTTTCCTTTCTTCGTCTTTTTTATCTGCTTTGGTCATTGATGCTCCTCAAACATAGTTTTTGTTGAGGCCCTTCGCCTCAATTCGTACTTCACGATTCACTTTAACCTCTGAGGACTGAGATAGGTGTGAAGAGGGCCGAAAACGGGCATGGAGATATCATCCCATTACCCTTCGCTTCTCCAGAAAGAATGAATGCTTTGCCAATATGAGCGGCTACGAAGGTCTAGGTGCTGACCTAACCCAGTTGGGTTTTCGGATCAAGGAAAAAGTATTTAGGAATGTCGGCATCCCCACATGCGTCGGTATCGCACCGACAAAAACCTTAGCCAAATACTGCAACCATTTGGCCAAACACTACGCCGGGCTTAAAGGTGTGTGCAATTGGCTCGACTTAACGCCTCAAAGACAGGCAAAGGCGCTTGCCTGCGAACCTGTCTCTGAAATTTGAGGCATCGGCAGGCGTTACACCGAGCATTTCGGCAAGATGGGCATTCGTACCGCCTTGGATTTAGCCTGTGCAGATGCAGAAGCCATCCGTGATCGGTTCGGTATTACGCTTTCTATGACGGTACGAGAACTTCAGGGAACGTCTTGTATTCCGTTGGAACTTGTAAAACCAAAAAGACAGCAAATTCTGCGAAGCCGCAGCTTCAGTCATTTGATCTGCGACAAAGACGAATTGCTTGACGCCATCACTTTCCATGCATAGGAATGCGGAAGAACCTTGCGCCACGAGGGTATGGTGGCGCACACCGTCGGTATTGTCTTACACACGAATCCTTTCCGCCGGCAGGACGTCCAGCAGCACGCTTATCCGTGTGTGGGACTTCCCTACCCGATCTCGGACACCAATACGATCATTCACTGTGCCCGACGGCTGCTCAATCAAAGTTACCGCAGAGACTTCCTCTATAAACGCACCGGCGTCTACGTCGGTGAAGTCGTTCCGAAAGATGCCGTCACCAAGGATCTTTTTGAAGAGCCGGAGACAGAACAGCAGCAAATCATCTGTGAACTGATGGACTCCATCAACACGCGCTACGGTAAAAATACGCTCTGCTTTGCGGCTTCTAAATTAGGAAAAGACACTTGGGAAATGTCTCGCGCACGTTTAAGTCCCGGATATACCACCTGCTGGAAAGACCTGCCTCGCATCGGGCCGCTCTTAGAAGAAATCGTTCCGTTCTGATCGACACATCGAAAATTCAAACCGACGGGAAAGCCAAAAGCTCGCCTGCCGATTTCGTGGTCTCAATAAGCTGTTGTCAGAGAAGACCGGTCAGTACCACGGTAACAATCAGAAGCGGCGACAGAATACCGATCACGATACGAATTGCCCAGAGCAGCCAAGACTGCACGGGACCGGCACTGGTAAGCTGCTTAGCCGTCACCTTCCAGGCAATCCAAGCCGCTGCCACGCTGAAGCCAATTTCAGACAGCGGCATACCGACATTGCTCGTCAGGAAGTCGAGCAAATCAAACACGTTCTTGCCGAAGATCTTGAAGTCGGACAGGGATCCGAAGCTCAGAGTGCAGAAAAGGCCGATGAACGCAGCCAAAGCCGTTGTGATCCAAGTCACGGCCGCTCGGGACAGACGGGTATAGTCCAAAAGTGAAGCCACTACGGCTTCAAGCATGGACATGGAGCTCGTAATCGCCGCCACAACCAAGCAGAAATAGAAAAGAATCGCAAAGAAAACACCGAACGGCATCTGCGAGAAAATCGCCGGCATCGTCACGAATGTCAGACCGGGACCCGCAGTCGGAGACAAATTAAAGGCAAACACGGCAGGCATCACCATTAAGCCGCCGAGCACAGCAGCCATGATCGCCAGGAATGCAACCCAAGCCGTAGAGGTTAAAAGATTGACTTTCTCGGAGAGATAGCCGGCATAAGTTACCATCACGGCCGCGCCTAAAGACAGCGAGAAGAAAGTAAATCCCATCGCGTTAAAGATCGCAGACGAGGTAAAGCCGCTCCAGTTCGGTTTAAAGAGATATTCCAGACCTTTAACGGCGCCGGGAAGCGTTAATCCTCGGACAATTAAGATGAGCATGAGGATAAAGAGCACCGGCATTAGGAATTTAGCCAGTCGTTCGATCCCTTTCTGTACGCCTAATGAAACAATCACCGCGTTGGCGAGCAAGAAGATGATCTGATAGAAGTACGCTAAGGCGCCGTTGCTCACAAACGAACCGAAGTTTTTATTGAGTTCGTCCGCATTAGAGACAATTCCGGTTCCTGTGAACGCGTCGATCAAATATTTGATACACCAGCCGCCGACGCAGGAATAAAAGCAAAGAATCGCAAAAGCGGTAACGACACCGACCGTGCCGAACACGCCCCAGTGCTTGCCGACCACTTTCTTTAATGAGCCGATCGCACCCATTCTGCCCTCTCGGCCGATGACGTACTCGCTGATGAGCATCGCCACACCGACTGTAAAGGTAAAGAGCAGATAAGAGAGAAGAAAAACAGAACCGCCGTTATTGCCGGCAAGATAAGGGAATTTCCAAATCGCGCCCAAGCCGACGGCAGAGCCTGCACTTGCCAGAATGAATCCGATTCTGGATCCCCATGTGGAATTTGAAGCCATAGTCTTAATCTTGTTGGTTTAGCTGCTGTATATGTTACAGGCTGAAACCATCACCAGAAGGATCCAAAACAACAGAATGATCAGCGGCCGTCCGGTCGACCGCTTCGACACGTATCTTCAGAGACAAAAACCTTGTCAATCAACTGATTGTTTTTATCGACATGTTCGATTTCGTAAGCAGGAAATCCTTCTTTGAATCGGTCTCTGAACTGCTGGTTCAGACAAACACCGTTAAAGCCTCCGGTCACCAAGCGATGTTTATCTTCCTGAGAGAAGTTAGCGGCAAGATTCTGAGTATGTTTGATGCGGTAGCGGATCACACCGTCTTCAGAAACACCCAGAGGCGTGACTTCGTAGCCGTCCTTACTTTCGATTTCAGGAATTTTGGCGTAAGGCGTTTTAAGGAGCTGCTGAGCCGTCTTCGGCTGATCGTGCAGGATTGAACCGATCGCCGGAAGCAGGTCTCTGGAGATATACGTTGAATTCAGGTTTTTATCGAAATTCAGGCAAGCTTTGGTTTGAATCTTCGCACTGTCAAACCGCGTCCCTTCTCTGTCTAAAAATTCGTAGTTTACGTTTCCGATGCTGTGGTCGTAATAGGACGGCGCTTCAACACAAGTTAATCCGAGCAGGAAGGTTTTGAAGTATTTCTTTTCTGCGTCTGTAAAAGAAGGGCCCTTGCGTGCAGAAAAATTTAAACGCACGTTGATGTTGGATTTTTCGTCCTGACCTAAGACAGAGGCTTTCGCTCCTTCGAGCGAAGCAGAGTTCGCTGTGAGTGCGGAAGCAAGGTTTTCGTTTAGGGCTTCTACGCTAAGTGCTTTTGAGTTTTGAGCTTCCTGTTTATCCGGCTGAATTTCTCCGGATTGGGTTCCGACAAATTCATAAGCCAAAATAAAAACGGCACCGACTCCGGCAATCACATAGCGATAATCCACTCCGAACCACTTCACTTTTCATTCCTCCGAATGCTCTGAGACTTACAGTCCTATATTAGTAACTTTTCCTCACAGACAGAGTTTGAAAATCAATATTGAGCTGCCATTTCATGTACCTTAAATGCGCACAGTAAGGAACACGGTCAGATTTGAATCTGTATGCTTTTCTGAAAATTAACGGAGGTCTGCATGATCAAAAAAACTCTTCCTTTTCTTTTGGCTGCCGCTTTAGGCCTATCTGCTTCTGCCATGGTTCAGGCTGCCGGTACGGCGCCGAAATCTAAATCCGTGCCTTTATCTCAGCAAGTTCAGGATCTCAGAGAGACTGTACTTCAACTCCAAAAGCAAGTGGACTACCTTGAGATGCTGGTTCCGCCGTCCACAGCAGTTTTAATGCCGGACGCAAGAAAGCTATCCAGTATCCGTGTTAACGGTGCAACATTCCTAATGTCCATTGACAAACCTTCCGGAAACGCAAAAGGCAGTGATTTTGTTCTCACTGTCGTCAATCCGCAAAGCATTACTTATACCAATATCGCTTTTGATATCCGTGTGTACGGGAAGGACGCCAACGGAGATCCGAACGCTTATAAAAACGCTCTAATGGTTTCTCGTATCACGCCGGCTCTCGCACCGGGCCAGACAACTCAGTTCCGTTTTGCCGTACCGGGCATGTCGCCTGAAGACTTCACAGCCGCTTATGTTGCTTCCATGACCTTCGGGGGGATTGCCTCCCCTGCAACAGAATAGCCACTCGCTGAAAAATCATCTCAATCCGAGGCTCAAAAGGCTTCGGATTTTTTTATTTGGACGGACAGATAAGCATTAGAAGACAGATTTTATAAATTATTCAAATTGTTACCGAATACCTCTTTTGGGATACTTGTCACAAGAGCGTAAAAACCGTACCGCAAAATCATTCCTTTGTTGTTAGATGAAACCCTTAACTAACGGGGATTTATCCCATTTATTAGGAGTGACTGAATGAAAAAACCATTATATAAAGTACTGTACGTGCAAGTTCTTGCAGCCATTGTTATCGGTGTTCTTTTAGGTTTTTTCTTCCCGGATATCGGCGCATCCATGAAACCGCTCGGGGACGGTTTCATTAAGCTCATTAAAATGCTCATCGCTCCGGTGATTTTCTGCACTGTCGTCATTGGAATCGCGGGAATGGAAGACATGAAGAAAGTCGGGAAAGTCGGAGGTTTAGCCCTTCTTTACTTTGAAGCCGTCACAACGCTTGCCCTATTTGTCGGACTCTTTCTAGTAAATATACTGCAGCCGGGCGCCGGAATGCATGTTGACCCTGCAACATTAGATATGAATTCCGTCTCGATGTATGCAACAGCCGAAAAGCCTCAGTCGACTTTGGACTTTCTGTTTCATATCATTTCCTCCTCCGTTGTCGGGGCCTTTGCGCAGGGCGACATTCTCCAAGTCTTGTTCTTCTCGATCATTTTCGGCTTTGCCCTCCAGTTCTTGGGCGGCTCCCGTCACCCAGTCTACGAACTTATTAAAAAAGGATCCGACATCCTTTTCCTCATGATCAACTGGATCATGAAGGTCGCGCCAATCGGGGCTTTTGGTGCCATGGCATTTACAATCGGCAAATACGGCATACACTCTCTGCTACCGTTAGGGAAACTAATGCTGGTTTTTTATGCCACCTGCTTATTTTTTGTTTTGGGCATCCTCGGTGCGATTTGTCGCTTCAACGGTTTTTCAATTCTTCGCTATCTGGCCTATATTAAAGAGGAACTTCTCATCGTTCTCGGAACCTCGTCTTCCGAAGCTGTCCTTCCTCAAATGATTACCAAAATGCAAAAAGCCGGCGTCAGCCGTTCCGTCACTGGTCTTGTAATTCCGACCGGATATTCGTTCAATCTCGACGGAACAGCGATTTACCTTACGATGGCGGCGGTGTTTATTGCACAGGCCTGTGACATCCAAATGACCTTCACTCAGCAGGCGACGCTGTTAACGGTTCTCCTTTTAACTAGTAAAGGAGCGGCCGGCGTTTCAGGATCCGGATTTATCGTGTTAGCTGCAACTCTTTCTGCCGTTGGCGACATCCCCGTCGCCGGTTTAGCACTAATCCTCGGCGTGGACCGTTTCATGAGCGAAGCAAGGTCCATTACCAACATGATCGGCAACGGTATTGCCTGTGTTGTCGTCGGTCGATGGGTGGGAGAATTAAACAAAGAACAGTTAACCGATACGTTAAGTAAAAAAGGCAAAGACGTAAATCTCTTGGACGAGCTCGAAGACGAGATCGAATCAGAAATCGGAGATGTCCTTTCTCCTCAGCAGGCTTTGGCTCCGATATCTATCAAAGAATCAGCCGAACAAAGATAATTTTCAAAAATTTGACAGTTAAAAAGCCTTGGAACCCACAAAAGGATCCAAGGCTTAATTAATGCCGTTATGGTTAACCGCAGTTAACAACCATTGACCTTCCGGATCAGGCCCTTAAACATTTCAAATCCGATCTCAAGAGCGGCCTCATCAGCATCGAAATCCGGCTGATGATGACCTGCCGTTCGATCGGCCCCGATCACAAAATAAATACATTTTCCGAAAAGCTGCTGAATACGCTTAATTATGATCGAGGCATCTTCAGAGCCTCCAAAATCGGAGTGAGTCGTGACTGCTTTAACAAGGGGACATTGACTTGCAACCTCTTTGAGATATTCAACAAGCTCCGGGTCATTCTTGATGTCATATACCGTCCCAAGATCTTCAATAGAAAGTTGAACATCCAATGACTGAGCTGTTCCTTTGAGTATTTCTTGAGTTCTCTTCACTAGGTAGTCATTAACCTCTGTCGTTTCTCCTCTGAGATCAATCTCCATGTATGCTTGATCCGGAATAATATTTCGGCCGCGTCCGCCTGAGAGCTTTCCAACATTGATCCGAGACGCTCCTTTACTGCTTCTTGAAATCCCCTGAAGGAGCATGAACGCCGAACAGGCTGCTGCAAGGGCGTTTTTCCCTGCTTCGGGTTCACTCGCACAGTGCGCAGCCCGACCTTTGAAATCAACATTGAACTTGGTTCCGCACAGGAAGCCATAAGGATCAATGACAACTTCACCTGTACGAGCCATCATTCCGACGTGTGCGGCTGCAAAATAATCGGCCTCATCCAACAAGCCTGAAGCCGAAACCGCTCTGGCCCCGCGCGAACCTTCTTCCGCTGGCTGAAAAAGAAGAATAATCTTTCCTCGAAGTTTGGCTCGCTGTTCGGAAATCCATCTTGCAAGCACTAAACCGATTGCCGTATGAAAATCGTGTCCGCAGGCATGCATACAATTATCATGCCGCGAACGAAAACCCAGCAGATTCGGCAAATGCTGAGCGTCCTCCGTTTCCTGAATCGGAAGAGCATCTATATCAAAACGCAAAACGAACGTTGGTCCGGACTTATGAGTCTCAAAAGTCGCCATTACGCCGGTAAATTCGTCAAGAATGTGAATGAACTCTTTGGGAACGCCATTGTTTAAAGCACGTTTCGTACTGCTTTTGACCTCTTCTTCATCTCGATTCAAAACGAAAGCTTCGTTCAAGATCTCCTTGCCAAGCCGTAGCTTGAACGGCAAAGTCATCAACTGCTGATAGATGTACCAAGTCGTCTGGAACTCGGTCCAAGCTGTCTCAGGATAGGTGTGCAAGTTTCGTCGGTGTTGTTTGAGGAGTTGTGTTATTTGTGACATATTCAATAACCTTTCACACCGTGGAATCCTTTCTTTTCGAAGGTTCGCACGGTGTGAAACAGTGGTTCTTATGGAAGCATGCAGTGCTAACGATGTTCTCGAATCACTTCCGCCATTCGGGATAAAGCTGTCGCAACCGTCCGACGGTTTGGACCATAGGAGAAGCGAACCAAATGGCTATAAGGTTCTTTTGTCGGACGGTTGCGGTAAGGACGAACATCAAAGAAATGACCGGGCACAGTGATAACCTTTTTCTTAAGGCATTCATGGAAGAAGTAATCTGCATCCGTTAGTTTTCCCGGAAGGTTCTCAAGCGAGGCCCAAACATAAAAAGTGCCTAGAGGCTGCGGATCGGGGACTCTTATTCCAATGGATTGGAGTCCGTCAATCATGAGCCTGCGTTTAACTGCAAATTCTTTTCTTGTGGCAAGCAATTCAGCTTCTGCGTGTCCGGAAGAAAGCTCTTCAATTGCCGCTCTCTGAACGATCGTCGACGGACCGCCGTCAACAGCGCTGGCAGCTCTGTTAACCATTTCAATTAAGTATTTAGGTCCGACCATCCACGCAGCTCTCCAACCGGGATAGCGAAATCCTTTAGTCAGTCCGTCAAAGACAACTACAGGATCTTTATTAACATCTTCGATAAACGGCAGCACCGAAACCGGTTCTTTCGAGGGTGAACCATCCTCTTCATAGGCAAATGTCGCATAAAATTCATCACATCCGAGAAGACAATTTTCTTTACGGCAAATGTCCACATAGTTGGCTAAAGATCCTCCTTTTACTGATTGACCGGTAGGATTGCATGGATTTGAAAAGATATAAGCGTCCGGTCTGTATTGTTTAATGAATTCGGAAAATTCTGTGTCGGAAATCATGAAACCATTTTTCTCTTGCGCCCTTAACTCAATCAATTCGCAAGAATGACGCAGAGGGTACAAGTAATCTTCATAAGCGGTATAGTCCGGATTTTTATAGGCTATCCGGCTGCCGTCTTTGAAAATACTAAATAGGCGCGTCAAAGCTAACCGTCCGCCGGAAGCAAAAGATATGTTTTCCGCCGAATACGGTTTCAGACCACGACGATAGGTTCTATTAATCCAATCAGCGACCGCAGCTCGAACCTCCGGGGTTCCCCCGACCGGACCGTAAGCGGCGTCGATCGGTTCTTCTAAGCTGACTGAATTAATTCTCGGAGGCGCTCCCGTGATCTCTCCGACCTCCGGCTGCCCTTGACCGACATTGCACCATTCCGGATGCCCATTGTAAAAACCAAGCTTGGAGGCTTCATGGATTGTCCAAATCACACCCATATACGGGACAAATCTGACCATAGGAAATAAAGATGAGGGATTTTCAAACATATAGTCTCCAAGAAAACAAGGACTTCGGAATAGTTTCCTTCATGTTAGGAAAAAGTAGAACTCATGAAAATGTATGATTTCCAAATCCTAAGTTGTTCTTTCGCACAACTTGTTCATTGGTATTATTACCAAGACTTAATTGTAGGAGTCGCTATGAAACTGTACGACCGAAAACTCAGTTGGAAGATTTTTTGTTTAATAGCTCAAGGTCGAACACTGAGTCATGCTGCGCAGGAATGCGGAATTGACCTGCCCTATGCCTCGAGGCTGATTTCCAAATTAGAAGACGAATTAGGCTTCTTCTTAGTACTTCATCGTCCGCGCCCGATGAAACTCAGTGAAAACGGAATAAAGATTTTTCCGTTCGCTGAAGAATTCGTTGCCGCGCAAGACCGTCTTGAAAATGAATGCCGAGAAATCGGCGTTAATCTTCAGAAGATACCTAAACGCAGTATTCGTATTTCACTGCCGATTAATCTTAATAAGGAACCCCTCTTAGAAAAATTGGTCAACTATGAGCGGCGAGAAGGTAGCGGTGTAACTTTCGAATTTTCTGCAGATATGGGGCTGAGGGCACTAATAGAACGAGAAACCGATATTTCTGTTGGTTTTTATCGCAAGGAGGAACCAACCCTTACTTGCAGGCAAATTGCGGAGTACCGTTTTCCCCTGCTTGCCTCCAAAAAGTATCTGGCAGAACATCCGGCTCCTAAAAAAGCTCAGGATTTAGAAAAACACGTCCTGCTTCTTCGCTATAAGACAAGCCCGGCTTTTTCTCCGATCCTCTTGAAGAAAAGTGCAAATAAAACTTCAGATCCAAACACCAGCATTGATCTGGAACGTTTGCCACATGTCTTAAAAGGCGACGGATCGTACTGCAGAAGTATGCTTTTAAAAGATGTCGGTATCAGTGTTGATTTAACATTGGGTGTTGTGGCAGAAGAGATTCAAAGCGGGAAGCTGGAGCTGGTCTTGCCCGCCTGGGGCAGGCCGGATGCACCTCTCTGCGTTTACTGTCGTAATTCTAATTCAGAAAGTCCGTTATATCGTGAAGTTATAGATTTGATATCGACAGAAATTTCAAAGATCGTCTCTGAAGAAAGGGCTCTTTTCGATCAACTGGCCTCCCGCTCCTTGGGCTAACCTGTGGTTTTAATCCTGTCTTGAGGTGCTTCATATTCGAGCACCTCATTTTCTTTCTTTTTAGGTTAACCTATCCAAAATCAGTCAACCTCAGGTGACTCTGAAACTTTTTTATCAACAGGGCCCGTAAAACACCGTCATTCATGACGGTGATATAAGGGCCTCACAAATTCGCGGTTCGGCATAT
>PPYF01017226.1_pt1 | contig 12936 bp, 13 predicted proteins | sample 1559871 | NCBI WGS metagenome assembly PPYF01 (sample SAMN08240021, study PRJNA423297) | Human gut metagenome, whole genome shotgun sequencing project. | reverse complement strand
ATATGCCGAACCACGAATCTGTGAGGCCCTTATATCACCGTCATGAATGACGGTGTTTTACGGGCCCTGTTGATAAAAAAGTTTCAGAGTCACCTGAGGTTGACTGATTTTGGATAGGTTAACCTAAAAAGAAAGAAAATGAGGTGCTCGAATATGAAGCACCTCAAGACAGGATTAAAACCACAGGTTAGCCCAAGGAGCGGGAGGCCAGTTGATCGAAAAGAGCCCTTTCTTCAGAGACGATCTTTGAAATTTCTGTCGATATCAAATCTATAACTTCACGATATAACGGACTTTCTGAATTAGAATTACGACAGTAAACGCAGAGAGGTGCATCCGGCCTGCCCCAGGCGGGCAAGACCAGCTCCAGCTTCCCGCTTTGAATCTCTTCTGCCACAACACCCAATGTTAAATCAACACTGATACCGACATCTTTTAAAAGCATATTTCTGCAGTACGATCCGTCGCCTTTTAAGACATGTGGCAAACGTTCCAGATCAATGCTGGTGTTTGGATCTGAAGTTTTATTTGCACTTTTCTTCAAGAGGATCGGAGAAAAAGCCGGGCTTGTCTTATAGCGAAGAAGCAGGACGTGTTTTTCTAAATCCTGAGCTTTTTTAGGAGCCGGATGTTCTGCCAGATACTTTTTGGAGGCAAGCAGGGGAAAACGGTACTCCGCAATTTGCCTGCAAGTAAGGGTTGGTTCCTCCTTGCGATAAAAACCAACAGAAATATCGGTTTCTCGTTCTATTAGTGCCCTCAGCCCCATATCTGCAGAAAATTCGAAAGTTACACCGCTACCTTCTCGCCGCTCATAGTTGACCAATTTTTCTAAGAGGGGTTCCTTATTAAGATTAATCGGCAGTGAAATACGAATACTGCGTTTAGGTATCTTCTGAAGATTAACGCCGATTTCTCGGCATTCATTTTCAAGACGGTCTTGCGCGGCAACGAATTCTTCAGCGAACGGAAAAATCTTTATTCCGTTTTCACTGAGTTTCATCGGGCGCGGACGATGAAGTACTAAGAAGAAACCTAATTCGTCTTCTAATTTGGAAATCAGCCTCGAGGCATAGGGCAGGTCAATTCCGCATTCCTGCGCAGCATGACTCAGTGTTCGACCTTGACCTATTAAACAAAAAATCTTCCAACTGAGTTTTCGGTCGTACAGTTTCATAGCGACTCCTACAATTAAGTCTTGGTAATAATACCAATGAACAAGTTGTACGAAAGAACAACTTAGGATTTAGAAATCATACATTTTCATGAGTTCTACTTTTTCCTAACATGAAGGAAACTATTCCGAAGTCCTTGTTTTCTTGGAGACTATATGTTTGAAAATCCCTCATCTTTATTTCCTATGGTCAGATTTGTCCCGTATATGGGTGTGATTTGGACAATCCATGAAGCCTCCAAGCTTGGTTTTTACAATGGGCATCCGGAATGGTGCAATGTCGGTCAGGGGCAGCCGGAGGTCGGAGAGATCACGGGAGCGCCTCCGAGAATTAATTCAGTCAGCTTAGAAGAACCGATCGACGCCGCTTACGGTCCGGTCGGGGGAACCCCGGAGGTTCGAGCTGCGGTCGCTGATTGGATTAATAGAACCTATCGTCGTGGTCTGAAACCGTATTCGGCGGAAAACATATCTTTTGCTTCCGGCGGACGGTTAGCTTTGACGCGCCTATTTAGTATTTTCAAAGACGGCAGCCGGATAGCCTATAAAAATCCGGACTATACCGCTTATGAAGATTACTTGTACCCTCTGCGTCATTCTTGCGAATTGATTGAGTTAAGGGCGCAAGAGAAAAATGGTTTCATGATTTCCGACACAGAATTTTCCGAATTCATTAAACAATACAGACCGGACGCTTATATCTTTTCAAATCCATGCAATCCTACCGGTCAATCAGTAAAAGGAGGATCTTTAGCCAACTATGTGGACATTTGCCGTAAAGAAAATTGTCTTCTCGGATGTGATGAATTTTATGCGACATTTGCCTATGAAGAGGATGGTTCACCCTCGAAAGAACCGGTTTCGGTGCTGCCGTTTATCGAAGATGTTAATAAAGATCCTGTAGTTGTCTTTGACGGACTGACTAAAGGATTTCGCTATCCCGGTTGGAGAGCTGCGTGGATGGTCGGACCTAAATACTTAATTGAAATGGTTAACAGAGCTGCCAGCGCTGTTGACGGCGGTCCGTCGACGATCGTTCAGAGAGCGGCAATTGAAGAGCTTTCTTCCGGACACGCAGAAGCTGAATTGCTTGCCACAAGAAAAGAATTTGCAGTTAAACGCAGGCTCATGATTGACGGACTCCAATCCATTGGAATAAGAGTCCCCGATCCGCAGCCTCTAGGCACTTTTTATGTTTGGGCCTCGCTTGAGAACCTTCCGGGAAAACTAACGGATGCAGATTACTTCTTCCATGAATGCCTTAAGAAAAAGGTTATCACTGTGCCCGGTCATTTCTTTGATGTTCGTCCTTACCGCAACCGTCCGACAAAAGAACCTTATAGCCATTTGGTTCGCTTCTCCTATGGTCCAAACCGTCGGACGGTTGCGACAGCTTTATCCCGAATGGCGGAAGTGATTCGAGAACATCGTTAGCACTGCATGCTTCCATAAGAACCACTGTTTCACACCGTGCGAACCTTCGAAAAGAAAGGATTCCACGGTGTGAAAGGTTATTGAATATGTCACAAATAACACAACTCCTCAAACAACACCGACGAAACTTGCACACCTATCCTGAGACAGCTTGGACCGAGTTCCAGACGACTTGGTACATCTATCAGCAGTTGATGACTTTGCCGTTCAAGCTACGACTTGGCAAGGAGATCTTGAACGAAGCTTTCGTTTTGAATCGAGATGAAGAAGAGGTCAAAAGCAGTACGAAACGTGCTTTAAACAATGGCGTTCCCAAAGAGTTCATTCACATTCTTGACGAATTTACCGGCGTAATGGCGACTTTTGAGACTCATAAGTCCGGACCAACGTTCGTTTTGCGTTTTGATATAGATGCTCTTCCGATTCAGGAAACGGAGGACGCTCAGCATTTGCCGAATCTGCTGGGTTTTCGTTCGCGGCATGATAATTGTATGCATGCCTGCGGACACGATTTTCATACGGCAATCGGTTTAGTGCTTGCAAGATGGATTTCCGAACAGCGAGCCAAACTTCGAGGAAAGATTATTCTTCTTTTTCAGCCAGCGGAAGAAGGTTCTCGCGGGGCCAGAGCGGTTTCGGCTTCAGGCTTGTTGGATGAGGCCGATTATTTTGCAGCCGCACACGTCGGAATGATGGCTCGTACAGGTGAAGTTGTCATTGATCCTTATGGCTTCCTGTGCGGAACCAAGTTCAATGTTGATTTTAAAGGTCGGGCTGCGCACTGTGCGAGTGAACCCGAAGCAGGGAAAAACGCCCTTGCAGCAGCCTGTTCGGCGTTCATGCTCCTTCAGGGGATTTCAAGAAGCAGTAAAGGAGCGTCTCGGATCAATGTTGGAAAGCTCTCAGGCGGACGCGGCCGAAATATTATTCCGGATCAAGCTTACATGGAGGTTGATCTCAGAGGAGAAACGACAGAGGTTAATGACTACCTAGTGAAGAGAACTCAAGAAATACTCAAAGGAACAGCTCAGTCATTGGATGTTCAACTTTCTATTGAAGATCTTGGGACGGTATATGACATCAAGAATGACCCGGAGCTTGTTGAATATCTCAAAGAGGTTGCAAGTCAATGTCCCCTTGTTAAAGCAGTCACGACTCACTCCGATTTTGGAGGCTCTGAAGATGCCTCGATCATAATTAAGCGTATTCAGCAGCTTTTCGGAAAATGTATTTATTTTGTGATCGGGGCCGATCGAACGGCAGGTCATCATCAGCCGGATTTCGATGCTGATGAGGCCGCTCTTGAGATCGGATTTGAAATGTTTAAGGGCCTGATCCGGAAGGTCAATGGTTGTTAACTGCGGTTAACCATAACGGCATTAATTAAGCCTTGGATCCTTTTGTGGGTTCCAAGGCTTTTTAACTGTCAAATTTTTGAAAAATTATCTTTGTTCGGCTGATTCTTTGATAGATATCGGAGCCAAAGCCTGCTGAGGAGAAAGGACATCTCCGATTTCTGATTCGATCTCGTCTTCGAGCTCGTCCAAGAGATTTACGTCTTTGCCTTTTTTACTTAACGTATCGGTTAACTGTTCTTTGTTTAATTCTCCCACCCATCGACCGACGACAACACAGGCAATACCGTTGCCGATCATGTTGGTAATGGACCTTGCTTCGCTCATGAAACGGTCCACGCCGAGGATTAGTGCTAAACCGGCGACGGGGATGTCGCCGACGGCAGAAAGAGTTGCAGCTAACACGATAAATCCGGATCCTGAAACGCCGGCCGCTCCTTTACTAGTTAAAAGGAGAACCGTTAACAGCGTCGCCTGCTGAGTGAAGGTCATTTGGATGTCACAGGCCTGTGCAATAAACACCGCCGCCATCGTAAGGTAAATCGCTGTTCCGTCGAGATTGAACGAATATCCGGTCGGAATTACAAGACCAGTGACGGAACGGCTGACGCCGGCTTTTTGCATTTTGGTAATCATTTGAGGAAGGACAGCTTCGGAAGACGAGGTTCCGAGAACGATGAGAAGTTCCTCTTTAATATAGGCCAGGTAGCGAAGAATTGAAAAACCGTTGAAGCGACAAATCGCACCGAGGATGCCCAAAACAAAAAATAAGCAGGTGGCATAAAAAACCAGCATTAGTTTCCCTAACGGTAGCAGAGAGTGTATGCCGTATTTGCCGATTGTAAATGCCATGGCACCAAAAGCCCCGATTGGCGCGACCTTCATGATCCAGTTGATCATGAGGAAAAGGATGTCGGATCCTTTTTTAATAAGTTCGTAGACTGGGTGACGGGAGCCGCCCAAGAACTGGAGGGCAAAGCCGAAAATGATCGAGAAGAACAAGACTTGGAGAATGTCGCCCTGCGCAAAGGCCCCGACAACGGAGGAGGGAATGATATGAAACAGAAAGTCCAAAGTCGACTGAGGCTTTTCGGCTGTTGCATACATCGAGACGGAATTCATATCTAATGTTGCAGGGTCAACATGCATTCCGGCGCCCGGCTGCAGTATATTTACTAGAAAGAGTCCGACAAATAGGGCAAGCGTTGTGACGGCTTCAAAGTAAAGAAGGGCTAAACCTCCGACTTTCCCGACTTTCTTCATGTCTTCCATTCCCGCGATTCCAATGACGACAGTGCAGAAAATCACCGGAGCGATGAGCATTTTAATGAGCTTAATGAAACCGTCCCCGAGCGGTTTCATGGATGCGCCGATATCCGGGAAGAAAAAACCTAAAAGAACACCGATAGCAATGGCTGCAAGAACTTGCACGTACAGTACTTTATATAATGGTTTTTTCATTCAGTCACTCCTAATAAATGGGATAAATCCCCGTTAGTTAAGGGTTTCATCTAACAACAAAGGAATGATTTTGCGGTACGGTTTTTACGCTCTTGTGACAAGTATCCCAAAAGAGGTATTCGGTAACAATTTGAATAATTTATAAAATCTGTCTTCTAATGCTTATCTGTCCGTCCAAATAAAAAAATCCGAAGCCTTTTGAGCCTCGGATTGAGATGATTTTTCAGCGAGTGGCTATTCTGTTGCAGGGGAGGCAATCCCCCCGAAGGTCATGGAAGCAACATAAGCGGCCGTGAAGTCTTCAGGCGACATGCCCGGTACGGCAAAACGGAACTGTGTTGTCTGGCCCGGTGCGAGAGCCGGCGTGACACGGGAAACCAACAGAGCGTTTGTATAAGCGTTCGGGTCCCCGTTGGCGTCCTTTCCGTACACGCGGATATCAAAAGCGACATTGGTATAAGTAATGCTTTGCGGGTTGACGATAGTGAGAACAAAATCACTGCCTTTTGCGTTTCCGGAAGGTTTGTCAATGGACATTAGGAATGTTGCACCGTTAACACGGATACTGGATAGCTTTCTTGCGTCCGGCATTAAAACTGCTGTGGACGGCGGAACCAGCATCTCAAGGTAGTCCACTTGCTTTTGGAGTTGAAGTACAGTCTCTCTGAGATCCTGAACTTGCTGAGATAAAGGCACGGATTTAGATTTCGGCGCCGTACCGGCAGCCTGAACCATGGCAGAAGCAGATAGGCCTAAAGCGGCAGCCAAAAGAAAAGGAAGAGTTTTTTTGATCATGCAGACCTCCGTTAATTTACAGGAAAGCATACAGATTCAAATCCAACTGTGTTCCTTTCTATGCGCATTTAAGGTACACGAAATTGCAACTCAAAATTGATTTTCGGGCTCTGTCCGCGAAGAAAAGTTACTAATATAAGACTGTAAGTCTCAGAGCGTTCGGAGGAATGAAAAGTGAAGTGGTTCGGAGTGGATTATCGCTATGTGATTGCCGGAGTCGGTGCCGTTTTTATTTTGGCTTATGAATTTGTCGGAACCCAATCCGGAGAAATTCAGCCGGATAAACAGGAAGCTCAAAACTCAAAAGCACTTAGCGTAGAAGCCCTAAACGAAAAACTTGCTTCCGCACTCACAGCAAATTCTGCTTCGCTCGAAGGAGTCAAAGCCTCTGTCTTAGGTCAGGACGAAAAATCCAACATCAACGTGCGTTTAAATTTTGCTGCACGCAAGGGCCCTTCTTTTACAGACGCAGAAAAGAAATACTTCAAAACCTTCCTGCTCGGATTAACTTGTGTTGAAGCGCCGTCCTATTACGACCACAGCATCGGAAACGTAAACTACGAATTTTTAGACGGAGAAGGGACGCGGTTTGACAGTGCGAAGATTCAAACCAAAGCTTGCCTGAATTTCGATAAAAACCTGAATTCAACGTATATCTCCAGAGACCTGCTTCCGGCGATTGGTTCAATCCTGCACGATCAGCCGAAGACGGCTCAGCAGCTCCTTAAAACGCCTTACGCCAAAATTCCTGAAATCGAAAGTGAGGACGGCTACGAAGTCACGCCTCTGGGTATTTCTGAAGACGGTGTGATCCGCTACCGCATCAAACATACTCAGAATCTTGCCGCTAACTTCTCTCAGGAAGATAAACATCGCTTGGTGACCGGAGGCTTTAACGGTGTTTGTCTGAACCAGCAGTTCAGAGACCGATTCAAAGAAGGATTTCCTGCTTACGAAATCGAACATGTCGATAAAAACAATCAGTTGATTGACAAGGTTTTTGTCTCTGAAGATACGTGTCGAAGCGGTCGACCGGACGGCCGCTGATCATTCTGTTGTTTCGGATCCTTCTGGTGATGGTTTCAGCCTGTAACATATACAGTAGCTAAACCAACAAGATTAAGACTATGGCTTCAAATTCCACATGGGGATCCAGAATCGGATTCATTCTGGCAAGTGCAGGCTCTGCCGTCGGCTTGGGCGCGATTTGGAAATTCCCTTATCTTGCCGGCAATAACGGCGGTTCTGTTTTTCTTCTCTCTTATCTGCTCTTTACCTTTACAGTCGGTGTGGCGATGCTCATCAGCGAGTACGTCATCGGCCGAGAGGGCAGAATGGGTGCGATCGGCTCATTAAAGAAAGTGGTCGGCAAGCACTGGGGCGTGTTCGGCACGGTCGGTGTCGTTACCGCTTTTGCGATTCTTTGCTTTTATTCCTGCGTCGGCGGCTGGTGTATCAAATATTTGATCGATGCGTTCACAGGAACCGGAATTGTCTCTAATGCGGACGAACTCAATAAAAACTTCGGTTCGTTTGTGAGCAACGGCGCCTTAGCGTACTTCTATCAGATCATCTTCTTGCTCGCCAACGCGGTGATTGTTTCATTAGGCGTACAGAAAGGGATCGAACGACTGGCTAAATTCCTAATGCCGGTGCTCTTTATCCTCATGCTCATCTTAATTGTCCGAGGATTAACGCTTCCCGGCGCCGTTAAAGGTCTGGAATATCTCTTTAAACCGAACTGGAGCGGCTTTACCTCGTCTGCGATCTTTAACGCGATGGGATTTACTTTCTTCTCGCTGTCTTTAGGCGCGGCCGTGATGGTAACTTATGCCGGCTATCTCTCCGAGAAAGTCAATCTTTTAACCTCTACGGCTTGGGTTGCATTCCTGGCGATCATGGCTGCTGTGCTCGGCGGCTTAATGGTGATGCCTGCCGTGTTTGCCTTTAATTTGTCTCCGACTGCCGGTCCCGGTCTGACATTCGTGACGATGCCGGCGATTTTCTCGCAGATGCCGTTCGGTGTTTTCTTTGCGATTCTTTTCTATTTCTGCTTGGTTGTGGCGGCGATTACGAGCTCCATGTCCATGCTTGAAGCCGTAGTGGCTTCACTTTTGGACTATACCCGTCTGTCCCGAGCGGCCGTGACTTGGATCACAACGGCTTTGGCTGCGTTCATCGGCCTTTTCTGCACTCTGAGCTTCGGATCCCTGTCCGACTTCAAGATGTTCGGCAAGAACGTGTTTGATTTGCTCGACTTCCTGACGAGCAATGTCGGTATGCCGCTGTCTGAAATTGGCTTCAGCGTGGCAGCGGCTTGGATTGCCTGGAAGGTGACGGCTAAGCAGCTTACCAGTGCCGGTCCCGTGCAGTCTTGGCTGCTCTGGGCAATTCGTATCGTGATCGGTATTCTGTCGCCGCTTCTGATTGTTACCGTGGTACTGACCGGTCTTCTCTGACAACAGCTTATTGAGACCACGAAATCGGCAGGCGAGCTTTTGGCTTTCCCGTCGGTTCGAATTTTCGATGTGTCGATCAGAACGGAACGATTTCTTCTAAGAGCGGCCCGATGCGAGGCAGGTCTTTCCAGCAGGTGGTATATCCGGGACTTAAACGTGCGCGAGACATTTCCCAAGTGTCTTTTCCTAATTTAGAAGCCGCAAAGCAGAGCGTATTTTTACCGTAGCGCGTGTTGATGGAGTCCATCAGTTCACAGATGATTTGCTGCTGTTCTGTCTCCGGCTCTTCAAAAAGATCCTTGGTGACGGCATCTTTCGGAACGACTTCACCGACGTAGACGCCGGTGCGTTTATAGAGGAAGTCTCTGCGGTAACTTTGATTGAGCAGCCGTCGGGCACAGTGAATGATCGTATTGGTGTCCGAGATCGGGTAGGGAAGTCCCACACACGGATAAGCGTGCTGCTGGACGTCCTGCCGGCGGAAAGGATTCGTGTGTAAGACAATACCGACGGTGTGCGCCACCATACCCTCGTGGCGCAAGGTTCTTCCGCATTCCTATGCATGGAAAGTGATGGCGTCAAGCAATTCGTCTTTGTCGCAGATCAAATGACTGAAGCTGCGGCTTCGCAGAATTTGCTGTCTTTTTGGTTTTACAAGTTCCAACGGAATACAAGACGTTCCCTGAAGTTCTCGTACCGTCATAGAAAGCGTAATACCGAACCGATCACGGATGGCTTCTGCATCTGCACAGGCTAAATCCAAGGCGGTACGAATGCCCATCTTGCCGAGATGCTCGGTGTAACGCCTGCCGATGTCTCAAATTTCAGAGACAGGTTCGCAGGCAAGCGCCTTTGCCTGTCTTTGAGGCGTTAAGTCGAGCCAATTGCACACACCTTTAAGCCCGGCGTAGTGTTTGGCCAAATGGTTGCAGTATTTGGCTAAGGTTTTTGTCGGTGCGATACCGACGCATGTGAGGATGCCGACATTCCTAAATACTTTTTCCTTGATCCGAAAACCCAACTGGGTTTGGTCAGCACCTAGACCTTCGTAGCCGCTCATATTGGCAAAGCATTCATTCTTTCTGGAGAAGCGAAGGGTAATGGGATGATATCTCCATGCCCGTTTTCGGCCCTCTTCACACCTATCTCAGTCCTCAGAGGTTAAAGTGAATCGTGAAGTACGAATTGAGGCGAAGGGCCTCAACAAAAACTATGTTTGAGGAGCATCAATGACCAAAGCAGATAAAAAAGACGAAGAAAGGAAAGAACAACTCGAGACCGAAGCTCTGATGGACGCTGAAGTCGAGGCTGCTACCGACTGCGGTCCTGTAAGTCACAAGGCCGAAAAGAAAGACAAGGAAAAAGCTGAACAGGCTGAAACCGAAGCTCTGATGGATGCAGAAGTAGAAGTTGCCACAGACTGCGGATGTGGTTGCGGCCGCAGCAAGAAATAATTGTTCCGAGTCAGCCGATTTTGAAGGTTTCGTCTGAGTGTTGCTCATATATGAGTAGCTTCGGATGAGCGAGTGTTTTTCTCGCACAAAGTCGGGGGCGCGAAAAGAAGAATATTTTTAATTGGAGGATATCGAAATGGTTCAAGTTCCTGAGTTATTTACTCAATACATCAGCTCTTTTTCCGGCTGCATGGGCGGCAACCCTAATGCCCCGATCTGGCTGGTCGTAGATCACAGCGCTCGCTGCCCGCGGCCGATCGATCCGGAAAAAGTCTTTGCAAATCCGGTTACGAATATTGATGCTTTAAAGCGCGCACTGCCGACAACATGCCCGTGCACCGAATCCGTTACTCGTTTGATTAACAGCATTACAGGCAATCCTGAAGCAGAAACTTCTCTTGTTTTCAAACCCGAAGGACAGGAAGACAAACAGCCGATTCTTCTGCTGAGTGCTTCTCCGCTCTGCACCGGAATGATTACAACGAACGCCTGGATTGAAAAACTCGCTGTTACGACGCCTGACGGCGAAGTCACAATGGCTAAGTACACTGGACTGCCTTCTTACCGCGATTTCCTGAACTTCCTCGTTGCTCAGAGAGGTCAGGTTTTCCAGGCTGCAGCCGCTGAAAAGAGCCCGAAGATCATTCTTTGCTCGAACATCCTTCGTGCTAATGATTACTTCAAGCTCTTCGGCGCTGACCGTAAGAACGTTGAAGCCAATGACTTCTTCCTCGTTGCTCCGGTCATGAAGAATGACAAAGAAGTTCGTACTTTGGTATTCGTTACAGACATGCTGGGTTTTGGCACCGGCGATATGACGCCTGAAAACGAACTCGAACTTCAGCAGGCAGGCAACGAATTCCGTCACTATGCACACGATGCATTCGGTGACGGATGGCTCGGTCAGTTCTCCGGTGAATTGCTGACATTGAAGAAGTAACCTTTCCTTAGAGGTTTAGAACCGGCGTGACGGCTGAGATATTCAGCAGACGCCGGTTTTGTTTTGTTCAAAAATTAAGAAAACGTTGTGGTCCACGGTATATTTCTTTATCTCTGGGATGAAGATACAGAAATACAGCTATGGGATCTTTTTGGATCGTTTTATCGACATTTTTTATCAGCAGCGCCTACGTCTCTATCAAAGCGATGCCGGTGTCGATGGCCTTCTACGAAATCTTCCTTTTGCGATCCATCGTTGTCTTGACAGTGGCGATCTGTCTTGTCGCAGCCACAAAAACTACGCTTAAGACGCATGAACCGGCACTTCAGCTCTCTCGTGCTTTGTGCGGAGTCGGAGCTTTGAGCATCAATATTTTGGTTGCTCGGCATATTCTTCTTTCTACGGCTCAGACGCTCCAATACACGGGGCCATTGTTTCTAGGACTTTGGGTGTTCGGCTGGTACCTGTTCAAAGGCAAAAAGATTCCTTGGATGCTGTTTGTCTTTTTGATAATCGGATTTGCGGGCGTCTTGCTTGTGCTCAGACCTGATGTTGCTGATCAAAACGCTCTTTATGTTGGCCTCGGTCTTTTATCCGGAGCATTGAGTTCGGGTTCAAGTATTTCCTTGAGACTGCTGGGCCTGAAAGGAGAACCGCCAATTAGGAGGCTTTTTTGGTTTGCCTTGGCGTGTACCTTATCCGGTGGGGCGGCTACTTTGATGTTTTCAACAGGACTGCGGGCAGAACACGTATTCTCGGTTCCAGTTCTGCTCATGGGGGTCTTCACGGCACTCGGCCAATGGACACAAAACATCGGCTGGAAGAAAGGCAAAACGCTTCTGTGCGCTTCTCTGCAGTTCAGTGCCGTGATCTTCGCAGTAATATTTGGCTATCTGTTCTTTGACGAAGTTCCAGATACGTTCACTTTCTTAGGCATTCTGATCATTGTGGCCGCGTCTTTAGGTGCAACCATCTTCAGGCTGAAGTATTACAAAGAAGGCTGAGACACGTGAGAGGTGCAGCAGCCGGAAATACAAAAGGCCTCCGATTCCATATCGGAAGCCTCCAAAAATCATGCGATTTACCGCCGAAGAAACTTCTTCGGTTGGCTAACTTAATGATTAGACGTTCTTTTCCTGACGATATTTAACCAGATCTTCAACCGTAATGATCGGAAGATCGTGTTTCTTTGCGAAAGCCAATGCCTCAGGCAGACGAGCCATCGTACCGTCTTCGTTCATCAATTCGCAAAGAACACCGCAAGGATTCAGACCGGCAATTCTCATCAAATCGACGGTTGTTTCAGTGTGGCCTCTGCGCTCTAACACGCCGCCGGAGCGAGCACGAAGCGGATAAACGTGGCCGGGACGAAGGAGGTCTTCAGGTTTGCCATTCGGGTTGGCTGCTGCTTTGATCGTAGTGACGCGATCTTTAGCGCTGACGCCGGTAGTGCAGCCGTGAGCAGCTTCAATGGATACCGTAAAAGCAGTACCCTGAGTGTTGGAGTTAGAAGCAACCATCTGAGGAAGTTCTAAGCGTTTGCAGTCTTCGTCACGAAGGCAGACGCAGACGATGCCGGAGCATTCACGGATCATCAGAGCCATTTGCTTTTCTGTCAGATGATCGGAAGAGTAGATTAAGTCGGCTTCGTTTTCGCGGCTTTCGTCGTCAAGAACGACGACGCCTTTGCCTTCTCTTAAACCGGCAAGGGCGTTTTCAACACGGGTGATCGGATCACTACCGAAGTGGTCGAGAGTCAGTTCAGTTTTTGTTTCCTGCATACTGTTCATCAAATTTAGGCGCGGAGACCCCTGCCTTCAGGCAGGGGAGGAAGCACCTCCTCCTTTCGAATTTCTGTTAAATA
>PPYF01425058.1_pt1 | contig 12937 bp, 12 predicted proteins | sample 1559871 | NCBI WGS metagenome assembly PPYF01 (sample SAMN08240021, study PRJNA423297) | Human gut metagenome, whole genome shotgun sequencing project. | reverse complement strand
GTATAGTATTTGCGAGAGACACCTTCTTTCGTAAATGTTGCAAATGTTTGTTTTGGCACTTTCATTATACAACACATGGGATCGAGGTGTCTTTCTTTTATGCAAAATCACGAACTTGCTCATTTATAGTTATATAAATATTTTACCTCTGTCAAATAAAAAAGACCAGTTCTATTTAATATAAGCTACATGTTCCAAATCTTTCATCCATGTAGGTAATTTATATTCAATACTTTCAGATAAGCTACCACCCAATCTTTAATTCATAAGGTTTCTGTCCAGTCAATGTGATACTGCGACTATCTGGTGCACATGTTCCTACATAAATCGTACTGGTAACTGCGTCAAAAATCTTTTCTCCCTCATCATTTATCACATAAAATGCAGTTTTAGGAATTACCAATGACACTTTTCCTTCTTCGCCTGCTTTCAGACTCACTCTTAAAAATCCGCACAGAACTGGATTTCGCGGTGCATGTCTGGATTCATTACGGATATATGCCTGTAATACATCCTGCACTTCATTTTCACCATAGTTTTTCAAATATACCTGCATTTTCAAGTTCTCTTTTCGAGAAGGTTTATTTTCAAATCTTGCCCATTCTACCTGTATCTTTCCATAAGTCAAACCGTATCCAAATGGATATAGCGGTTCTTCTTTCATATACCGATACGTACGCCCTTCCATAGAATAATCCTCAAATTCCGGCAGTCCCTCTAATGACCTGTAAAATGTCACAGGTAGTTTTCCACTCGGTGACACATCCCCGAATAATAATTTTGCCAGAGCTCTCCCTCCTAGCGCTCCCGGATACCATACTTGAAGAATTGCTGACGCCTGTTCCTCTGCGAAAGACAAATCCATAGCACTACCGGAAAAATTGCATACAATTACGGGTTTATCTGTATTTAAAACCGTTTCCAACAGTTTCTGCTGTCCCTTAGGAAATGATAAATTTATTTTATCACCAGATGCATACGCGTTTCCGGTATCTCCTTCTTCGCCCTCCAAGGATTCATCCAACCCTATACACAATACGACTATATCACTGCATTCCGTAACTGCTAATGCTTCACTGATCCTATCCTCGTTCTGTGCTAAAGACTCTTCATTTTCCTTGAACAGATTGCTCCCTTTTGAATACATCACCCGCACGTCGTCTTCCACATAATCCTGAATTCCTTCCAAAGCTGTCACATATCTCGATGCAACACCATGATAATTTCCTTCTAAAGCACTCCTGCTATTTGCATTCGGACCAACCACTCCTATTACTTTGATTTCATCTTTATTAATTGGAAGAACTCCATTATTTTTCAGCAGAACCACGCCTTCCCTTGCCGCTCTCTCAGATAACTCCAAATGTTTCTTTGTCTCCACTTGTGTATAAGAAATTTGATCGTACTCTGTTTCATCAAACATTCCCAATAGAAAACGCGTAGTAAACAATCGTACCACAGACTTCTTCAACGTAGCCGCCTGAATTAACCCTTTCTTAAGCGCTTCCTTTAAACACAGATAAGTACAGCCACAATTCAAGTCACATCCCATATTTAATGCCAGTGCCGACGACTCCACACCATTTTTAGTCACATGGTGATGATCATGGAAATCTCGTATTGCCCAACAATCTGACACATAATGCCCTTGAAATTTCCATTCACCACGCAATATTTTATTTATCAGTTCATGACTCGCACAGCACGGTTCCCCGTTCATTCGATTATATGCGCCCATAACAGCTTCTACATCACCATCTTTTACACACGCTTCAAACGCAGGTAAATAAGTTTCATACAAATCTTTTTTACTCACCTTTGCATCAAAAAAATGCCGAAGAGATTCCGGGCCTGAATGTGCAGCAAAATGTTTCGCACATGCCGCTGTTTTCAAATACTCCCCATCTCCCTGAAGTCCTTTAATAAAAGAAACCGCTAACGTTGCCGTCAACACGGGATCTTCCCCATATGTTTCTTGTCCTCGTCCCCAACGTGGATCCCGGAAGATGTTTACATTTGGTGCCCATAATGTTAGTCCTTTATATATATCTCGATCTTCCTGTCGTATCGAAGCATTATACTTTGCCCTCGCCTCTTCCGCAATGACATCACCAATTTCTTTCATCATCTCCACGTCCCATGCTGCCGCCATTCCAATTGCCTGCGGAAATACAGTTGCTGTTCCGGCTCTGGCAACTCCATGCACCCCTTCGTTCCACCAATTATATGCCGGAATTCCTAACCGATCAATGGCAGGCGCATCAAACCTCAGCTGTCCTATCATCTCAGCAATTGTCATCTGTTCAACTAACGCTTCTGCTCGTTTCTTTGCTTCCTTTCTATTTCTCATCTCTTATCTCCTTCTTCGCCGTATAAGTATAAGACCTTGCCATGATATCAACTCATACCACTACAAGGTCTTTTCCACATTTATCCGACGACTATTTCCATCCTTCCGGAAGGAAATCCAGCGTTGCTGCAATCATATCATCTACAAGCATTCGGATATCTTCTTCTTTACACTTTTTCCCTTTTACGATAGGATCATTCAAAAATGCTTTGACAACCAATTCTTTATCGCATGTAAGAGCTGCCTGTAACGTATACTCATGATTTTCCACATGCGGTAAAATCAGTTCACGCACTTTTTCTGGAATTTCTCCCGCCACAATCGGACGAATCGCATCTCGCTCAAACACTGCATTTGTTTCTACAACCGCTTCCTGGGGCAAGTTTTTTATCTGTAAACTCGTATTTGGAATATTCACATTGCTAACCATTCTTCTCAATCCGCAAAGTGCCTTAATTAACTGAATCCCTTCTTCACCTGTAGGCTTCAATTCTACTTGTTCTTCTCCTGCCACCAGTTTTCGACTTTTCTCCAATCGCTTCTTCAAATCCTCTTTTCTCCAATCGACAGTTGTCAATCCAAACTTCCAATTTTTTACCGTTTCTGGACTGTTCAAATATTCATTTCCCGGCATAAATTCTGCCAAATGTCGGTCTCCAGCTGCTGCAATCAAACCAAATCGACGGAATAGATCAAATTTTACACGATGTACACATTCAAAGCTAGAATTCATCCAATTCTTATCCTGTTCTTGATGACCTTCTTCATAATGTTGATCAATGTATTCTTTATAAACCGGAAATAAATCAATTCCTTTATAAGAAGCATAATCAAACCATGTAAAATGATTAATTCCGAGAACATTCACCTGGATTTCTGATCGTTCAATATTTTCAATTCCAAATTTCTCTTCCGCAATTTCTTTTAATACTTTTTGTGTGCCAAACACTTCATGACAACATCCAAATGCTTTGATTTTCGGAAATACATGATACAGTGTCTTTACGCAAAGACTCATTGGATTCGTATAATTAATTACCCATGCTTCTGGTGCATATTCCCGGATTGCCTCTGCAATTTCAACATACATCGGAATTGTACGAAGCGCTCGTATAATTCCCCCAGGACCTGCTGTATCTCCCACAGACTGGTAAATACCCAAACGTTCCGGCATATGCACATCCGCATCCATCTCATCAAATGTTCCCGGCAAAATAGACAATACAATGAAATCTGCACCTTTCAGAGCCGTTTTAATATCATCATATGCTTTATAATCCCATTTACCAACTGCTTCTTCTCTTGCAGATACCTTATTACCGATAATTTCATTTGCCTCTGCTGCCTTTTTATCAATATCATATAACCGAATATCTCCGCTCATAGACGGTTCAAGTGCTAAATCCGTCATAAATGTCCATGCCCATCCGCGAGAACCTCCTCCAATATAGGCAATCTGTATTTCTGACATTTTTCCTTTCTGATATTTCATTTTTATATTCCCTTCTTTCCAAAATGATAAGAATTTTCAACTTCTTTACTGGACATTATACTCATATATAGTATAATATTCTTATACTATTTCTTCTTTTTTTGTTGTTTTTCAAATTATTTTATCTTTTAGGAGTTTTCCGTATGCGTAATATTATTTACAAAGAATCTGATGTAGGTCTAACAATCGATCGTATCGTCCGTAATTACGATTTTAATATGCCACACAAACACATTCACGAAGAATATGAAATTTATTATCTTATTGACGGTGAACGATACTACTTTATTGAAAACCAGATTTTTCATGTCAAAAAGGGGTCTCTTGTATTTATCAATCGAAACCAAATTCACCAGACAGGACAATATAACGATTCACATCATGAACGCATTGTCATTGAACTAAAAGAAGAACCCTTTTCTTCATTCCTTGGTTGTACCGGTGAACTGGTTCTCTCAGATTTTTTTTGTAAAAATCAAGGAGTACTTGAACTTTGCCCCAAAAATCAGTCATATGTACTATCACTTTTAGAAGGAATTGCGGGTGAAATCCGTGATAAAAACCCCGGTTATCGTATGATGGCGATGACAAAGCTCGCCCGTCTTCTCTTCTTCGCTCAAAGATTTTGGAATAATAATCATTTAACTGCCAGTACAACCGCACTTTCTACTTCTTCTACTCATCAGAAAGTTTCAGAAGTAGCCTCTTATATTAGCGAACATTATGATACGGCCTCTTCACTGGATACCGTCGCACAGCATTTTTATATCAGCAAAAGCTATCTCAGTCGAATTTTTAAAGAATTTACCGGATATACCGTTAACGAATATATCAACCTTAACCGTATTCAACAGGCACAAAATCTTCTTATAAAAAGCAACATGAATATCACTGAAATTGCCTCTAGCCTTGGCTATGAAAGTCTCACCTACTTTGAGAAAATCTTTCGGAAATATACCGAAACCTCCCCTCTTAAATACCGCAAACGTTTTCTCAAAGAGAGTGAACGTCCAAAGTCATACGCCGGCGAACAAATCAACCTAAAATAAGCCTTTTTTTGTAGGATCTTCCAGTGATTGTATATCCAAAATATTTCCCCTATAATCGGTAATCACACGTTTTCCACTGGGTACGCTGAATATTTTCTTTCCATTCAGAAAAGCTTCAGCGTATGCTCCATCATTTACAATCCGATAATTGATGTTGTTCCATTCTTGCTCATATTCGGTATCTCTTTTTCCACAGCTTCCCCAGCATATGGTTTCCTTATCAATATGAACACCATACATGCGTGAAATATATTCCAAAACGGAAAGCATTGCCGGTCCATATGCATCTTGTTCTCCTTCCAGTGCAATCGATGATGGAACAGATGTAAACGGATCATACTGTTGAACAAACACACAGTTTTCTCCAATTGCCTTGAACAATTTATTTCCCAACTTTGGCAACAACTCATAATATCCATATTTTTCGAGAGCACGAATCGCTCTCTGATAAGTCAAGGCTTCTACTTGACCACTCCAATTATTTGTCGTTACATTCCGAAACATAGGGTCATTAACCGCAACGGATGGTAATGGTAATCTGGTCCAGAATTCATTTGGATTACACAAATGTTCTTTTACAAACCGATCTGCCATCTTTTGTGTAATGCTTCCCCAATACATAGTCCGTAGTGTATTATGGATGAGAATCGGCATCTGACGATGATACTTATCTTTGTCAAAATAAGCTCCTTTTGCTTCATCCCAAAGATATTCTTTCATCTTCTGAAGAACCTGAAGACTTTTTTTTGCCCATAACCTCTCATCCTCTTTTTGATTCTTCATCCTACTGATTTCTGCAAGGACACTACGACAGGAATAAGAATAGCTCATCACATCCATAGACGCAATTGGTACTGCTTCACACCCCCTTGGAGGGATTTCTGCTTCCCATGCATCTGGTGCATCCATGTACCTCATTGCATGATCCTCTCCTGTATCATATTTACACCAAGTTTCCAGACACCCATCTCCATCGGAATCTCTTGTTTTCCATAAATACGCATCAAACCGCTCCAGCGTCCGGTGCAATAATTCCAAATAATCTTCATCTTTCCCCAGCAAATAGTACATATTAAGTGCTGGCTCTGGAAAACAAAATCCCTGGAATTTATTGAACTGTGGTGTTATTTTCCCGTTTATCAAAGCAATACTTCCAGGAATTCTTCCATCCTCTCTCTGGTATTCCATAAAAAGAAGCTGATTATTCAATGCCGGGGTCATGTTTCGCTTCGCATACATCTCCCCACCCATAGGTTGTGTCTCCAACCAGATTTTTTCATATCCACCGCCTTCTATTAAAACAGTTCTTCCTGAAAAATTCTTCAAATTCAATTTTAATTTTTCTTCAGCTGTATCAAACAATTTCTGAACAAGATCATCGCTTGTTTTAAATGTTACCCTACTCATCCCCTGTCGTCCCTCTGTTTCTGCTATTTCAAACTACTTTTTGCACCCAGATAAAACCATGCGAAATCGGCAGCAAGTGCACGTCCTGTCATATCATGTACATACATTCCAAAATGTGCTCCTGTAAATCCTCTACAATGCTCATCAGTCAGTATTTCTGTTGTACAGTCTGCTTTTGCCGTACTCCATCTTCCATCCAGACAATAAGAAAATGTAACACTTTCCCCTTTCTGATCAGTCTCTGCCCGAAGTATGATTTCTTCATCTGATGCAAGCATAATAGGATCTATCTCATCGGTAATGACTCCTGTATTACTTTTCAGCAGTACAAGAATGGAATTCTTCTCCTCATCCACAGTTTTGCCAAATACATAAAAGTTCATCGCATCGTAAAAATAAACAAGTCCCGCTAACTGCTCTTCATATGTAGGATTAAATTTCATTTTCGTGCTCGCCTCAGTACAAAATTGTGTTTGTCTTTTTGCTGCCAATGTAACTCTATGTAAAGAATTCAAGGACTCTCTTCCAATCAAATGCAAATACCCCGGTTGTTTACTTAAACTGGCATCATTTCCAAGAGGTCTTCGCGGCGAAGAAAAGCCTCCCTGTAATCTGTCCCACTTTTTCACATCAGAAAATTTATCCAATGCCTCCTTCTCTCTTCCAGACTCTTCCAAAATTCCTTTCGGGCTTTCCGTCTCATTTTGTGCATATTTTCCACCACATTTCAATCGAAACCACCCGTCATCATTCAATACTAATTTCTGCAAGGCTGTTTCTCGTCCCAACACACAATGATTTTCACCTGTCTGAGGACGAGCACATAAGTGTGCAATATACCATTCTCCGTCCTGTGTCTGTACCAAATCTCCATGTCCGCACTTCTGCAACATTTCTTTATGCTCTTTATCCGAAGTAAGGAGCGGATTCTCCGGATCCGTCTCAAACGGCCCCCAAATGCTTTTTGAACGTGCGATTGTTACACAGTGCTCATATCCGGTTCCCCCTTCTGCCGTCAGAAGATAGTACCATTCACCAATATGATACATATGAGGACCTTCCGTACATCCTATACCAGAACCATCATAAACCTTTTTTTGTTCACCGATCAGTTTCCATGTTTTAGGATCAAGTTCCTGAACAAGAACTCCTTTAAATCCATTTACCATATTGATCAAGTATTTCCTACCATCTGTATCGTGAAACAAAGATGGATCAAAACCTACACTATTCAAATAAACAGGTTCCGCCCATTCCCCTTGAATATCATCCGTCCATACAAGATAATTGTGTGTATTATAAAAACGACCTTTTTTGGTCTTCACATCAGTAAATAACAAATAAAATCTGCCATTATCATAACTCAAACACGGTGCCCATACTCCACCTGACATGGGATCTCCTAACATATTCAACTGACTTGTCCGGGTCAATGCTGCTCCTAACTGCGTCCAACTTTGTAGATCTTTTGAATGAAATATTTTTACCCCCGGCCACCATTCGAATGTTGAAACTGCTATATAATAATCATTGCCTACACGAACAATACTCGGATCCGGACAAAACCCTTCTAAAATCGGATTATTAATCATTATCATTATCCTTTCAAACCACTGCTGCTGATTCCTTCTACCAAATACTTGTTAAAAAATAAGAATATTAAAAATACCGGTATTAGGGACAATGCAGACATTGCGAACATCGCTCCATAATCCGTTGTAGATGAGGAATCTGCGAATTGTTTAATTGCTAAAGAAGCCGTATACATTTCCGGTTTATTTAAATAAATCATCGGCCCCATAAAGTCATCCCACTTCCAATAAAACTGAATGATGATCGTTGTTACAATTGACGGCTTTAAGAGCGGAAGAATGATTCGTGAAAAAATGGAATATCGACTGCAGCCATCAATAGTTGCTGCTTCATCTAGTTCTCTTGGGATTCCTTTGATAAACTGCATCATTTGATAGATAAAAAATGCCTGACCAAAAAAATGTGGCAAAATCAATGGCAAATATGTTCCAACCCATCCAAGCTTATTATAAATAATATACTGCGGCACCAAAATAATCTGTGCAGGAAGCATCATGGTACATAACATTGCTGTAAACCAGATTTTACTTCCTTTAAACCGGATTCTAGAAAATCCATAAGCTACACATGCTGAACTGATGACCGTTCCAAATGTAGAAACACCTGCAACAATCAATGAATTTTTAAAAAATGTTCCAAAAGAAATTCCGCCAAATCCAGACCATCCTTTAATAAAGTTTTCCCATCTCCAAACTTCTGGGATGAGGCTCAAACCACCATTTAAAATCTCCGTATTATTTTTAAATGCACCACTGATCATCCATAATACCGGATATATCATGATAATTCCGAAACCGCAGATTAGAACATGATATATAATACTTTCTATACGATGTTTTCTTCTCATAACGCTTTCTCCTCCTAGCTTTCAGATTCTGAAAATACCCAAAATTTCGATGTTTTAAAAATAATCAGAGTAAGTGCGCTGATTAGTATTAACATAATCCATGACATTGCACTCGCATATCCCATATTTGACCACTTAAACGCGTGATTATAGACATACAATGCATAAAAGTTTGTAGCATCATTTGGACCGCCTTGTGTAATAACAAAAGCCTGTGTAAATGACATAAATGCAGAAATTGTCTGCATAACCAGGTTATACAAAATAATCGGAGAAAGACACGGCAATGTAATCTTGATAAACCGCTGAAGCTTATTCGCTCCATCGATATCAGCTGCTTCATAATATGTAGTCGGTATTTCTTTTAAACCAGCAGCAAAAATAATCATAGAGGAACCAAACTGCCACGCAGCCATAGCAATCAGAATTCCCATTGCAGTTTTCGGATTACCCAGCCATGATATTTTGTCAAATCCAAGACCAGCAAGTATTGCATTAGCAAGTCCTCTTCTTGAAAAAATTGTTTTCCATACGAGTGCCACCGCAACACTTCCTCCAATTAAGGACGGAACATAATATAAAGAACGGTAAAGTGTAACACCCTTTCTTTTCTTTGTCAGAAAATATGCAACAAGAAGAGCAAATGCAAGCTTAACAGGTACAGAAATCACTACATAAATAACTGTTACCTTCATAGAATTCATGAATCGCTCATCTGCAAATAAATCAATATAATTTTTTAATCCTATAAATGATAATTCCTGACCTAATTTGTAATCTGTAAAGGAATAATACATCGATACCAAAATTGGTATCAATGTAAAGCCGAGAAACCCTACTATGAATGGCAACGAAAAGACATACCCGGCTACATTATTACTATATAAAATTTTCTTAAAATCACGTTGTTTTTTCATAATTATAATCCACCTTCACCAATCGTCTTTTCAGATAAAAATGGGCAAAAATATCTGTCTTTCCAAATATTTCTGCCCCTCATACATCCTAATTTATCACGATATTATGCTACTACAGAAACAATATCTATGTTAGAATTTTCCTTTTGCAAATTCAAGCAAATCTTTTGCTGCTTCCTCTGGAGTCATCTCACCATACTGAACTTTTTCAATAAGCAATTTGTCATAATCTTCAATTTCTGTTTTCGGCTCCGGACTGATTACATTACTGTTTTCTACTGGGAAATTACCAATTTTATCAACAAAGTCATATATTGACTTACTTGCGTCATCCGCTTGAGCTTTTACCGTTTCTCTAACCTCTGTCATAATCGGAACGCCACGTTCTCCATTCAGTACCTTATTCGCTTCAATATCATTCACAAAGTAATTGATAAATTTCGCTGCTTCTTCCTTGTGTTTCGAAGTCTTGGATACACAAAGCATTTGTGATGATTGAACAATCATTCCGTAAGCTCCATCTTTTTCAATTCTTGGAACTGGAGCAACTTTAATTTCTCTTCCTGAAGCATTTACAATAGAATTAATTTGGTTGGATGCAACCCATGTCATTGCTGCATCACCTGTTACAAGATAATCATTTTCAATGTCTTTGATTTCCTTAATTGCACCAGCATCCGGATAAGCTCCAGCCTCTGTCAGTTCCTGAATCATAGCAAAGTAATCTGCAAGTGGCTCCGGATCATCCCAAGCCAGTCCGGTTCCTTCCATATTAAAAAAGTTTGCATCTTTTTCTGCCTGAGATACTCTTTGTGTCACACCTGCAATAAAGTTATCCATCTTAGAACTTCCATATACACCAAGTTTTTCTGAAATCTTCAAACAAGCTTCTTTCCATTCATCCCATGTCCAATTATCTGTTGGTTCCTCTACACCTGCCTCCTCAAACATTGCCGGATCATAAGCGATTCCATATGTATTGGTACCAACAGAAATTCCCATTTGATCACCATTATTATTTTGTGTTGTCTTTAAGAATGCATCTGTCGTATCACTAACATCAATTACTCCATCCTCTATGTAACCACCCAATGTCTCAATACTGTTTTCATATTTGGGGAAATTTCCTCCCATCTGGAAAATGTCCCATGTATCGTTGGCTGCCACTAGTGTATCCAGCTTCGTAAAGTAGCTGTCAAAATCATAAAACTCAGCTTCTATATCCACGTTTGGATTCGCCTCTTCATACATCTCAATTACTTTATTCGTCGCATCATGTCTTGTTTGAGATCCCCACCATGCCATACGAAGAGTTATCTTATCTCCTGACTCTCCACCATTTGCTTCTGTCTGTGTATTTGCATCTTCACTTTTGTCAGATGTACCACTTCCACAACCAGTTATAAGTCCTATTGTAAACAAACTTGACAAACATAAACATATAAGTTTTTTCTTTTTCATATCCTTTTCTCCTTTTTTAATAATTATTTTAGGAATTCCCTCTTATTTATGTACACATTCTATCAAAATCTCATACTACTATCAATATATGATTATAATTCGCATGAAATAGGTTGATTTTTTGCATTTTTCGAACTATATTACTTTTTTTGTAACAAATACTTATAAATATGATATCTAAACACCAAACCACACCTAGATAGGTGGACTTGAATTCCTCATTGAGGAGATTTTTGAGCTCCTGAGTAAAATCAAAATCTATAGTCGTCTAGATATATGGTTTCACACAATGAGCTTAAATCCTCATTGGACTCATACAATTTCCAACTGTTTTTCGGCCCTCACAGATTCCACAATTCTACAGTCATTTTTGGAGTACCGTAGTTTGGATGGAACAAAACTACACAGCGAATTTCCTAGACTACCAATTGTTTTTTTAACAATTCAAGAGCATCTTTCGTATCTTGTGATTCACGCTGCAATCGGATAATCTTTTTTGATTCCTCACTTACAGCATATATCTTATCCTCAGCAAATATTTTCCTTTTATACATAAAATATGCTCCCTCCTAAGTGACAAGTTTTTATTATTTTACTCGTCTACCTAGAAGGGAGTATATCCATCTTGCCCATCTTTCTCAATTTTTTATTATTCTGGTAAGCATCCCTCATACGTAATGCTCAGTTCCCCATAGACCTGTGTCCTGTTTCGAATTACAGCAGCCTATTTTCATAGCTTCAAATGTCACCAGATAAAGGGTTTTCAGTTATTTTTCCAGCGCTTCATGGAATTCGAATATTTCGGAGTTCATTTTTCTATCACTCGATTTAAAGCTACCAGAGCTTTCTTTTCATCAGCTCCTTGATATATCGTTTATTTTTCATTATAATATCAGCTCCTCCCGCATCAGAAGCAATTACATCTTTTTCACTTTTAATTTTATCACTAATACCCAAACGGTAAATATACTGTGCTAACATAAACAAAGATAGTAGAAGTAATATGCCAAAAACCTGCCTTCCTTTTTTCATCAATAACCACTCCTCTGTCAACTTCTTCTTTTTTATTTGCTTGCATTGTTGCCTATATCTATTATTATTTTTTTACAATTCCTGCAATGAAATCCCGCAATTCTATAACCATTTGTTATTCCAGTCCAAAACCCTTCATCATTTATGCAAACATTGTATCCTGCCCCTTGCTTCCACCACAAAGCAGAATTGCTGCATAATTTTCCTTCTACCATTTCCATTCCACAATGTGGGCATTTCATACATATTCCTCCTCTTGAATGGTTGTTCTACATTTTCAATCTAAAGATTACTTTTTTTAATATAACATATTCAATCCAGATTGTTTCTTAATATTTTTTTATTTTTCTAGCTAAAAAAAAGCGGAACAAAATAATGCTCCTCCTGCCAATGCAAGACTCTTCGTTCAAAAATTTTAGGATTTATCACATATGATAGTATTGCTTTTGAGAGATTCCCAAAATTGGGTGAAAAATAAACTGATTTATGGAAAAGGAGCCGGAAGAAAGAATACAACAAAAGATGACTCGCATGTTAGAAAACAAAATGAGACAGGTGGAAATGACAGCCATTTGTAGAAAAAAAGAATAGCAGTGGGTGTTGTATTATGGTATTCTTAGGGTAATAGAAAAAGTCGCTCAAAGTGAATTGTGACGCCTATCATTGCAGTAACTGTAAAAAAATTATGCTTGATTATGCAAACAGATAAATTCTAGTATAGAATAAATTAAATTTCTACTATATATTTTGAGGATAATGTATGGTAAAATAGTGTTATCTAAGAAAGGA
>PPYF01242587.1_pt1 | contig 12937 bp, 10 predicted proteins | sample 1559871 | NCBI WGS metagenome assembly PPYF01 (sample SAMN08240021, study PRJNA423297) | Human gut metagenome, whole genome shotgun sequencing project. | reverse complement strand
AGATAGATGAGATGCATTGTAAGGAATCTTTAGGCGATTTATATGAACGTCTGGCCGGAAGGGGATTTGAGTATGCACACAACAGCTATATTGTGAATTTGGCAAAAGTGGAAGGATTGGAAAAGAACGTTGCGTTGCTGTCGTTTGGAATCCAGTTGAATGTTTCGAGGTCGAGAAAAGGACAGTTTGCCGACGCACTGATAACATTTCTTGGGGAAAGGAACGGCATGGTATGATAATAAGAGATTATTTGATTTGTCTTCTTCAGATGTGTCTGTTGGAGGACTTGGAAAAGAACATACTCCCATACAGAAGAGAAAGATTCTGGGAAAAATTTCTCGTATATTGTATCGCAGCACTGGCAATGTTCGGAACCAACCGCCTGGAATCCTCAATACTTAATATGGTAATGATTCCGGTAATCTATATGATCGCGTCTATGGTTGTGTTCCGGGGAAATATATGGAAGAAGCTGGTTACGGTATGCTGCTATTATGTGCTGGCAATTATTCCCGAATTTCTCTTTGCGGCACTTACGAATGCATATGGCGTGACTGGTGCGTCCGAGGGCTTCAGGACTGAAACAGAAAAGACATTAGCACTCCTGCTGATGAGTACCATGACATTTCTGTTTATTAAATGCATTAATCAGGTAAATATGCCCGTTGGGTGCTGTTGGAGATATTTTCATTTCTGGTATAGGATTGGCAAAAGGGTATTTAAATGAACCGCTACTAACCGAGAAAGCATTTATTATGGTAAATGGAGAAAGAATGTATGATACAGGTGATAAAGGAAAATATTTAGAAGATGGAAATATTGAATTTTTAGGTCGGCGTGATACTCAAGTAAAATTGAATGGATTTAGGGTTGAGTTAGGAGAAATCGAGGCTAATATAGAAAAAATTAAATCCGTTAAATATGCTGCAGTTTTGTGTAGAGAAAAGGGACGAGAAAAAAGAGTAATTGCATATGTTGAACCGCAGCCATCTGAATTTACGGAAGATTTTAGCCTATATGTATTAAATGAGTTAAAACGAATGCTTCCGGCATATATGATTCCATACAATATACGTGTAATGAAATTGCCATTAACATCTAATGGTAAAATTGACAGAAAATATCTTAAAAATATAGAAATTGTAGAGGGCAAAAAAGAGGCAGATACGAAAAACACAATAAATAGTGATTCATCTACTTATTTTCCGATAAAAGAGATATGGTGTAAATTGCTACAGAGAAGCGATATTAGACCAGATTCGGATTTGCGTAGTTTTGGAGCAGATTCTTTGATTATGGCACAAGCAGTTGGAAAAATACGAAATTTTTTAAAAGAAAGTGGGAGTCAATGTGATGTACCGTTTGATATATTGCTGAAACAGACGATTAATTCCCCGACTTTGAGTGAGATAGTTTCATACATAGATCAAATTATTTTAAAAAAAGAAGTGAATAGCAGATATGAAGATGCTGAGGTAAATGAGGAAGAACTTGGCAAGCTAAAAATTCATAAAAAAGGGAAAGAAGATAAATTAGTTGTGATTTTCCACGCTGGCTTGGGATCGATTGATGAATTTTTACCATTTATACAAGGTCTATGTAATGAAGAAAAGGGGACTATTGTTAGTATAGCATTAAATAATGTAAAGCAATATTTAGATTTTTATGCAGGGCATTTATATGAGAGTGTTGCTGATAAATATACAAAAATTATACTTGACTTAGGCTATGATAAAATACAACTTATTGGACATTGTGTTGGCGGAATGATAGCTTTTGAGGTTGCAAAAAATATGATGGATAAGGGAGTTGATGTTATTGATGTCTCTCTGATTGATAGTATACCAGGGAAATATAGTATTGAGGATGAGGTAGTAATGGAACTAATGTTTTTACCTATGGTAAATATAACGTATCCTGTGTTGGCGGAATATCAATTAAATGAGCGGGAATTATATGAATATATGGATGAGAAATTTGGAAAATATACAGGAATAGAACAGAAATCTAAAAATAAAGTAGAAGAATACATAAATGGTCTTCGGGAGATTGAGAAAGAGGAAAGAATAAGACTGTATATAAACAGTGTATCGAAAAATATGCCAATTCAAATGTTTGTCTATTTATTTGATATATTCAAACAAAGTACAAATGGAGCTATATATAAACCTATACCATATTTAGGTGATATTCGTTTATTTATAGCAGAAGATACAGAGAAAATTGTATTCCATCGAAGTGAAGAAGTTATAAATTTTTGGAGAGAAAATTGCATTGGTGATGTTACTGTTATTATGATTCCTGGAAATCATCTTACATGTTTTACTGATGTAAACAATATTCAGAAGTTAGTAAATATGATTACAGAGAAATAGTATCCGAAATAATTAGGTGAATCAATACAATAAGGAGAATGATTACTCCGATTTCTTCGGAGCCACTTGTCCGGACTTATATGCTAACACCAGATACAACCTGTACCTACGCATGGACAAACTGATGAAAAACCATCTCATGTTCCTGCATGACAGAAGGGTTCCGACAAGTAATAATGAAGCCGAGAGACAGCTTCGCAACTATAAAAGAAAGCAAAAGCAGGTCGTGTCCTTCCGGAGTAACCAAAGCCACGATTATCTCTGTAAAAGCATGAGCATGCTGGTTGTGATGCGACAAAATGAAAGTAACCTCTTTGATAGAGTATCCAGGATTCTGGATTAAGAAGAGCCAGTGGTTTTGACTGATTACAGTTTACACCACCGGCTTTTCTTAATCAAGTTCGCACCTGAACAGTAACATAAACAACACGCATACTTCAAAATTCAAAAAACATCCATGGACTGCGGCCATGAAAATATGCTATACTAACTGTGGTTTACTTATGCTAATCAGGGAGAAAATACAAATGAGCGAACAGCAATTTACAGACTTTTTTGACCCGGAAATTCAAAAAATTGTCAGCGAAGATGGCTGCTCCATTTACAGAATGAAAAATGTAACTGGGGAGGGTGTTATCACTCGCTATGAAATTCTTCCGGGTATTGAATTATTCTATAATGATTTTCACATGAGCGATGGACAGAATCAAAACAAGCTTCCGCACTCTGATGTACTTGAAATCAATCATTGCCGGGAGGGACGTTTTGAATGCGAATTTGCTAATGGAGATTATCAGTATGTCGGTGCTGGCGATCTTGCAATTAACCGCCTGACAAACGAAACTACATCAACTTACTTTCCGTTGTCGCATTATCACGGCATTTCTATTACCATTGATCTGCCTACGGCAGATCAAACTATGAAGCGGATAGAAAGTGTGATTGGAGGTCTGAATATAGATGTCTTTTCGATTGCAGATAAGTTTTGCAAGAATGATACCTGCATTGTATTAAGAACTCAAAGCGAAATTGAACATATTTTTTCGGAACTTTATCGGGTGGAGCCTCGGATGATCGTTTACTATTTAAAAGTGAAAGTGTTGGAATTGCTGATGTTTCTGAATCAGGTTTCGCTTCAGGATTACCAGGAAGAACGAAGATATTTTGCAAGAAATCAAGTACAAACAATAAAGAAAATGCAGGAATATATGACAGCTGATCTTCGCAACCATTATACTTTGCAGGAGTTATCAGAAAAATTTGAAATTCCTCTTACCTCAATGAAGGTTTGCTTCAAGGGCGTTTATGGGTGTTCTATTTATGCTTATATGAAATCCTATCGTATGCAGGCTGCCACGATCTTGCTTCGGGATACTTCTGACAGCATAACAGAAATTGCGGCTAAAATGGGATACGATAATCCAAGTAAATTTTCCGAAGTATTCAAAAAGGAATTTGGAGAACTGCCTTCCGAGTTCCGAAAAAAGTTGTCCAAATAGAGGATGTTTGGTCTTTTTAGAGTGGCGGCAAAATACCAGATACAATATACTATCATCTGTACTAGCAGATGATTTAAGAGCGTCGTGCAGACGCTCTTTTTTTTGAATAGAGGTTAGATTGTTCTAACCCGCGAAGGAGTCGGTATTATGAAACGGGATATGAGAAAATATATCCTACGGAAACTGGTTGAGCTGATATTTACTTTATTGTTTGTAACTCTACTGTCTTTCTTGCTGATGAGACTGTCATCCGTTGATCCAGCCACAGCTTATGCAAAGAGGATGATCGGAAACCCCACAGCGGAACAGATTGAAAAGATTCGGATTCAGTTGGGGTTTGATAAACCATTGCTTGTCCAGTATGGCCGTTGGGTATGGGACTTACTGCATTTTGATTTAGGCGTTTCTTTGGCAAATGGACATGATGTTTGGACGGATATTGCCACAGCCTTTCCGAAAACGCTTGGAATTGTAGCTCTGGCATCTATCTTTCAGGTTGTTTTCATTGTAATCGTTAGTTGTATTGCCTTTTTACTTCCCTGGAAACTTCCGAAAAAGGCAGTCAGGCTTTTGTGCATTTTGGGTGTGTCCATACCCTCTTTCTATTTGGCAACCGTTTATCTGGATTATTTTGCTGTTCAAAAGTCATTAATTTCTGTGGCAGGAAATACAACCCTACTCAGCTACATATCTCCGGCAATCTGCATTGGCGTATTCGGGGCTTCTTTCTATACGCCGCTTCTGATGGATGCTCTGGAGCATGAAAGCAACGAGGATTACGCATTTTATGCCCGTTGCCGTGGGCTTTCGGAAAAAAGGCTTTTGCTGTGCCATTTTTTTCCGCGGGCAGCGATGGGTTTAGTTCCAAACTTTTTACAAAGCATTGGTTTGGCACTGGCTAACGCAACGGTGATTGAATCCATTTTTTCAATTCCGGGATTTGGTTATCTGATTGTAAACCATGTGCTTGATCGCGATACTCCCATGATACACGCCGAGGTGTTTTTTCTGGCGCTGGCGATTGCTCTTTGCAACATTGCCGCTGACTTGGTGCAGTGGGCAATCGGGCGTAAAAAGGGGGTGGCGTAAATGAAAACGAAGCGTTTTCGGAAATGGTGTGCGATTTTCATTCCAACCCTTGTGATTATTTTCTTTTTTGCCGGATTTTTATTTGCACCCAACGATCCAATGAAATCAAACTTGTTGGAGAGATATGCTGATCCCAGCGCAGAATATCCGTTTGGTACGGATGCTTTAGGGCACTGCATTCTGTCACGGATTCTTTATGGTGGCTGGACAACGCTGGGGATTGTATTAGGAGGCTCTCTTATTGTTTTTCTGCTTGGCACTGTTATCGGAATGGTGACAAGCCGGGCCATTATGAAAGAAAATGCACTTATTGATGGCCTGATTAACGCTGTTACAGCCATTCCCCCGATTGCGTATTTAATTGTGTTTATTGGAGCCTGGGGCAGCGGAGCGAAAACTACTCTTGTCGCGCTCACTGTGTCTTACATTTTGAGATACATAAAACTGGTTCGTACCCGTACCGACATGGAAATGGGAAAAGCTTATGTCATGTGTGCAATCGCTTCCGGCGCTTCAAAGCTCAGAATCATGCTGATTCATATTTTCCCGAATTTGATTGCCGAAATGATTCGCTTTCTGTGCCTTTCCTGTGCGGATATGATTCTGGCTATTACCGGATTTTCCTTTATTGGATTAGGGCTTGGTGATAATGTAGTAGATTGGGGAAGTATGATTTTAGACGCAAGGGGTGCTTTGGTTCTTCACCCGACCATGATTCTCTATCCAATAGGGGCGGTAATTTTATCGACACTCTGCTTTAACGTCATTGGCATGCAGTTGACAACGAAGGAGGCAGAGTGATGTTAAAAATTGAACAGTTAGATGTCAAGGAACGGTCAGGCCGCTACCTTCTGAAAGACATATCTATGGAAATTCCTGCAGGCCATGTGATTGGACTTACAGGTAAAAGCGGCTCTGGAAAAACAACTTTGCTGCGGAGCATTTTGGGGATGCTTCACACAAGCTGTCATATTGATGCCGGGAAAATTTTGTTGGACGATATAGATTTATCACATCTTTCCCGCAAGTCACATCGTGAGCTTTGTGGAAAGAAGCTTGGATTTATCCCCCAGAACCCTATGACGGCTTTTGACAGCCGATTAAAAATCGGTTATCAGATGCGGGAAACCTTTGTCAATCGTTTGCATTTGAATACAAGTGAAGCAACTGACCTGGCGAAAGAGAAACTGGTTTCCGTAAATCTAAAAGACACGGATCGGATTTTGGGTGCATATCCGTCTGAACTATCAGGCGGAATGCTACAACGAGTAGCTGCGGCAATCTTATTGGGAATGTCGCCGGATTATGTTTTAGCCGATGAACCAACCGCTGCATTGGATGAAGAAAACAGGGATTTATTGCTTCTCATCATGCAGGAGCAAATGAAGGACAAAGGCATATTATTTGTATCCCATGATGTGGCCGCACTTAAAAACTTATGTCAGAACGTTTATGTTCTGGGAGCCGGAAAAATTATTGAGCATGGAACGATGGATAAACTCTTGTCAAGTCCGCAGACAGACTGGATGAAACAATTTTCCGCGTTGAGCCATAGGGAAAGTCGGGGTGAATGGAAATGGGAGAAATTGTAATCCAGAATGTAAATCAGGTATATCATAATGTGAACCAGGGAGATTTTAATGCGCTTTCGGACATCAACCTCCACCTTTGTAAAGGTGAAAGTCTTGCTATTGAGGGAGAAAGCGGATCGGGAAAAAGCACGCTGGCAAGACTTCTGATCGGCATTGAGAAACCAACTTCTGGCAAAATATTACTGGATGGTGAAGATATAACCTGTTGGAATTATCGAACATGGAAACAGCACCGTAAAAAAATACAGGCTGTTTTTCAGGATTCTTCCGGCACTTTAAATCCTGCCAGGTCTGCATACGCAAATGTAGAAGAAGCACTGGTGAACTTAACTGATAAGAAAAGAGCCGAAAGAAAAAAACATATTTTAGATTTGATGGATGCCGTACACATGGATTATGGGCTTTTGGAAACGCCTGTCCGTCAGCTTTCGGGCGGCGAACAGAGGCGGCTCTCTTTGCTTCGGGCGATTGCCGTGGAACCTGATTACTTAATCATGGATGAAGTGACCAGCGGGCTTGACCTGATTTCGGCGGATGCCGTACTTACTTTAGTAGAGAACTTTGTGAAGCTATCCGGCAGCTCCTGCATTTTCATTACGCATAGCAGAAAGGACGCAATGCGTATTGCAAATCGGATTATCATCATGCGGGAGGGACGGATCGCCGAGCAAGGCTATCTAATAGATCAATTATCAAACCAGAAAGGACAAGGATAACATGAAACAGATTTACAAGAAACTTCTCGCCGCTGTATTGGGCGTGAGTATGCTTCTGTCTATGGTCGGCTGTGGTCAGAATGATACCTCCGATCAGACGCAAACTGGCGGTGAAAACGAAGCGAAGGTACTGACGATCGTCACGGCTAAGGAATTGGACAGCCTTACGACACTGACCATGAACAAGGAAAACAATATTGCCTGTGGCCTGGTCTATGAGACTTTAGTCGCCTATGAGGACGGGGAAATTGTTCCCGAACTGGCCGAGGAATGGGGATGGGATGAGACAAATACTGTCCTTACCTTTAAGCTCCGTCAGGATGTTGCTTTTACAGATGGAGCCGCTTTTAATGCGGAAAGCGTAAAGGAAATTCTGGACTTTGACCGTTCCAACCCTAATTTTAGCGGTATCAAGGGCATTTACAACATTGAAAGCGTAGAGGTTGTTGACGAATACACGGTGGCCGTTCATTATGCTGCCCCTTGCTTCTCTTATATCAATGACTTCTGCTTCCAGAATGTTGCTGGTATGATGTCCCCGAATGTGTTTGAAGCTGAAAACTTCCAGACATTCACAGATGTTGTCGGCACTGGTCCATACATCCGCGAAGAAATGATTTCCGGTGACTGCACCCGTTTTGTCAGAAATGAAAACTATTGGGGCGAAGCTCCTTACTATGATGAAGTTGTCATAAAGTATATCCCGGAGGCATCTTCCAGACTTCAGGCATTACAGACTGGTGAGGTTGACCTGATTTACGGTGCTGACCTTCTCAGCTATGATGACTATAATCAGGCTCTTTCTCTGGATGGGATCGAGGGCGCAATCAATGATGGAAATACCCTGACCCGGAACCTGGTTCTGAATGCGTCCAGCGAAATTTTGAGCGATCTTAAGGTTCGCCAGGCGATTGCATACGCTGTCAATAAGGAAGAAATCACCAAGGGCCTGACCTATGGATACGAAACTCCGGCCACCAGCCTGTTTGCACCCGGAGCACCCTACACAGACATTACTTATAACAGCACATGGAGCTATGATCTGGATAAAGCAAATGCACTTCTGGATGAAGCTGGATGGGTGATGAATGAAAGCACTGGTATCCGTGAAAAAGATGGACAGCAGCTTTCCCTGAATTACACCTATTGGACTGATCTTTCTCTTGCACAGGACATGGCTCTTGCAATTAAGACCCAGCTTGCAGAGGTTGGTATTGACGTAACCACTACCGGCCAGGATCAGATGACCTGGTGGACCGAAGGCGTTGCAGGAAATTATGACATTACAACATGGAATACAGAAGGGTCTTATACTGAACCGCACAAGTTCCTGCAGGAATCCCTCGGTGCTGATCCTCATGCTATTTCCTTGCAGGCACTTGAGGATTTCCAGAGCTATTCGGATGCGGTAAATGCGTTCTCCACCTCTGCTGATCCCGAAGTGGTTCAGAGTGCGATTGCTACTGCACTGAATGTTTCCAACGACAATGTGATTGACCTTCCGATCTCCTATTCTAAGGATCTGGTTGTATATAATTCCTCCAAAATCGCCGGATATACTTTCTCCAGCGTGCCACAGTTCTTTGAGATCGATAACGTACAGCCTGCGGAATAAATATAATCCAATGTCTAAATGGAGTGTTTAACGCCCTATCAGAGTGGCAGAAAATAGCCGAATAGATATAATAGAGGTTGGTTAGAAGTGTTTAACCAATCTCTATTTTTATGAAAAGGAGCGTATGTGAAATGGACAAGAAAGATAATCCCATGTCCAGACTGATGGAACTTGCCGCTCCATATAAGGGTGAATATGTTCTTTCAGTGATTTTGGCAATCCTGGGTGTTGCCGCCGGATTGCTACCGTTTTTTGCAGTTTCAAAAATTGTGATTCTCTTGATGGATGGAGAGACATCTGTGTCCGTCTATATGGAGTGGTGTCTGATTGCGGGAATTGGTTTCCTTGGGAAAGTATGCTTTGCAAATTTCTCTACTTTAGTTTCCCATACGGCCACTTTCGCAACTCTGGCGGAGATCCGCCTGAAACTAGCAGATAAACTTACCAGGGTTCCGATGGGCTATATGATTAACACCCCATCGGGAGAATTAAAAAATGTCTTGGTAGATCGTGTGGAGGGAATGGAAACGACCCTTGCGCATTTAGTACCGGAGCTGACAGCGAATCTCTGTATTCCGATTTGTATTCTGATTTACCTACTGTTTTTGGATTGGAGAATGGCGCTGGCTGCATTGATTACCCTGCCGATTGGTATGTTGTGCTATAAGGGAATGGCAAATGGATATGAAGAAAAATTCCAGGGTCTTATTATGCGCATGCGTAAAATGACCAGCACTGTGGTTGAGTATATCGGCGGAATAGAAGTCATTAAGGCGTTTAATCAGTCTGCTAATTCTTACCAGAAATATTCAGATGCCGTTGAAGATAATGCGGCCTATGCTGTGAACTGGATGAAAAGCGTGCAGCTTTACAAATCCATGCTTGTTACAATCTGGCCCAGTGTGTTAGTGTGTGTTCTTCCTATTGGCTGTGTCCTGTACCGGAACGGGAGCCTGAGCGTTCCGGCATTTGTTACCTGTATCGTGCTGTCATTGGGTATTATCACACCAATTTTAAATGCCATGAACTTTACGGACAGCATTTCTCAAATGAAATCAGTAGTCGGGGAATTGTGCGCCGTATTGGATGAAAAAGAACTGGATCGCCCGGAAACGCCGGTGTCTATTCATTCTTCCAATATTGTGTTAGAAAACGTCAGCTTTTCGTATGAAAGCGAAAAGCCATTGCTAAAAAATATCAACCTTTCTATTCCAGAAAACAGCATTACCGCTTTTGTCGGTCCCAGTGGCGGCGGCAAGTCTACCATTACGAAGCTGATTGCGGGATTTTGGGATGTAACAAACGGAACTGTCAAGTTAGACGGAACAGATATTCGCAAAATTCCGTTGTCACAGCTTATGGATAACATCGCTTATATTTCACAGGACAACTATCTTTTTGACGAAACTGTTTTAGAAAATATCCGTATGGGAAAACCATCCGCAACGGATGAAGAAGTATATCAGGCTGCCAGAGATTGTGGCTGCTATGATTTCATTCTGAATCTGGAAAATGGATTCCATACAGTTGTCGGAGGTGCAGGAGGTCACTTGTCGGGCGGTGAGCGCCAGAGAATTGCGATTGCCCGCGCTGTACTGAAAAATGCGCCGATTGTTATTCTTGACGAGGCAACCGCTTACATTGACGCCGGGAATGAAGCCTTAATTCAAGAGGCAATGGCAAAAGTGATTGCCGGGAAAACCGTTCTGATGATTGCGCACCGTCTTTCTACGATTACCGATGCAGATAAAATTGTTGTCATAAAAGATGGGCAGATTATTGACGAAGGAACACATGAAAACTTATTGACTTCCTGTACGCTCTATCAGGAAATGTGGAAAGCGCACATGGACACAAAAGATGTGGCGTAGGAGGTGCGAAGATGATAAAGACATTAAGCAAGATTTATCAGTTTTCAGGGAAAATGCAGGGGACAATGAAAAAAGCTATCCTTTTTTCTGTCCTGCACTCCCTTTTTGATATGATGTCCTTTGGAGCATTAGCCATGTTTTTTTCGGGTTTAACAGACGGTTTTACTACGTCTATGATCTGGATGATATTTGGAATCACCCTGGCAAGCATGCTGCTTAAAATTTATTGCAGCTACATTTCAGATTTCGGCAAGGTGCAAATTGGATATTTTATGTGCGCGGAGAAACGGATTCATATTGGAGATCGCATGAAATATATGCCGATGGGGTATTTCAACGATCACAATTTGGGGAATTTGACTTCTGTCGTCACTACGACTATGGGCGATATTGAAAATAATGCGTCCATGGTGCTAACCAACATATTAGGCGGCTATATCCATGCAGCGATTATTACTATTGTTATGCTCTGTATCGACTGGCGGATCGGACTGACGATTTTGTGCGGGATTCTGCTTTTTACATGGTGCATCGGCCGGTTACAGAAAAAATCGGAAACGGTTTCGCCACAAAGACAGCAGGCCCAGGAGACTCTCGTTTCTAATGTACTGGAATACGTTCAAGGGATGCTGATTGTAAAATCCTTTAATCTCGGTCAAAATTCCAATAGCAAAATGAGACAGGCAATTCTGGACAGCAAGGATAAAAATCTGAAATTAGAGCGTACATTCGTCCCTTACAATATGCTGCAACAAATCATTCTCTACGGAACAAGTATTCTTGTTATAGTGGAGGGGTTGTACTTTTACCTGAATGGAACGATGGCGCTTTCCATTTGCCTGCTTATGACAGTAGCATCATTTATGCTCTTTAGTCAGCTTCAGTCGGCGGGGAATACTTCCTCTCTCCTGCGGTTACTGGATGTTTCGATTGACAAGGTAAACGAAATTGATAACACGCCCGTTATGGACGAACATGGTAAACCTATCAATCCCCCAAATTATAATATTGTTTTTGATGATGTTTCTTTTTCCTATGGAGAACACAAGATTCTGGATCATGTGAGCCTCTCTATTCCCGAAAAAACCGTAACGGCTATTGTTGGTCCGTCCGGTGCCGGAAAAAGTACGCTTTGTAACCTAATCGCTCGATTCTGGGATGTTGACGATGGAAAAATTACAATCGGCGGTATAGATGTTCGAGATTACACACTGGACAGTCTGCTCACCAATATCAGTGAGGTATTCCAGAAGGTATATCTTTTTGCTGATACCATAGAAAATAATATCAAATTCGGCAATCCAGCGGCTTCCCATAACGAAGTTGTAAAAGCAGCTCAAAAGGCGTGCTGCCATGATTTTATTATGAGTCTGCCTGATGGCTACGACACCGTTATTGGTGAGGGAGGCGCTACATTGTCCGGCGGTGAAAAACAACGGATTTCGATTGCCAGAGCAATCTTGAAAGACGCTCCTATCATCATTTTAGACGAAGCTACATCAAGTGTTGATCCAGAGAATGAAAATCTTCTGATGGGCGCTATTTCAGAGCTGACGAAGAATAAAACGGTTATTATGATAGCTCATCGGCTAAAAACAGTCAGAAATGCGGATCAGATTTTTGTATTGTCAGGTGGTCACATTGTTCAGACAGGCAAACATGAGGATTTGATAAGGCAGCCTGGTATTTATGCAGATTTCATTGGTATTCGTAAGAAAGCGATTGGATGGAAATTGAGATAAGAGCTCCTACTTCCAGAGTAGTACGGACAGTTCGCTTCTCTATATAGACCATTGCAGGGAGGGACAGATCGAAAATGTTATACATTTGGTTATGTGCCACATTATACATTAAGAAAAAATGAGATTGGAACTTTGGGAAGAGTCAGAAGAAGATGAATGAGGGCACAAAGTGCCCTCATTCATCTCTCGAGATAGGTACTGATTCTCGTTTTGTCTGAAGTGAATCGGATTTTACATTTGGAGTATACATCAAAGCAATGAAATTCTGCTGGATGATATCTAGTGTCTTCTGTTTTTTCTGTAATTCCTGTTTTTCGCGGACAGTAGCTGCCTGTTCAGATTCAAGATTTTCAATCCGTTTCTGGATTTTATTAGAGCTTGGGATTTTGGTAACACCGAGATCCTGAAGCTCTTTTTTTAGTGAATCGTGGAGCTGGT
>PPYF01067415.1_pt1 | contig 12937 bp, 11 predicted proteins | sample 1559871 | NCBI WGS metagenome assembly PPYF01 (sample SAMN08240021, study PRJNA423297) | Human gut metagenome, whole genome shotgun sequencing project. | reverse complement strand
TTTTAATATGAAACGAATTCAAGTACTGTTATTATTTATAGTCATTTCTTGTTCCATGTTTGCACAAGACAGGCTTTCTCTGTTCATAGGCAGGGCGAACAAGTATGCAGCTGTGGAGTTATCCGACTATCGGAAACGTTTATGCGTAGAATATAATATATCTAATCAATTATTGGATGATTATTACAGAAGATGTGGTAGTAATTGGGGGAATGTCGGTTTGGCTCTTGAAATAGCAAAGACTTCCGGCAGGCATATGCGGGAGGTGTGTGACTATTACAAGCGTTACCACCGGAATGGCTGGAATCGTATATTGGTAGAGATAGGCATAAAACCAGGGTCGATGTACTATGATCCATTTTATGACAGGATTCGTTATCATAGCGAATGCTGGCGTGAACATTATTGCTCTTATTGTGACCATCATGATAAGCATCATCGCAAGCATTATAAAAAACACAAGCGTCATAAACATCATAAATGGCACGATGATGACGATGATTGGGATGATGACGATGAAGACGATTAACACACTTATATATTTTTAAAAATGAAAAAGATCTTTATTTTTTTAGGACTGATGTTTGTCATGTTGAGCAGTACCTACGCTCAAAAAGGCAGACAGGCAATTGGATTTGGATTAAGTTACGGAACAGAAATTGAAAGTGCTGGATTGGGAATTAAATACCAGTACAATATCACTAATCCTCTCCGTATTGAACCTTCATTCAATTATTTTTTTGAGAATGACAATGTAAGTGCGGAATTCGCTTTGGGACGTAACTGGGCTATGAATGTTGAATTCAGATACCAATTGGTTGATGATTTTGACCAAGGGGTTATTAATTTCGGAGCTGCTTATCGGTTCTAAAAACATATTAATGTGTCAAAACGAAAATGACTGCTCCTAAAAGTTACAGATAGTAATTATAACACTTAAAAGGGTCGTATCAAACTCTGTCTTGAGTAATGATACGACCCTTTCTTTAGTCTTTTAGGATGCTTAAATTTCAGATTATAAGTTTATGTTTTCAAAAACTGAGTTTTGTCTCTTGAACTTTATTAAAATCACTATTTCTAGGTATTTCAGAATCTCTTTCAAACCTTTTACTTTGCAACAAACAAATTAAATGATTTGCTGTATGAAAAAAATGGGTATAATTTATGGTTCCTCTACTGGAACTTGTGAGAGCATCGCACAGACAATAGCTGAAAAATTAGGTGTGGCATCAGTTGATGTAATTGATGCAAGTAAAATTACCACAGAAAAAGTGGAAAGTTATGATATTTTATTGTTAGGGACTTCTACTTGGGGAGACGGTGAATTGCAAGATGATTGGTATGACGCCATTAAAATGATAAAGACTGCAGATTTGAATGGTAAAATAGTTGCTCTCTTTGGCTGTGGAGATTCAGAATCCTATTGTGATACATTTTGTGACGGTATGGGAGTTATATATGACCAGTTAAAGAATTCAGGTTGCACTTTTGTGGGGGCAGTTTCTGCCGATGGGTATTCGTATTCATCTTCTATAGCGATAATCGATGGGAAATTTGTAGGTTTGGCTCTTGATGACGTGAACGAAAGTGGCAAGACTGAAGAACGTATTAACAGTTGGGTTGAAGAAATAAAGAAGAACCTGTAATTTTGACAATTGCCTTATGATAGCTTCAGACATAAACCCGGTAGAATTGAAAGTATTTCTGAATCATATTTATGAATTAAAAAAAGGAGTACGTCAGATGGTACTCTATACTACCAAGAGGAAGTATGAAGATTTTGCTGTAAAACGGCTGATCAATCAAAAGATTAATTACATAATCCAGCCCGTGGGAAATGATAAAATAAACCTGTTTTTCGGTAGAAAAGAATGCATTAATGCCATTCGTTTCCTAGTGAATCAGCCACTGAACAAATTGTCACCCGAGCAGGATTTTATTCTTGGAGCTATGCTGGGGTATGATATTTGTGTACAATGCAAACGTTATTGCGACCGTAAAGTATAATAATCTCAATTTCACGTAGTTTTAAATGTAGTAGTAAAGGGGTGTCTGAATAATTTTCAGGCATCCTTTTTCACTTTTTATGTGAACCATCTTTTTATCTATTTTGTTGCATTATTAGCATAAACCTTAAAAATGAGAAGATATGGGTAAAGAAGAAAAGAAAAAGATGGAACAAAAGGATGAGCTGACGAATAGTGGTCAGCGGTTTCCTGTTGAACAAGTGTCCAATACTGGTAAGCCTACCAAGAAGCAGGTGAAAGCAGCGGTAAAAGAGTTGAATCCTGACGTGAACAGTTTAGGAAGTAGAGGATAATTTAAAATTGAAAACAGTAATGGATATAACTGGAAAAATAGAAGAGGTAAACCAGTCGGACTCATTATTGCTGGTTGTGTTTTATGCGGATTGGTCTCCCCATTGTGAATGGATTGAACCGCTGTTACATGAATTTGAAAAACCGGTCAATATTGTAAGAGTCAATATAGAAAGTAATCGGAAAGTAGCCGATGCCTATGAAATAGAAATAGCTCCCAGCTTTGTCCTCCAACGTAAAGGCAAGATGTTGTGGGAGAAAACTGGTGAAGTATTTCCAGGAGAATTAAGGGATGTCATTGAAATGTTCAAGAATTGAGATCTGTACATCCAGATTAAAAAAGTTCCGTTGGTATACAGCTACGGGACTTTTTTTCTTGTAGGCGGTTTTGTACAATGGAAAACATATCGTACCTTTGCCAAACAATTGATTAAATTTAAGAATATATGTTCAGAAGTCATACTTGCGGAGAGCTCAGACTTTCCGATGCAGGCAAAAGTGTAACGTTGGCAGGTTGGGTACAGCGTGCACGTAAAATGGGAGGGATGACGTTTGTCGATCTTCGTGACCGTTACGGTATTACCCAATTGGTATTCAACGAAGCGGTGAATGCCGAACTTTGTGAACGTGCCAATCACTTGGGGCGTGAATTTGTTATTCAAATAACCGGTGAAGTGAACGAACGTTCAAATAAGAATATGAATATTCCCACCGGTGAAATTGAAATTATCGTATCGGTATTGAATGTACTTAATTCAGCGGTAACTCCTCCTTTTACGATAGAAGATAATAGTGACGGAGGTGATGATATCCGTATGAAATTCCGCTATCTGGATTTACGCCGTAATTGTGTGCGTAAAAATTTGGAACTTCGTCATAAAATGACAATGGAAGTGCGCCGATATTTGGACAGTAAAGGGTTTCTGGAAGTGGAAACTCCTATGTTGGTAGGTTCTACTCCTGAAGGAGCCCGTGATTTTGTTGTTCCTTCACGTATGAACCCGGGACAGTTTTATGCACTGCCACAGTCTCCGCAAACACTGAAGCAATTGCTGATGGTTTCCGGCTTTGATCGTTACTTCCAGATTGTAAAGTGTTTCCGTGATGAAGATCTTCGTGCAGACCGTCAGCCTGAGTTTACTCAGATAGACTGTGAGATGAGTTTTGTTGAACAAGAAGATATCATTTCCACTTTCGAAGGAATGGCAAAACATTTGTTCAAGGAGTTACGTGGAGTCGAGTTGAGCGAACCGTTTCTGCGTATGACATGGGCCGATGCCATGAAATATTACGGTAGTGACAAACCGGATTTGCGTTTCGGCATGAAGTTTGTGGAATTGATGGATATCATGAAAGGTCATGGCTTCTCTGTTTTTGATGATGCGGCATATATTGGTGGTATCTGTGCGGAAGGCGCTGCAAGTTATACCCGTAAACAGTTAGACCAATTAACAGAATTTGTCAAGAAACCTCAGATCGGTGCGAAAGGTATGGTTTACGCCCGTGTGGAAGCTGATGGCAATGTAAAATCCAGTGTAGACAAATTCTATTCACAGGAAGTACTTCAGCAGATGAAGGAAGCTTTCAGTGCCAAGCCGGGTGACTTGATCCTGATTCTGAGTGGTCCTGATGCTATGAAGACCCGCAAGCAGTTATGCGAACTTCGTCTGGAAGTGGGACGTCAGCTGGGACTGCGTGATAAGAATAAATTTGCTTGTCTGTGGGTTGTTGATTTTCCGATGTTTGAGTGGAGTGAAGAAGAAGGCCGTCTGATGGCCATGCACCATCCGTTCACTCATCCGAAAGAAGAAGATATTCCTTTGTTGGATACAGATCCGGCTGCTGTTCGTGCCGATGCTTACGATATGGTAGTAAACGGTGTAGAAGTAGGAGGTGGTTCAATTCGTATCCATGATTCACAATTACAAGCCAAGATGTTTGAAATTTTGGGCTTTACTCCGGAAAGAGCACAAGAACAATTCGGCTTCCTGATGAATGCATTCAAATACGGAGCACCTCCTCATGGTGGTTTGGCATACGGTCTTGATCGTTGGGTTTCTTTGTTTGCAGGACTTGATAGTATCCGTGACTGTATAGCATTCCCTAAAAATAATAGTGGACGTGATGTGATGTTGGATGCTCCCGCTGCTTTGGATCAATCACAATTGGATGAGTTGAATCTGGTCGTTGATATAAAAGAGGATAAGTAAGTTTTTTCCGCTTTTTATATAGGATATTGTATAAAAGGCCGATAACGGGACGATCCGAACAAAGCGTAGTGAATGCTGTTTCAGCTAATTCGCTACGCTTTGTCTTTTTGGTTTAAAGTAGTCCGATAAGCTGAAACAGCTTATAAACATATGAAGGAAGCATATAAAAAGTGTATGAAAGAGAAAAATACGATCAAGATAAAGAGTTATGAATCACCCTGCGGAGTGTTGCTGCTCGGTTCATTTGGCGGAAAACTCTGCCTGTGTGACTGGCAGGTGGAAAAACACTGCGATCGTGTGAATCAACGGTTGAAGCGGGTATTGTGTGCCGAATTTGAAATAAGTACGTCAGAAATAATCGAAGAATCAATAGAGCAACTCAACGAGTATTTTGCAGGACAACGCAAAGAATTTAGTGTGCCGCTTCTTTTTGTGGGCACGGATTTTCAGAAAACAGTATGGAATGAACTGTTAAAGATACCGTTTGGCAGGACAATGTCTTATGGTGAAATGGCCAGGCATATCGGGATGCCCCAAGCAGTTCGTGCGGTAGCCAATGCTAATGGTGCAAATTCCATATCAATCTTTGCACCTTGCCATCGTGTGATCGGTAGTGACCACTCGCTGACAGGATATGGAGGCGGCCGTTCATTGTCAGCGTATTGCCTGAGAAATTTGGATTTATAGTAACACTGGCCTGATTGGTTCCGCCAGTCAGTACAATGGAAACGGTGGCCGAAACGGCAATCCCATTAATTCCATAATTATAGTACACATTACCGTCTTTATCCTGGCGCATACTTATTCCGTTCACATTTCCCTGAACCGTGACACCTCCCAAGCCGTTCGGGCTCCAGTTATACACAAAATTAGTAAAGGCGGTCTGAATAATACCTTGCCCATCGTTTACTTCCACATAATTCGTGTTAGAGGAAACAAAACGCATTATTCCATTACGGAATACAACGTTATCAGCTTCTAATACAAAAGAACCGTTTTTTAAAGCATTAATTGCTTGGACGTAGGATACAGAGTCCTGCTGAGCTTCCAAGGCTTTCTTTTCCTGACGTTCTTTCTTCCATGCTTCGCGTTTAGCGTCTTCTCTTTGTTTTCTGGTTTGTGCATTTGTCACTCCGCTGAAGCAAACAAGTAACAATGCGGCTAAAAATAATACTTTTTTCATAATTAAGCTGTTTAGTAAATCAATAATATCTTTTGAATATTCTGATAACTAAAACAGCCTTAACCATGAATTGTTTAACGAATATGTGAATTTATATAACGATAACGTTTGTATTTAATCTATAAAGCGTCGGGTTAGATTTTCAAACTCATCAATACGCCGGTCACGGAGGAAAGGCCACCAGCGACGAACATTCTCACTACGGGTCATATCCAGTTCCACTACCATATTTTCTTCATCCATATTGTTGGCTTGTGCCAGTATTTCTCCTTGAGGACCTGCCACGAAGCTATTACCCCAAAATTGGATACCATTAGTCTGACCGGAAGGATCGGGCTCATGTCCTACACGGTTCACGGCGATAACCGGCAGACCGTTTGCCACGGCATGTCCACGCTGCACGGTTACCCATGCACCTAGTTGACGGATTTTCTCTTCTTGAGTGTCTGTGCTTTCCCAACCTATAGCTGTAGGGTATATAAGAATTTCAGCACCTTTCAGTGCCATCAGCCGTGCACCTTCGGGATACCATTGGTCCCAGCAGACTTGTACACCTAGTTTTCCCAGTGATGTCTGAATAGGTTCAAATCCCAGGTCACCGGGAGTAAAATAAAATTTCTCATAATAGGCGGGATCATCGGGAATATGCATTTTGCGGTATTTCCCTGCTATACTGCCATCTTTGTCAAAAACGACGGCTGTATTGTGATATAGCCCCGGAGCACGCTTCTCGAATAACGAAGTAACCAGTACAATACCGTATCCGGCAGCCAACTCACTGTAGAAGCCGGTAGAAGGACCGGGAACCGGTTCTGCCAAATCAAACATATCCGTATCTTCTGTCTGACAGAAGTAAGGGGTGTTGTGCAACTCCTGCAATACAACCAGCTGTGCACCTGCTGCCGCCACCTGTTCTATATTGTGGTGCAGTTTGCTCAAATTGTGACGGATATCATTAGTGCATGTCTGTTGGATAATTCCTACTTTAATCGTTCTTTTCATACATATATTTATTAATATACACCTTCGGGATATTGCATGGTGACGCAATGCAGCGAGCCATGTTGCTTTATTAAAGCAGTGCAGTCAATACCTACTATCTCTCTTCCGGGAAATGCTTCAGCCAATACTTCTTTGGCGCGCATATCATTCACAGAATCAGCATAAGTAGGATAAAGCACAGCTTCATTCATTATCAGGAAATTGGCATAAGTTGCCGGCAAGCGATGATGTTCCTCATCATAAACAGCACTTGCCATAGGTAGCGGAAGCAGACGGTATGGCCTGCCGTCCAAAGTACGGAACGCTTTTAGTTCTTCTTCCATCATTGCCAGTTCCTTATAGTGTTCATCTTTTTCATTGGTGCACTTTACATACACAATGGTATCATCCGGACAGAAACGTGCCAATGTGTCCACATGGCTGTCTGTATCATCACCTGCCAGATAACCGTGTTTCAACCATAGAACCTGTTTTAAGTTAAATGTTTCTTTTAGAAAATCCTCCACTTCCTGTCGGTTCATTTCATTTCTGTTTTTAGCCAGCAAACATTGCTCTGTAGTCAGCAGGCTTCCTTTCCCATCACTTTCTATGGAACCTCCTTCTAAAATAAAATTCCGGCAGAAAACATATTCACCTTTCAGAACAGGATGGTGAAAATACAGTTCGTTATTAATCTGGTTATCATAATTTGCGGCAAACTTCATTCCCCAGCCATTAAAACAGAAATCCAGCAGCAGGGGAGTAGCGTCTTCTTTCAACAGGGTGATAAAAGCATGATCGCGTGCCCAAGTATCATTTGTGTTGATTTTTGATGTGACTAGTTTTTGGATATCAGCTCCATAATTATCTATACTATCTCTTATGGAATCGGGGTCTGGAGCCACAATCAACAAACTCTGACGTTTCAAAACCTCATAAGCTATCTTAAGAAAACAGTCATTCACTTCGTCCAACATGTATGCCCAGTCTGTGTCTTTATGGGGCCACGTTAGTTGAATCAAACTTTGTTTATGCCATTCGGCGGGTAAATAGGACATATTCATATTTTTAAATTTGTCTTGCAAAGATATGAAATAAACTTTATAGGTTAATTAGTCATCGCTTCGTTTTTGTAACGAGCTTTTCCGTCTTTTCCATAAGAACCAGCGGAACAGTTCATCCCAAGTATTGAAATCTTTTTTATACATGAGACCTACTCCTTGAGTGGTCAGGGTAGATTTAGTAAAATAGCGGTCATTGGTCTGATTATACCCTCTCAAACGGAAATCTCCGTTTTTTGTCAATAACCATATCGCTTCAAAGTCTCCTACGAAGTTGCTATTTGCCATCACATTCTCCTTATAGCCGAAGTTTCCATTTATCATCAGCCTGTTATTCAATAACCTGCCGGACAACATAGCTTCTGCTTCCACATCTGTCCAACCTTTTTCACCGGTACTCAGGTTGGCGCCTATGTTCCAGTTTTTATTGCCCATCCATTGGGACAACATATTGTTCAGCTGACCGGAAAGTGTACTGAAGGCTAAAGAACTGGTTGCATTAGAGGATTGGTCATTATTGGCATAATCATAGGTGTAGAACTTACCAATTCCCAGCAAATAAATAATCTGTGTATTCATTTGTTCTTCCGTACTGGTAGCACTACGTACCAATTCCCGGTCTTCCTCGCTTACAGTGGGCAGTTCCAAATCGAATTTAATATCCGGATTGGATAAATTTCCAGTCAGATTCATCAGACAGTTTACCTTCACCGTACCTTGGTTGCGCGAGGGATCTACTACCAAATCACTTAAAGAAGCAGAATTAACCGTGTATACCGCCTGTAAATCAAGATTCGCCTGATAAGGGTCACCTGAGAAAGTCACCGTGCCACCTGATTTCAAGGTAAAGTCCTTGCGTATTACTTCCTGCATGCTTAGTTTATACATACCTTGATCTATGACATAGCTACCGAACATACGGAAATCACCTTTATTGAAAAAATTCACTTGCAGGTTTCCATTTCCGGTTGCTGTAATATTGTCTCCCGCTACAGGATCCATGATAATTTTCATGGTAGCGCTGGGAGTTGCTTCTATCAACATGTTGATGCGGAGATCCATAGGAGGTCCGTCGTCCTCTTTAGTCTTACGCACATTAGAGTGGTGGTAAAGATTGGTTTCCACATTATCGTGAATGCGCTTGGGGGTTTTGTCTACAAAAGTGATAAACTGATTGCTCGCTGCTTCCGTGGTTACTCCGGTTATATAAGTGAAGCTGGTATTGTTGCCTGTGGTCAGTGAAGCGTCCACTGTCATCGCATTATTTCCACCATCCAGTACCACATTTCCTGTACCATATACTTTTCCGTAAAAAGGCATATTCCCGGCTTCGTAGGTATTGTACATCAACAGGTTGTTGCCTCGTATATTGAAATGGTACATCAGATTTTTCAGCTTTGTGTGATGCAGATAACCATTTACCAGTCCGTCATGTCCCTCACGGTCATAGACTTTTACATTCCTGAAATCCAGACTGCCCGAAGATATATGTATGGAGTCATCCCGGATTTGGAAATAGGTGTTCAACACATCAATTTTAGCATCCATTTTGGCCCTCACTTCACCTTCCAGATCCAAATGCTTGAAATCGCCATATAAACGGACATTTCCGTTGACACGGCCATTTATTTCACTGAAAATTCCTTCTATAAAAGGTTGTAAGAATCCCAGATTGGTACTATCTGCCCGAATCGACAGATCAAGACCTTTTAACTTGGGAGAGACATACCCTGTCACATGAGTGGAGGAAATTCCTTTTTCCGCTATTTGGGCATCCAGTCGTACTCCGCCCAATTCCTTATCCCATACACCTGCAATGTCGGCTTCTCCTAATAAAGAACGGTTCAGACAGAATTTGTGCACATTCAGACGGGTCCGCATCACTGGGTTCTTCATGACACTTTTCAGATGAACCTTTCCGGTTACAAGTCCGCCGAACTCTACATCGTCAAACTGCACAATATCCAGTACATAGTCCAGCTTGATATTTCTCAAATCCACCCGGCAGGAATCACTTTCCTTCTTGGTCAGTTTACCATCTATCCTTAAATACTGGTCCTCATGTTCAAACAGGAAATTGTCAATGAATACGCGTCCCGAATCTATGGCGATATGCGAGGGATGAATGTTCCATACCGTATCATTCAGCACTACTTTTGTGGGCTGTATGTTTATATCTGCCTGAAGAATAGGGTGGGGACCTTCCGTTTTGAAGAAACGGGTATCGGCGGCAAATTTACCACCGTAAGTCACATCAGTATTGTTCCCCCAGTTAATTGTTGTTTCCAAATGATCGTTTTTGGCATTGGCTTCCACCGAGAAGTTAAGCATTGCACCACTTTTCATCAGCATACCGCCTCGCAGTGAACATTTGAACCGGTCAGAAGGATTCTCACAAAATAAAACGCCCGAATCATAACGTGTTCCATTGTATCTGAATTCCGGAAAATGTCCTTCTACGTGCAACTTTTCCTCGCCGTCGTTAAAATATCCTTTTAAAGATGCCGGCAGGTATAATTCCAATGGAATCTGAAATAATTTGGATAGCACTTCGGTATTTTCCAGGCAGATATCAAACTGGAAGTTATTGTGAGGCTCAGGCATATTATCCTTTATAGTCAGTAAGGACGGAATATAGCGTTGTACCGTCTTTACCACGCTGGCCGGAATGGTGTGGTAGGAATAGTCACCTCGTATCACCGCTGTCATGAAGGATGAATTTATGCGCAACTCTTTTTCACCGCTTACCTGTCCGGCTGTAATAGTCAGATTATCAAGAAAACACCCTCCTTCATCGGGAGCGTTTAATTGCAGGCTGTCCAATGAAATGCGCCCGTTCATGTCGTCAATGGATTTGCCGGTGAAATCAGCAGTGAGGCCCAGTGAAATACTGGCATTCTCATATTTGTCCGACAGATGGAGGTCGTGAGGGCGCAGGTTCTTTACGGATGCCTTCAGGTTAAAGTCAGGGATTGTTTTGGCAACATTGAAATTACCGTCTATTTGGACAGAACCGTTTGCGTCGTCCATGGATAAGCGCCCGTTAAAGCCTCCGTCCTTATATACGCCATCCAACATGATATTTTCATATTGATATTGACTATATTCAAAGGAAGATATGATTCCTTTGATGTATGATTCCGGATATCGGTTCTTATAGTTGAAACCTTTCAGTTCCACATTGAAATCCACCTTGCCGAATTTCTTTTCCTGATTAAGTAATTTTCCCAAATCCAGGTCTGCACTCGCCACACTACCCGAATAGGTTCTGCTCATACTTTGTTCATCAATGCTCATCATCACGTCCGTTTTCACCATGCCTGCCCCTGTATGGAACAAGCCTGTCAGTGTGAGATCATGCAGATAGCCCGCCGCTTCCCCGTTAAAACGAATATAGTCCAAACGTTGCAAAATGGGAGGAACCTTTCCCGTCAGGTTCGTCATCAGAACGTTTATGCCCTCTTTCGTCATGGTCAAGTTACCCAGTTTGCCGTAAATGTACATATCCATGCCTGCATCCCAGTTACTTAAGGCAGCTTCCCCTGCAATCATCAATCCGTGGTGGTTAGTCAGCCGCAGGGTGGGGCAGTCCAAATGTTTGCCGTGACCGGAGAAAACCAGATTTAGATCCAACGGTTCTTCAAAGCGTGACAAGGCAGGCACAAAAGGAGCCAAATCTTTCAGTATAACGGAAGCCTTCAAAGAGCCGTCATATCTTATATTTTCTGTCATTTGGGGCAATTCGGGCAGGCTGTCATACTTCAAGGTCAGACTGTCTATCTTTAAAGCAGTATTTGAAAGCTCCACTCCAAAATCCTTAATATCCAAACGTTTATTGTTGGCTGTAACTTTCATGGCGAACTTCTGCAATGAAAAACCACATTGTTCGTCAAAGCTGACCCGCCGGATGGCGGCATTCAACGAGTCGCTGCGCAATGCCTTCAGTGAAAGCGTTGCAGCGAGATTCTTCACCGATAGATGATGGGCATTGAACTTACCGGGAGTTTCCGGTTCCGATAATATATCGTATGTCACTCTGCCACGCCTTATCAGCACGGAATTAATTCGTAAATCCAAATTAGATTTTGTTTTAACCGTATCTTTGGACGCGAAAGCGTCTAACACAAACTGGAAATTAGGGGCAGATTCCGGAGTTTCCCGGTTCAAATTGACCGTAAATCCAAAAAGCTGGACACTGCTGATGGTGACTTTACCGTTCAATAAAGGCAGAAGGTCGAATTTTGCCGATAAGCGGGCTACTTTCAGCATCTCCTGGTTCTTCCGGTCATGCAAAAGGACATCTTCCACAATGATACGGTTCAGCAAACCCATATCAATCCGTCCTACAGAAACCTCCGTATTCAGTATGTTTTTTAATTCCTTAGTTACAAAAACAGATAATTTGCCCTGAACATACGGTATGTTCAGCAGCACAATTATTCCCAGGTAGACACCAATCAGTGTACCTAGCAGAATACGCACAGTGTATTTAAGACTCTTACTAGAAATCATTGTTTATTTTGGGCTAACAAAAATACGAATAACGTATGACGTAGCCCAAAATAAACGATTTTTTTTACTTGTTTTTATGCAATCTTTTCAACTCGAAGGAGAAAATGACACGGAAACATCCGATAATAAGAAAAGTGATGGACAGCATATAGAGCACGGTAACAGCACCAAGTCCAGGTTGCCAGATGATAGCCATAGAGCAAAGAATAGCCAGAATGCCAAACACCAGATACCACCCCCAGTCCTTTGTGCCATAGCGTTTCAAATCTGTGGAATAGCCACACAATGTAAACCCTCTGAACATCAGCCAGAAAGCAACAATAAACGGAATCAGTTCCATGCTGACCAACGGATAGAATACCAGATAAATACCTATCAGCAAATCAATAATACCTCCGGCAAGATACCATCCCCAACTACTGATTGTTTTTTTGTTTCCGGCAGCAAAAAAAACTTCCAGAATGCCACTGACCAGAATCGAGATACTGAAGATGACACTCAGTGCCACATAACTGCTCACAGGAGCGAACAATAAGCATAGTGCTACCGCAATGTAGAGCAAGCCCAGCAACAGGGACATCCACCAATTTTTTACAGCGTAGCCTAAGCCACCAACTAATTCATTCATATTTGTTAAGTTTTAGGTTATAATTTGAACTAATAACGCCCCCC
>PPYF01188493.1_pt1 | contig 12940 bp, 15 predicted proteins | sample 1559871 | NCBI WGS metagenome assembly PPYF01 (sample SAMN08240021, study PRJNA423297) | Human gut metagenome, whole genome shotgun sequencing project. | reverse complement strand
GTGGTGGGGGCATCGGCGGCGGTTGAGCGTATTGGGCGAGCGCGTATCCGTGTGGCGCAAACACTGGGGGCATCGCGTAAGCAAATCTTCCTGAAGGTGGTGATGCCGGATGCGCTACCGGATCTCTTTACCACCGTCCGACTCTCTATTGGCATCGGCTGGACATCGCTGATTGCTGCTGAGATGGTGGCGGCTAGTTCGGGTCTGGGGTGGATGGTGATCAACGCCAGTTCCTACCTGCGAACCGATATCGTTATGCTCGGTATCCTGCTGCTGGGCGGTATTGGCTATCTTCTGGATCTGCTGCTGCTTGGGCTGCAGCGTCTGTTTGTACCCTGGGCGGGGAAAGAATAATGAGCGCAATTACGCTGGAAAACGTTTCACTCACCTTTGCGGCAAAACCACAGCCGTTTACGGTGCTGGAGGATATTAACCTCTCTTTGCATCAAGGTGAATTTGTGGTGCTGCTTGGCCCTTCTGGCTGCGGAAAATCGACCATCCTCAATCTGGTTGCTGGTTTCAATAAACCGGATCGTGGACGCGTAGCGGCAAGTGGGAAAACCGTCCGCCAGCCTGGTCCCGATCGTGGAATGATCTTCCAGCAGCCGAACCTGTTTCCATGGCTGTCGGTGTTAGAAAACGTCACCTTTGGACCGCGGCTAGGTAAGCATCGCAAAGAGGAGACGAATGCTGAAGCGCAAATGTGGCTTGAGCGGGTAGGGTTAAAAGGTTTTGAGCATCATGCTCCCTGGCAGCTTTCCGGAGGCATGAAACAGCGGGTTGCGCTGGCTCGTGCCTGGCTTCCCGGTCCGGAGGTCCTGTTGCTGGATGAACCTTTTGGCGCGCTGGATGCGCAGACGCGTCTGATGATGCAAGAACTGCTACGCGAAGCCTGGCTCTCTACCGGTACCACGCTGCTCTTTGTGACCCACGACGTGGAAGAGGCGCTGTTTTTAGCTGACCGCATTCTTATTATGTCGGCAAAACCGGGCAAGATTGTTGAAGAGATCGTGCTACCGTTTGAGCGTGAGCGTGATATCGAAACCCTGGCCGAACATCCGCAGTACAGTGATATTAAGCACCGTGTCCTGCATCGGGTGAGGCAGGAGGCAAAGCGGCATTTGGCTTAATTGCCCTTTACGGGGCGGACAAAAGTCGATTTGAGCGCTTTGTCGGTTATAATAGGCGCAAGTGACCTTGATTCACGGCCTAATTTAACCCGGCGCACACCGCCCCAAACGAGTATGTTCAATGAGTGAAATGATTTACGGCATCCACGCAGTGCAGGCACTGCTGGAGCGCGCGCCTGAACGTTTTCAGGAAGTTTTTATTCTGAAAGGTCGCGACGATAAGCGCCTGATGCCGCTGATCCATGCGCTTGAAGCGCAGGGCGTGGTGATTCAGTTAGCGAACCGTCAGTTCCTGGATGAGAAAAGCGAAGGTGCCGTGCACCAGGGCATTATTGCGCGCGTGAAGCCGGGCCGTCAGTATCAGGAAAACGATCTGCCGGATCTGATCGCTTCACTCGACAGCCCGTTCTTGCTGATCCTCGACGGCGTGACCGACCCGCACAACCTCGGTGCCTGCCTGCGTAGCGCCGATGCTGCTGGCGTGCACGCGGTTATCGTCCCGAAAGACCGCTCGGCGCAGCTGAATGCGACGGCGAAAAAAGTGGCCTGTGGCGCTGCCGAGAGCGTACCGCTGATCCGCGTGACCAACCTGGCGCGCACCATGCGTATGCTGCAGGAAGAGAGCGTATGGATTGTGGGTACCGCTGGTGAAGCGACCCACACGCTGTATCAGAGCAAAATGACCGGCGCGATGGCGCTGGTAATGGGCGCGGAAGGTGAAGGTATGCGCCGTCTGACCCGTGAACATTGCGATGAACTGATCAGTATTCCGATGGCGGGCACCGTGTCGTCGCTGAACGTCTCTGTAGCAACCGGCATCTGCCTGTTTGAAGCGGTACGTCAGCGCAGCTAACACAACGCTCTCGGGGTCGGCGCCAAACCACACGCTGTATGACCTAAGCCACCCTTTCGGGTGGCTTTTTTATTGTGCATCTCCCCCGACCGTCCATACTTAAAAGGTTGCCCATTGACGGAGGGAGACACAATGAACTGGCAAACACACACCGTTTTTAATCAACCTATTCCCTTAAATAACAGTAACCTGTTTTTATCTGACGTTGCGCTGCGTGATGCGGTGACCCGCTATGACGCTGGTTGGGACAGCGAACTGCTGGCGAGCATCGGCCAACAGCTCGGCACCGCCGAATCGCTGGAGCTCGGCAGGCTCGCCAACGCTCATCCCCCTGAATTATTACGCTATGACCCGCAAGGGCAGCGGCTTGACGACGTTCGCTTTCACCCCGCCTGGCATCTGCTGATGCAGGGGCTTTGCGCCAACCGGGTGCATAACCTTCCCTGGGAGGAAGAGGCGCGGAGCGGCGCATTCGTTGCCCGTGCCGCGCGCTTCATGCTGCATGCGCAGGTAGAAGCCGGCACGCTGTGCCCCATCACCATGACTTTTGCCGCCACGCCGCTGCTGCTAAAAACGCTGCCGCCGCTTTTTACCGACTGGCGCTCGGCGTTGCTTAGCGATCGTTATGACCCGCACCAGCTACCCGGCGCGCAGAAGCGCGGACTGCTGATTGGCATGGGGATGACCGAAAAACAGGGCGGCTCCGACGTGCTGAGCAACAGCACACGGGCGGAACGGCTGGAAGACGGCAGCTATCAGCTTACCGGGCATAAATGGTTCTATTCGGTGCCACAGAGCGACGCGCATCTGGTGCTGGCGCAGGCCAGGGGCGGGTTAACCTGCTTCTTCGTACCGCGTCTGCTGCCCGACGGCACCCGTAATGCCATTCGCCTTGAGCGGTTGAAAGACAAACTCGGCAATCGCGCCAACGCCAGCGGCGAAGTGGAGTTCCAGCAGGCGCTTGGTTGGCCGCTGGGTGAGGAGGGAGACGGTATCCGACAAATCCTCAAAATGGGCGGTCTGACGCGCTTTGACTGTGCGCTGGGCAGCCACAGCCTGATGCGTCGCGCGCTGTCGGTGGCGTTGTACCACGCTTTCCAGCGCCAGGCCTTCGGCCATAATCTGGTCGACCTGCCGCTGATGCGTCAAGTGCTGGGGAAAATGGCGCTGCAGCTGGAAGGGCAGACCGCGTTTATGTTTCGTCTTGCCAGCGCCTGGGGGCATAATCACCAGCCGCAGGAAGCACTGTGGGCGCGTCTATTCACCCCTGCGGCCAAGTTTGCCATCTGTAAGGCGGGCATTCCGTTCGTGGCGGAGGCAATGGAAGTGCTGGGCGGGATTGGCTACTGCGAAGAGAGCGAGCTACCGCGCCTGTACCGGGAGATGCCGGTGAACAGTATCTGGGAGGGCTCAGGCAATATCATGTGCCTCGACGTGCTGCGCGTGCTGGTGAAGCAACCGGACGCCGTGGCGCTACTGCTGGCGGAATGTAACGAGGTTAAGGGACAGGATCGCCACTTTGATCGGCATTGGCGGCAGTTACAGCAGCGGCTGCGCAAGCCTTCTGAATCACAGGGACGTGAGATAACGCATCAGCTTTACCTGCTGGGCGTCGGTGCGCAGATGCTGCGTCATGCGTCGCCGCCGATGGCTCAGGCCTGGTGTCGAATGATGCTGGACTCGCGAGGCGGTGCGTTGCTGAGTGAACCGGTGATTAATGACCTGCTGTGTCGAGCGACGGGCGGGGGAAGATAGGCAATAGAAGCGGGTGGAAGAGGCGCGACAAGCGTAACGCTTCTTCCACTAGAGGCGGGTATCAAGCATAGAGAATCGCCTGTGCTCGCCAGTTGTCCTGCTGAGGTTCTTCATACATCTGAACGATGCGATACCAGGATGCGCCCTGTTCATCCGCTTTGCGTGCGATGACCTGTTCGACATCTTCCAGGCTTCCGGTGATGTTATTCACCGAAATCAGCCCGATCTCATTCAGCCCGGTTACGCAGTCTGCGCTGGCGAACTCTGCAGATTGTGCCGCCGCCGTATGGCCGCCGCCTGACAAAAGCAGGGTAGATAAGGTAAGTGTTTTTTTCATCGTCAGCTCCATTTCACATAACCCAGTGGGGGCAATCCATAGCAGACGCATATCCTGTATCCAGACAGAGGCGCCATTGTGCATCAGGGAAACGTGAAACGGTGCAAAGCTGCGTAAAGCTAGTAAAACTACTTACGGTAGAGAATCGCCTGCGAGTACCACTGGCCCGGCACGACGGTGTCATCAATCATGACTATCACGTAGTAGTCCGCTTTCCGCGCGGTAACTTTCTCTCTGATAGATGCTTCAACATCCATCGGCGAACCGTACACCAGCGAGCTAACCGTGCCTATGCGCTGCAAGCCTGCCGTCTGGTTGCGGCGTATTTCCTGTGGATGGTCGGTGACCGGTGGAGGCGCTTCAGGAGTGCCTTCCAGAATGGTACAACCGCTCAACAAGAGCGCCAGCAACAGTGGGATAAACCGTCGTTTAGCCATTTCCCGTTTCCTGATAGTCATAGTGTAGTGGGGAAAGCATTTCGCTTTAGGCGAATGTTCCTGATTTGTTAACCATAGCGCTATTTTCGAATGAAAATATCACGATTTCGTAACGAGGTTCTCAATGTTATAAATCAGGGGTATTGTCGTCATCATACTGCATCAATTTTCGTATGCCATCTCAGCATAGCTAAAGGAGATAACTCATGATTGAACTGGAAATGCGCACCCTGGCAGGACAGCAAGTTTTGCACGCTTACCCAAGGGGATGTAGTGAAAAGGCGCTTCCCGGCATAGTGTTTTATCACGGTTTTACCTCGTCGAACGTTGTTTATAGCTATTTTGCCGTGGCGCTGGCGCAGGCTGGTTTCCGGGTGGTGATGCCTAACGCCGCCGAGCACGGGGAACGCTTCAACGGCGATGGGGCCGAACGTCTTCAGCACTTCTGGCAGATTCTGGTGCAGAACTTTACCGAATTCCCGGCGCTGCGCGATGCGTTGCTGGCAAGTGGGCTGGTGAGCGAAGGGCGCTTAGCGGTAGCCGGTGCCTCGATGGGCGGCATGACCGCGCTGGGGCTGATGGCGCAGCATCCGGAGCTGAAATGTGTGGCGAGCCTGATGGGGTCGGGCTATTTCACTTCACTTTCTGAGACACTCTTCCCACCGTCTGCAGCAAACGGCATCGAGAAGGCGCGCTTGCTGGCACCGCTAGCGAAGTGGGATGTTGGACATCAACTGGTGCGTCTGGCGGACAGGCCGCTGCTGCTATGGCATGGGGAAGAGGACGACGTGGTACCGGCGGGTGAGACGTTCCGGCTTCAGCAAGCGTTGCGGGAGGCTGAACTGGATGAGCATCTCACCTGCGTCTGGCAGGCGGGCGTCCGCCACCGTATTACGCCTGAAGCGTTGGACAGCACGGTGGCCTTTTTCCGCCAGCATCTTTAAACGCGGATAACCTTCACGCCCTGATCCTCAAGCTTCTTGAGGATCTCCGGGTCAGCCTGTTTGCCGGTAATCAGCAGATCGATCTCATCGGCGCGGCTAAACAGCATTCCTGCCCGTTCGCCAACCTTGCTGCTATCGACCAGTACGACAAGTTTACCCACCACGTTCAGCATTTTCTGTTCTGCCATCGCGGTGAGCATGTCGGTTTTATATAACCCTTCCGCCGTCAGCCCTTTGCCGCTGGTAAACATCCAGTGCCCGGCGTACAGGCTGTTTTCGCTGCCCTGTGGGCTGAGTGTGATGGCGTGGCTGCGGTTGTACTGCCCGCCCATAATGATCACGCTGTCGTGCTCTTGATCGATAAGGTAGTTAGCCAGCGGCAGGTAGTTGGTGATTATTTGCACCGGTTTGCCGCAGATCTCCTGGCCGACCAGAAAAGCCGTCGAACCACAGTTGATCACCACGCTTTCACCGGGCATCACCAGCTGCGACGCCGCTTTCGCGATGCGTACTTTCTCGTCGTGATTTTGTGCCTGATGAATGTTCATCGGGGACCAGCGCGGGCGCTGCTGGTTAACGGCCTCGGCGCCGTTGCGCACTTTTTTCAGCTTGCCGCTTTCATCAAGCTTGTTGATATCCCTGCGGGCCGTGGCGGGTGAGATCCCCAGACGGGAAATCACCTGCTCTACTGTTATAAAACCCGCTTGCGCCAGCAGGTCCAGTAGAATCTGATGTCTTTGCGCTTCCGTCATGAGCTAATCCGAAAAAAAATGATGATTAAAGATGATATTTGAAAAATAGCCAAAATACTAAAACTATATAGGGGTCAAGGTGGGTTTCCCGGCGTCGCTGCGCTCGGCCGGGAATACTCAATTACAAGAACGATTTAAACGGCAGATCCGGCTCAATGGTAAAGCAATCGTCGAAGCCACGCGGATAGTGATACTCGAAGTTATCTTTATCCAGTGGCCAGGTAAACTTGCCGCCAACCTGCCAGATAAACGGCTTAAATCCGTATTTCAGGCGGTCTTTTTTCATCTCCCACAGAACGCGAATTTCCTGCGGATCGGCCTGGAAGTTTGACCAGATATCGTGATGGAAAGGGATCACCACTTTGGTGTTCAGCGCCTCGGCCATACGCAGCATATCGGCGCTGGTCATTTTGTCGGTGATCCCGCGCGGGTTCTCGCCGTAGGAGCCCAGCGCCACGTCGATGTGATGCTCGTTGCCGTGTTTGGCGTAGTAGTTAGAGTAGTGGGAGTCACCGCTGTGATACAGGGTGCCGCCCGGCGTCTTGAACAGGTAGTTTACCGCGCGCGCGTCCATACCGTCCGGCAGTACCCCAGCGGCTTTTTGATCGGCTGGCAGCGTAATTAACGCTGTGCGGTCGAAAGCATCAAGCGCATGAATTTCAATATCTTTTACCTTAACCACGTCGCCCGGTTTTACCACGATGCAGCGTTCTTTCGGCACGCCCCAACCTACCCACAGGTTGACGCAGGTTTGTGGCCCGATAAACGGCACATCGTCCGCGCAGTTCTGCATGACGGCCGCCGCGACGTTCACGTCGATATGATCGTTATGATCGTGAGTGGCCAGCACGGCGTCGATCTGACGGATGGCGAACGGATCCAGCACAAACGGCGTGGTGCGCAGGTTTGGCTGTAATTTCTTCACCCCCGCCATACGCTGCATCTGATGACCTTGTTTCATCAGTGGATTGCCGTGGCTTTGTTTGCCGGTGCCGCACCAGAAATCGACACAGACGTTAGTGCCGCCTTGGGATTTCAGCCAGATACCGGTGCAGCCCAGCCACCACATCGCAAAAGTACCCGGTGCGACCTGCTCCTGCTCGATCTCTTCATTCAGCCAGCTGCCCCACTCTGGAAAGGTGCTCAGGATCCAGGATTCTCGCGAAATGGTCTCAACTTTACTCATCGTGTTTTCCTCTTAAATAGTCATAAGTAATCACGCCGTGATTTGTTGTGATTGATATTGTCACCGTTTTTTCATTATTGCAATGATCTATTTTGGTATGTGAGAGGACGTTCTCAATGCAAGGTAACGATAAATTAATAATTGTTAATCTATATTTTTGTTTTAATTGATTGATTTTATTGAATTATTTAAATGTCCTTTAAAAGGATATTTAATCCATGCTTAAAATGGACTTATTATTGCGGTGCGCGTCACATTTAATCAAATTGAATCTTGTTGTGATTACTTTTGATTATTAGAGTGTGTCACACCACTGCTGAGCAGGGTTGCTGGTTCAGCTACTTCATTTATCGGAGAGCGTTATGGAGATCCTCTACAACATCTTTACCGTCTTTTTTAATCAGGTGATGACCAACGCCCCGCTGTTGCTGGGTATCGTGACCTGTCTCGGTTATATCCTGCTGCGCAAAAGCGTTAGCGTGATTATCAAAGGCACCATCAAGACGATTATCGGCTTTATGCTTTTGCAGGCGGGGTCGGGCATCCTGACCAGCACCTTTAAACCGGTAGTGGCGAAGATGTCTGAGGTTTACGGCATCAATGGCGCTATCTCCGACACCTACGCCTCAATGATGGCGACCATCGAACGCATGGGTGATGCCTATAGCTGGGTGGGATATGCGGTGCTGCTCGCGCTGGCATTGAACATTTGCTACGTGGTGCTACGGCGCATTACGGGGATCCGCACCATCATGCTCACCGGGCACATCATGTTCCAGCAGGCCGGGCTGATTGCGGTGTTCTTCTATATCTGCGGCTACTCCATGTGGACCACCATTATCTGCACCGCGGTGCTGGTGTCGCTCTACTGGGGCATAACCTCCAACATGATGTACAAACCGACGCAGGAAGTGACGGACAACTGCGGTTTCTCCATCGGTCACCAGCAGCAGTTTGCTTCGTGGATTGCCTACAAGGTTGCGCCGTTCCTCGGTAAGAAAGAGGAGAGCGTAGAGGACCTGAAGCTGCCGGGTTGGCTCAATATTTTCCACGACAACATCGTCTCTACCGCTATCGTCATGACGGTCTTCTTCGGTGCGATTCTGCTGTCGTTCGGTCTGGACGTGGTACAGGCAATGGCCGGTAAGACGCACTGGACTATCTACATCCTGCAAACCGGCTTCTCGTTTGCGGTGGCGATTTTCATCATCACTCAGGGCGTACGTATGTTCGTCGCCGAGCTGTCAGAAGCTTTTAACGGTATCTCGCAGCGTCTGATTCCCGGTGCCGTGCTGGCGATTGACTGCGCCGCGATTTATAGCTTCGCGCCAAACGCCGTGGTATGGGGCTTTATGTGGGGCACCATCGGCCAGCTCATTGCCGTGGGCATTCTGGTCGGCTGCGGCTCTTCCATCCTGATTATCCCGGGCTTTATCCCGATGTTCTTCTCTAACGCCACTATCGGCGTCTTTGCTAACCACTTCGGCGGCTGGCGTGCGGCGCTCAAGATTTGTCTGGTGATGGGGATGATCGAAATATTCGGCTGCGTATGGGCGGTGAAACTGACCGGCATGAGCGCCTGGATGGGGATGGCCGACTGGTCAATTCTGGCACCACCGATGATGCAGGGCTTTGCCTCCATCGGGCTGATTTTCATGGCCGTCATCATCGTGATTGCCCTGGCTTATATGTTCTTCGCTGGCCGCACCCTGCGCGCTGAAGAAGATGCGGAAAAACAAATGGCAGAAGTATCTGCTCATTAAGGAGAGTTGATTATGACCGTACGTATTCTGGCTGTATGTGGTTGTGGGCAAGGCAGCTCCATGATTATGAAGATGAAAGTCGACCAGTTCCTCAAAGAGCAGGGCGTTGATCACACGGTGAATAGCTGCGCGGTGGGTGAATACAAAAGCGAGCTGAGCGGGGCCGACATCATTATCGCCTCTACCCATGTGGCAAGCGAAATCACCGTCTCCGGCAACAAATATGTGGTGGGCGTACGCAATATGCTCTCGGCGGCCGACTTTGGTCCGAAGCTGATGGAAGTCATCAGCGCGCATTTCCCGAAAGACATGAAGTAAGGACAACCCATGAAGCTACGTGATTCATTGGCGGAAAATAAATCCATCCGCCTGCAGGCGGAAGCCAATACCTGGCAGGAAGCGGTCAAGCTTGGCGTTGACCTGCTGGTGGAGGCAGAGGTTGTCGAGCCGCGCTACTTCCAGGCAATCCTGGATGGCGTTGAACGTTTCGGCCCTTACTTCGTCATTGCCCCTGGCTTGGCGATGCCGCACGGACGCCCTGAAGAAGGGGTGAAGAAAAACGGCTTTGCGTTAGTCACCCTGAAAACGCCAATGGTGTTTAACCACGAAGACAACGACCCGGTCGATATCCTCATCACCCTGGCGGCGGTGGATGCACGCACTCATCAGGAAGACGGCATCATGCAGATCGTCAACCTGTTTGAAGATGAAGCCAATTTCGACCGTTTACGTGCCTGCCGTACCGAGCAGGAAGTGCTGGATTTAATCGATAGCGCCACCCAGGCGGCGACAGCTTAAGAAGGAATTGAACATGTCATTACCAATGTTGCAGGTTGCGCTGGATAACCAGACCATGGACAGCGCCTATGAAACCACCCGCTTGATTGCGGAAGAGGTTGATATCATTGAAGTCGGCACCATCCTTTGTGTCGGTGAAGGCGTGCGCGCGGTGCGCGACCTCAAGGCGCTGTATCCGCATAAAATCGTGCTGGCAGATGCCAAGATTGCCGACGCGGGTAAAATCCTTTCCCGCATGTGCTTTGAAGCCAACGCTGACTGGGTCACCGTAATCTGCTGTGCGGATATCAACACCGCCAAAGGCGCGCTGGACGTGGCAAAAGAGTTTAACGGTGACGTGCAGATTGAGCTGACCGGCTACTGGACCTGGGAACAGGCCAAAGAGTGGCGCGATGCAGGCATTGGGCAGGTGGTCTATCACCGTAGCCGCGATGCGCAGGCCGCGGGTGTGGCGTGGGGGGAAGCGGATATTACCGCGATCAAGCGCTTGTCTGATATGGGCTTCAAAGTGACAGTTACCGGTGGGCTGGCGCTGGAAGACCTGCCGCTGTTCGCGGGCATCCCAATCCATGTCTTTATCGCGGGCCGTAGCATTCGTGATGCGGCATCTCCGGTGGAAGCCGCGCGTCAGTTCAAGCGCTCTATTGCTCAGCTTTGGGGCTAAGGAGCGGTTATGTTGTCGAAACAGACACCGCTTGGCATCTATGAAAAAGCGCTCCCCGCAGGGGAGTGCTGGCTGGAACGCCTGCGTCTGGCAAAAGAGCTGGGTTTTGATTTTGTTGAGATGTCGGTGGATGAGACCGACGAGCGACTGTCGCGCCTCGACTGGAGTCGCGAGCAGCGTTTAGCGCTGGTGAGCGCCATTGCGGAGACCGGCGTACGCGTGCCGTCGATGTGCCTGAGCGCGCATCGCCGCTTTCCTTTAGGCTGCGAAGATGACGACGTTCGCAACCAGGGGCTGGAGATCATGCGTAAAGCTATCCGCTTCGCGCAGGATATCGGCATCCGGGTGATTCAACTCGCGGGATACGACGTCTATTACCAGCAGGCAAATGACGAAACGCGTCGGCGCTTTCGCGACGGCCTGAGGGAGAGCGTTGAAATGGCCAGCCGCGCGCAGGTTACGCTGGCGATGGAGATAATGGATTACCCGCTGATGAACTCCATCAGCAAGGCGCTCGGCTACGCGCACTACCTGAATAACCCGTGGTTCCAGCTTTATCCGGACATCGGCAATCTGTCGGCGTGGGATAACGACGTACAGATGGAATTGCAGGCCGGGATAGGACATATCGTCGCCGTGCACGTGAAAGATACTAAACCTGGCGTCTTTAAAAACGTCCCATTTGGTGAAGGCGTTGTCGATTTCGAACGCTGCTTTGAAACGCTGCGTGAGAGCGGCTACTGCGGACCATATCTGATTGAGATGTGGAGTGAAACTTCGGATGACCCGGCGCGGGAAGTGGCAAAAGCACGCGACTGGGTGAAGGCCAGAATGGCCCGCGCTGGATTGGTGGAGGCGGCATAATGCAACAGCTAAAACAGCAGGTGTTTGACGCCAATATGGATTTACCGCGCTACGGTCTGGTGACTTTTACCTGGGGCAACGTCAGCGCTATCGACCGTGAACGGGGTCGGGTGGTGATTAAGCCGAGCGGCGTAGCCTATGAGACCATGACCGTGGATGACATGGTCGTCGTGGATATGGACGGCAATGTGGTGGAAGGGCGCTATCGTCCTTCTTCCGACACGGCGACACACCTGGCGATGTACCGCCGTTACCCGTCTCTCGGCGGCGTGGTTCATACCCACTCGACCCATGCCACATCGTGGGCACAGGCAGGTCTGGCGATTCCCGCGCTTGGCACCACGCATGCGGACTACTTCTTTGGCGATATTCCCTGTACCCGTGCGTTAACGGAAGCTGAAGTGCAGGGCGAATATGAGCTGAACACCGGTAAGGTGATCATCGAGACGCTGGGTGACGTCGAGCCGCTGCATACGCCGGGAATTGTGGTGTACCAGCATGGCCCGTTCGCCTGGGGGAAAGATGCGCACGATGCGGTGCATAACGCGGTGGTGATGGAAGAAGTGGCGAAAATGGCGTGGATTGCGCGCGGTATCAACCCGGCGCTAAGCCCGATCGACAGCTACCTGATGAACAAACACTTTATGCGTAAGCATGGGCCGAACGCCTATTACGGTCAGTGATCGTTTTATCCAAAAAATATGCTCCGGGATTTGTACGCCTTCGGGATGTTACTGGTCTGATTCCGGAGCCTTTTTACGGCAGGCGTTCTTCGCCCTCGTGGAGGGGGCGAAGAACGAAGCACGGGGTTAGCGATACAGCGCAGCGCTCGCGTGGATCAAACCGTTGCTTCCGGGTTCATGTATCAGGATAGGCTGGAAGTATTTAGCCCCCTGAGCATCGCTCTCCTGACTGAGCGCCTTATCGGCCTCTTGCTCAGTGGCGATATTATGGTTGATATAGATAACCCCCAGGCTCTGTACATCGTCCATGTTACGTGCCTGATGGCCATCGATCTTAATGGCGGCCTGTGCGCTGACGCTAACCAGTAGCGCAGCCATTGCGGCAATGACGATAGTTTTCATACTCGACTCCTTACTGACAGTCCTGACGCTAACGCGGGGGCTCTCCTCTTGTTGTGGTTGACTACTGATGTAATTGTAATCGGTTTTTGGCTGCGGTATGGCGACCTTTTCTGATGCTGTTGTTCAAAAAATTGCCGCATTCGTGGCTGTTTAATTTTAAATCACTGACTTAGACCGACTTTGCCTTTTGTGTGAATTTTTTGTGCAATTCACTTGAGTTTCCAGGGGGCGGCAAGTATTATTACGCGTCATTTTTCAGCCGACCTTTAACACGTTCCTTGCCTCCATGGGCCTCGGCTGACCCAGACAGGAGGCTGAATAATCCGTAAGGAGCAATTCGATGCGTCATTACGAAATCGTTTTTATGGTCCA
>PPYF01196213.1_pt1 | contig 12941 bp, 2 predicted proteins | sample 1559871 | NCBI WGS metagenome assembly PPYF01 (sample SAMN08240021, study PRJNA423297) | Human gut metagenome, whole genome shotgun sequencing project. | reverse complement strand
GCGTTATTGTGCCCTTCATCCCAGAGAGCATCATCCCATTTGGACCAATCGTTGTCCCGGGCCCGGCGGCTCTTCTCTTTTTGCCATTTCTGCGTTTTCTCCCTGGCGACCGTCTTCGAGGACGAAGCACTTGCTTTCGGCTGGGATTTCTTCTTGCCCTGATTTCCAGTTTCGAACACAAAATCCGCAAAATCCGAAGTCTGTCCAGCAACTCGAATAATACCAAGCGTTTTTCGGGCACGAGTCATACCAACATAAAACAGACGCCTCTCTTCCTCCAGGTCTGTTTCGCCAACGAGAGGCGTTTCGGTTTGATACGGGTCTACCGGAAACTCCCCATCGTAGACATCTGCAAGGATAACATGGTCATATTCAAGGCCTTTTGCAGAATGAATCGTGGACAGAACGAACGACGCAGGCTCCTTACGGCCGTCTCGAATGATTTTCTGCAGCCGCTCCATGTGAGTAACAAAATCTGTCAGCGAAGCATCTTCCTGTGCCAGAAACTCCAACGTATCCAAACGAGCCGTTCCGACTTTACAGGATTTCAGGTAGTCCGCGAATTTCAACTGATACCGGATGGTCTTTAATGCGTCCACCGCTTTCATGGTCAGCAGCGAAGTAAAGATTCGGCTCAGGTCATGGCACTTGTCATTGCCGGTTACTTCCCCAAGAACATCCAGCAGTGGTTTCTTACTGTATCGCGAGACGGCCGCTTGCGCCTGCTGGCGCCGGACGAACAATCCCAGCTTATAATACAAGGACATGAACGCATCCTTATCGCGAGGATTTAAGGCCAGTCGGACGAAATCCATAACGCCAAGATAAACACGGCCTTTGAAAAACAGACCATCATTTCCTTTTGCCTGATAAGGAATTCCTCGCTTTTCGAGGGCGTCGATGACCGGCAAAGCCGAATCGTTATTCCGGTACAGAACTGTGAGCGGCGAATTGGTCTCCATTGCGGTCTGCCCCATGCCAGCGAGCAATCGGTACTGTTCCAGTCGATTGGCGACCGGAATTGCCCGGATAGCTTCTCCATGCCCGTTTACACCGTGCATTTTCTTGTCTCGACGCGCTTTGTTTTGCCGAATGAATTTTGCAGATGCATCTACGATTTCATCTGTGGAACGATAGTTTGTTTCGATGAGCAGGATTTTCGCTCCCGGCCATTTCTTCTCAAACTCCATCAATTCCTGCGGGCAAGCAGCACGGAATCCGTAAATCGACTGGTCTTCATCGCCGACCATGAAAAGGTTTCGATTTTTCTGTGCCAAGAGGGCGATGATTTCGTGCTGGATTTTACTCGTATCCTGCGCCTCATCCACGCAGATATGCTTATATTTCTCCTGATACGCATTGAGAATATGCGGCTCACTGATAAGGATTTGATACGCCATTACAAGCTGGTCGTCAAAATCCATCAGCTGCCTTTCGTTCATGGCAGCCTGATAATCGTTGTAAAGTGTCCATGCAGAAAACGGAAGGTCAAAGCCGGCCGCCTCGGTCTGTACTTTATCCATCATCCGGTTCTTAATGTTTGAAATTACCATGCGCATCGTCTTGATATCCGCATCCGTTGGATACGATTGCGCGAGGGTCTTGTAGATATCACGCACAACGGCATCGGACTCCCCCTCTGTTGCCATACGAGGAATCCAGTTGCCCATCTGGCCGTACAAAGCAATGATTTTGTAGCACACGCTGTTGATAGTCCGAAATTCCATCCGGTTGCCGACATCTTTTCCAAATCGGTCAATAAACCGCTGACGCATTTCCTGCGTAGCGGCAACCGTATAAGTCATGGTCAGAATGTCCTCGGGTTTTACTCCGCATCCAAGTACCAGATAGCCAAGCCGAGCAATCAGGGTCGTGGTTTTGCCGCTTCCCGGAACGGCGAGCAGAAGAACCGGACCATCAGTGGTACTCGCTGCTGTTCGCTGCTGCGGGTCCAGATGGTTCAGCCGGTAATGCTGGAGGAATTTTTCAAATATCATCATAATTTCACTCTTTTTTATCTCCCGAAAACTTCTATCGCACACAGATTTTTCGCAGCAGCCATCCGCAAAAAATCCGTTTTATCTCTTTTCGCTTTCCTTAATTATACCACATAATTTCATTTTCGTCAATTTTATTTGATTTTTTGCAAGGTTACAGCATTGTCAAGGACAAAAGAATTAGACCGTGAAATAATTCCTGAGTCTGGGGATGGTGAGCTGGCGAGCAAAGCGCGGCAGCCGGGCATTCGCTAACAAACTGGATGTTTTCTCTTTCTCGAATCGTTCCAAAATTGGAAAAAAGCCCGGCGGATATATGGGGGGATACGGAAGATATTTATATATCGACCCGTTTTTAGAAAATCTTTTTCGGAAACAAAACCAACCCCGACAGGACTGTAAGTCTTCCCATTGGCACTTTTGTCAAGGTCAGATTTGACACTTTTCCGGCACAATTTCGGTCAGATTTGACCTTTACTCGTTTTCTGCGACTCCTGTATTTGGTGGCGGATTTCGTAGAGCAAGAAGAAGATATTTGTATATCGACCGTTTTTTAGAAAATGCTTTTGACAGTCTTGGAGCATAATTAAACAGAAAAAGCCGGGCCACAAGGGCCCGGCTAATTTCATGTGCCGATTTGGGCTATGTACCCTCGCCCACCCATAAGGGTGGACGAGGAAATGAAAAGAAGAGAAATGCCTCAGCGGCATAGGGGAAAGTTAAGCCTTGGGTGCGCCGGAGACGAAAACGGGTTCTCCGTTGACGAACTCAGGATACTCAACGCCCTCTACATAGGGAAGAGTGATACCGTATTCGCCAACCGTGTAGGTCACACGGGTCAGGTATACTTCGGAGCGCTCGTTGACATTGCCGCCGGCAATGAAGCATTCCAGAGGCAGGATGCGCTCGACACCGGCCTTGTCCTCACTCTCGTCAGGAGCAATAATCCAGTTCTCGCGGCCCGCCGGAGTGTTGTTACCCATAACGAGCTGGGTGCCATTCAGCTGCATCGAGATTTCTCCACGAAGCAGGTCGTTGCGAGCCTTATCCACAATGTTCCAGCCATCTGCCGACACGTCGATGTCCTTGACCTCGAGAGCGCCGTTGGAATAGTTGGTAATGCCGTAGGTGGTGGGCTCGACGACTTCGCCGTCACCGGCGTAGCCGTACATGCAGACGTACATGGGAACGGTGGCTTCCAGCTGGAAGCGGATTTTCGGATGAACACGAAGCTGAGCGTCTTGGAACACGAGCTTGTAGTTCTGAACATCCTCGTCCAGCAGGTTCTTGACGGTCTTCACTTCCATGACCTTGCCCTGTTCAGGGTTCTGGTTTACGCGGAGAGCGTAGCCGTCAATGTGCCAGTGGTCGGTGCCTTCCTTCGTGCCGTGGTACTTTTCGCACCACTCGCAGGGGTAAGTCTCAAGAGTCTCACCGCCATTGAGGCCGACATAGATGGGGGCAGCACCGGGATACCACCGAGTTGCGTAGTCGATGTTGCTGCCGTTGCTGAACAGAGTACGATACTCGAGCTCACTGTCCTCACCGGCATCGTTCACGACCGCTTCGCCGCCCTTGGCAAGGGCGATGAGGGTCTCCGTGCCATCGTTCAGGAAGATAGTGTTTGCCACTGTATCGCTCTCAATCAGGGGCATATCGGAATAGTTCTGGGCGTCATCGGAACCAACCTTGGTGTAGGTTTCCTCGTCGTCATTCAGCATCTCGAAGGATACCGAAGGCATCGGGGTGGTCGGGTCGAGCTCGTAGACGTCGATGTCGTTGGGCGTAACTACGATTTCGCGCTCGTAGATATCCACAGCGCCACCAGTCTGAGCAACAATGTAGTTTTTCAGAACAGGGTTGTTGGTTTCATTCAGACCCCGTGCTTCCACCGGGTACGTGCCAACAGGGGTTGTTTTGGAGAACACAATGACCTTATCAGCACTATCATGCGCGTTCAGGTCAAAGAAGCTCTTATCCAGGTGGATGGTGTCGTTGCCAAGCAGACCAACGATATTCAGCCAGCTCTCACTGGTGGTCGTCGCGCCGTAATCGGCATCGAAGGTCGGCTGGCCGAGCACTTTTTCAGAGCCATACATCTCGGACTTGTTCTTCACCACCAGTTCAAGGCCCGCACGGCGGATAGCGCCAGTGTAGCGTTCGCTGTTGATGTAGTAGTCGTTGAAGTCGTTGCCGGTCAGTTCGGCACCCTTATCAGCAGTAATAGCGTTCTCAACCAGCTTCTTATCCCGGTCCGGCTGTACTTTGCCATCCTCGGTCAGAGTCTCCCCTGCCTCATGGGTGGTGTAAGTACCAGTCATCACAGGCTCCTTCAAACCGATTTCATCGCCATCAACAACATTGTCGATAAGGATGTCACGGATAGTCGCCTTGGTGGTTCCATCATACGTTTTCACGTTGCGCGGGAAATCGGGGTCCTCCAGGTAGATACTGTGTACATCCACCGGACGCTGGTTGATGTCGCCGGAATAGGTCTCTGTTCCGAGGACGTAGTTGTGATGCGGGTCGGAGACATCGTCGTGGACGATATACAGCTTGCTAAGCTGGTCATTCCGATGCATCTCATACTCATTGCCGCCATTGTTGGTTTTGCTGTTGTGAATGGTGACGGCGCCATCCTTGACATAAGAGCCGGTAACAGAAGTGGTATTCAGGTTGACCGTATCTCCAGAAATCACACCGCTGTTTTCAGCAAGAGCTTCTTTCTGAATGTTCCGGATAATGCCTGCGCCGGTTCCATCATAGGTCTTATCGTTGTTGTGGCTGTACACATTGACAGGACGCTGAGTGATGATGAGGTCACATTCGAGCTGGCTGTACCGCTCATCGAGGCTCCAGCCCGCCTGCTTAGCCGCATCGGTCAGCGTAACCGTTGCATGATATACGGCTGCGTTTTTGGCACCAGTGTCGGTGTAATTACCACCGTTTACTGTGTGGTCGGAATAATCGGCGAACTCGCCGCTGGTGGTGTAGGTGATGTTGAACAAATCGCGAGATGCACCATCAGAACCGCTTACCTCAAAAGATTCGGGGGCAATCGGTTTACCGTCATACACTTTGGTGTTGCCCTTAATGATGGCGGAAACAACCTTCTCACCCTGCGGCGGAGTGACAGTAGCATTAGTGCCAATGACAGTGTTGTCCGTGGCAGAGTGGTCGGTAACAGCAATGCCCAGAGACTGCGGTACATATTCAACGACCGCGCAGGTCACAGGGTTATTGGTGGTCTGCACCAAAGTCTGATAATCAACAGACACGTTAATTCTAACATTAGCGCTTGCCCACTTATAACCTGCATTGTTCCAAATCCAGCCATAAATGCCGGTTGCATCGCTGCTGGGATAATAACGAATGGATGCGCTATGCCAGCCAGCAGACGTTACCTTACCAGTACCATAGCCAATCCAGGTTACGCCGTCGCCATTCATGCCGCCTTCTGTCTGGTTAGCGCCAAAGAATACGTCACCAGAAGACATCGCATTACCGTCGTACACATTGTACTCAAAGTTGACGGTTGCTCCGGTAATTTTGGTAACATTCGTGTTACCGGCTCCAGGGATATCAAACATGATAGTGCTGGTTTTCAGGCCAGACTTCTGGATACGGCCATCAGGCTGAGAAGACCAACCAGATTTCCAGTTACGGTTCTCCCAGTAGCTTGTGTTGACCGGGCCGGAATTCCAGCCACCGTTGCCGGTAATATACATATAGGAGTTCCCTGTCTGAGCACCGCCAATCCAAGGAATCCAACTGATGTTAGAGCCGTCGGTCCATTTCCATGTACCGCCAACATTCTGGCCGCCCAACCATGCGTTACGGTTGCCGACAAGGTTGTGGATAACAGTATTTTCTGCGCTGGTCTCTACTTTCGCCAGCTGGCCGGACATCATGTACTCACTGTTGTATTCCTGCGCCTTTGCCTTAGCGGTATTCCAATCAACGGGACCGCCAAAGTCAATGACTTTGTACATATGGCCGGTCGAGGGGTCAAATGTGGAACCATCAAGACGAGCTTCATCAACAATCCATTTGATAGGCAGACCACCAGTAGTACCGTTAGCAACGGACTCTGCGCTGTAATCCGCCTTATCGTATGTGCGGAATCCAACATAGTTCGCCAACACATTGTTCCATGTACTCAGCTCAACGCTGTTCATCGTTGCAGATGTCAGCACAACGAAGTCGGAAGATTTTTGCGGGACATAAATACCATTGTAGTTAATGGCATCCTGATTGATGGTGATGGTATCGCGGGAATCACGTCCAGTTTTATCCAAAGAGATAATAACAGTATTGATGTGATGCCCTGCGGGAACTTTTGCTTTGATGTTGGGGAAATACCAATCAGAGTATCCCTTGCCCTGAGTTGCGGACTGGATGCCCGCAGCGTCATTAACAGTCTGATTGTTGATTTTGTTCACGCCGCCATAACCAAGCACACCATTATGCTGAAGGGCGATAGCATAGTCCATAGACAGACCGCCCCATTTATCCGTAGCGGCAAATTCCTTGGTCCGCCGCACGGTCTCAACAGTAGTCGTGCCTACGCAGCGGAAGAAATATTTAAGCCAGCTTTCAGGATTGTACATGGCAATCGGAGCATCTGCAACGTACATGGTGCTGGTAATCACCATCCAGCCGGACTCACCATTATAGGTAGTCGGCATCGGGTCACTATTTTCGAACCAGACACGGATGGAGGAATAGCCCAAGCTGCGGGCAACATCCTGATTCCATGTTTTGGGAGTGCGGTCGCCGTATGTCATGTACTGCCATGTCGGCGTGGGCACTGCGGTGTCAGGACGGTAATAGATGGTCGCACGGTAAGCTGCCGTGCCCTCAGTTGTAACAGAGTTGATGTTCTTCAGCAGAAGAGTCTGACCGTACTCGTCGGGAGTCATCAGGTCCTGATTGACAGCGCCTTGCGCGAAATCTGCGGACTTGGTAGTAATGAGGTCAAGGTCAGGAGGAATGACATTCATCTGGCTGCTCCACTCGGATTTCTTCGAACGAGAGAAGTTGCCGAATGCTCCATCCTGGGTATTCCAAGAGCCGTTCCACTCGTTGGCAATATCGCTGTACCAATCGTACTGTGTGCCGAACTCAGAGGTAGCGGTAAAGTGTACGCGGAAGCGGTAGCCATCCTGAGCTACGTCAGGCTTGTTGATGGTCAGAGTGCTTTCAACAGCCTCAAATCCTGCGTTCTCCCACAGAAGGTCAAGGTCATTGTCGGAAGCGAGTGCATGAATGCCGAACTCGATTGCATTTTTCAGCTCACTGGTTGCCGAAACGGTCTTGGTGGTCACTTCTTCAATGCCACCGAACTCGTTTGTGCCGGCAACCGGCTGGAAATTGTAGATTGCTTCGCCGCCAACATTTTCCGTAGACGGCAGAGCATATTCCCACTCAGCAGAAATCTTTGTTCCGTCCGCCAAAGCGTAACCGAAAGCACGGAACTGAGTCACGCCGCCCTCATTGACGGTTTTGTTGGCATCCTGTTCTGCATACGCAGGCCAGAGGCTGACACTCAGTTTACCTTCGTTGTTGGGGGTCCAGACAGTCTTGAGCTGTGCGCCATCGAACGGCTCATTAGAAGCCTTGCTGCCTTGCCAGTAATATTCGTAGGTGTTCCACTCACCGTGCATATCACTGGTAAATACCGCACGATACTGATAATCGTTCCATGCCGGGTCGGTGTTGTTCAGATGCAGAGTGGAAGAGATGTGATACAGGTCGCTTTCAGAACCAGGCTGCCCAGGAACCAGCTTCTGGGTGTCGATGACGATATCGTCACTGGCATTCAGAGTGTTCCAAGTGGTTTCGCCGGGCTTTTTGTATTCCCAGCGGGCCAGGTCGAAATCCTCAGAAGAAGATGCGTTGGCGTAGAACTGAGCCTGTGCAGCCTCATAAGTGGCATCGTTGTTGATAGGCTCAGCAGCGAAAGAGCCGAGATACAGAGGAATGGTTTCGTCGTTGTCCCAGAACTCTTTTGCAACGTTCACCTTGATGCTGCCGTACTCGGTGACTTCCCTGCCACTTGCGTCATAAACACGGACATTCAGGATGCCGCTCTTGGTGGCGCTATCGTAAATACAGGGCAGGTTGGAAATAACGTACTTGGAGTCGGTGTTGACAGTACAGGTGTACTTCTCGTTCGCGCTCATGTACCGGGGGTTGTCGGAGCCAAGGATTTTTACGGTGTATCCGGCATAGTTCTTGTCGTTCGTGCCGAACAAATCGTTCAAATCGCCCAGAACACGGGCAACACCGGTGGTGCGGACCATATCGTTACTGTTATTGAAGACGTACTCGACGCCCTTGGTCTGGTCAGTGCCCAGGTTCCAGCCGTCGTGGCCTTCAGCTTTGTCGTTTGCCAGTAGCGGAGTGCCCTTGGAATTCAGGTTGACCTTATAAACATCGCTGTTCCAGTGGCCCTTGAATCCTTTGATGGGAGTCCAATCTTCCGGCAGGGTGATATCGTCGGTCAGCATGTAGCATCCATCAATCGGATACCAGTACGTACCGCCGGCCTGCAAAGCGCTCAGCACTTCATCCGCGTTGGCGGAGTTGATACGCTTTACATAATGCACAGTCTGCTGGTCGTTTTGGTTTGCAGCGCAGATTTCGCACTGCTTACGCTGAGAAACATAGGCAATAGTGTTACCGAACAGAGCTGCCTCATCTGCGGATGCCGCATTGGTAGGCAAATGACCAATCTGATTCATGAGGAAGTTTCCGTTACCAGACAAATAGAAGTTGTTGGTGCCGGTCATTCCGTCAACGGACCAGGTTCGAGGGTCTTTCTCATAACCATACATTTCATAACCCAGGTTATCACCATGGTAATTTACCCAGATGGGACCAAAAGCAACCTGAGAGTTTGTGTGAGTGTGACTGGCTTTATAAATACCGCCCTCATTAAAAATATAGGGGTAATTAGTGGGAGTGCGGTATTTCGGGTCCTGCTGAGCCTGTTCGGCCGTGTAACCGTTCTGAACGATGTGCAGTTCCTTCGTGCCAAACTGGATGTCCTTGCCGTATTTTCCGTGAGAACCACCAGCAGAAAGAATCAGACTGGGAGCGTCCGAAGGAACGGTCGTACCGGAATCCACATTGCCGGCATTAGAACCCATCAGCTCATTCACATAGAAATGACCGCCACGGGTTGTACTTTTATTACCATTGGGGTCGGTAGCGGTTGTGCCTGGCATCCACGAGTTGATATCGTAGTACCAAGTCGTACCATCATTCGGGTCAATAGTGCTCTCATCCAAATCGACGCCAAAAGCATCATAATAGGAACCAGCATAAGCATACATGGTATCGTGGCCGGTCAAGAAACCATAGCCATTGGCGATGTAGTCTTTGAGAACCCAATAGGCTTTACCGGAAATATCGGGCTCGGCAGCTACACATACGCCCCAACCGACACTGTCCATGCGGTAGTTACCTTCGGCGTCCACCATATATCGCTGGGGGTCCTTGTTGAAACTCTCTGCATCTACGACATAAGTCTCAACGTGCATATCGGAGCGTTCATTTGTAAACCTATCTCCATCTTTTTTCAAGAACCAACCATCACTGGAAATATAGTTCAGGAACGCCTCATACATGGGCTTGGCGTCTTTTACATAAGCATTCAGGAAGGTAATGGCGGTTTTGTATTTCGTGCCAGCCGCAGCCTCGACATAGTTGCCGTCACCGTCCACAGACACGCTGGTGTAAGCAGGAATATCAATGGCTGTGCCAGTCCCGGAGGTGCCGGCAGGGCGGAAGTATACGGTTTTACCGTACCACTCGGACAAAATTTCCATCTTGCCGTCTGTGAGGTTAGTACCCATATAAAGGCGACGATTGTCCTCACCGCCAATGGGAAAGCCATTTTCATCAAGGACATTTGCGTAAGTCGATTGCAACGAGCCTTTCGGCAACAAACTGGTCCAATAGCGATTTAGCTGCTTTTGAGTAATCTTTCCCTCGTTAAACCATTGGGTTACTCGGTCATAAGTGTCCTTAGTGATGTACTCGTAATTGCCATTCAGCCCCTCAATCCACTGCGCATCGGAGGACAGTTTGGGAGCGCCGACGCTTGCCAGAGTATCGGCAACAGCGTTCAGGCTGAGCATTGCCATCGCTACTCCATCCACCTGGTCAGCCTCCCAGGCGTCAGAATGAACGCTCATTGCGACAGAGAAAATTGCCTGTTCAGCAGCAAGCTGCTCTTCGGTTAGCTCGACGCCCTGCTCAGCAAGGATTTCACGACACTGAGCGAGATACGCCTCATCGGTGATGATGACTTTCAGACGATAGGTAGTGCGGTAATCATCTTCAGCTACAGTGAAAGTGTAACTGGGTTTATTTGCACCTTCGATGTCGAGCCACTCACCTTCAGGAACTGCATCCAACTGCTCAGGGGCAGCAATGGCGTCCCCGAAAGCCCATTTGCCTTCCTCGTTCAGAGTGCCGACATAACGCTCACCATCTTTTTCAGCATACAGTTCGATGGTGCCATTGACATCGGCGGCAGTGATAGTGTAACCATCCAAAGCAAAGTTCCGAGTATTCCACTCAAGGGAAACATTGTTGCTATCCGCGCCAATCGCATCCAGAGCATCGACCACAGCAAAATAGGTTTCGATGCCAGACCAAGTAGCATTTGGATTGGCCGCCAGAGTTTCAGCCTCAGTCGTTCCCTCAATGGGATAGTTGTAACCGGTATCAACGCCTTCAGTGTACTCATACAGAGGCTCGATAACGGTTTCGGTTACAGACTTCGGCTCAATGAACTTCTGCCACTGGTAGCTTACCTCTACATCCTCACGATTCAGGCCAAAGTTGAAGGTGACTTCATCACCAATCTCGGCTTCGATAACATCGCCGTTTTCGGGGTCAAGAACAACCAAGCCGACGAAGTCTTCCTCATCGGTCGTTGCATCAGATTCATCTTCCGAAGTTACATCACTGGAAGAATTGCTGTCAGACTCCGGCTCACTATTTGCAGCAGACTCATCGCCGTTTTCAGGCTGACTACTGGAATCGACCGGCTCAGACGAACTGGCCGAAGAATCAGCATCCTGAGAGGACGAACTGCTGTCAGAATCCGAGTTACTCTCCGATTCGGGCGGCAGAGAACTTGCGCCTGTTTCACTGGAGCTGTCTGCATTGGATTCAGCAGGCGGTACGCTTGCCGAATCATCCGTTTCCGTATCCACAGAGGTAGATTCGGATTCTGGTGCGGATTCCGGTGCGCCCGGGTCAACAGACATGGAGCTGCTGATGGCCGTACTCGTGCTGTCCGCATACGCGACGGCACCCAAGCTCTGCGCCGTAGTGGTAAATACCATACAGAGAGCCAGAGCAAGCGTTACCGCACGCTTTGCCAGACTTTGTTTATTTCGAGGCATAACACTCTCCCCTTCTTTTACGTTATAAAACGCATTATTTGCCCATATTTTACGGACTTTTCGGGGAAAAACAAGCTATTAGATAAAGAAAATGCGGATGCTCCCCTTTTTGAAGGAGTGCATCCGCATCTGATTATGAGTTACTTGTGAGCCGCCTGATAATCGGCAACGTATTTTTGGGCATCCTCTTTGGATAGCTGATAACCTGACATCAGTTTTTGAACTATTTCATCAGAAGATAATCCAATCTCAAAAAGGGTGGAAATCATTATCACAATACCTTCTTCGAGTGCCTCTTCTCGGACGCCTTTACTATAATTACACATATCTTCCATCTCCTTTCTGAGAGGCTGTGTTGTCTGAATCCCGAATTCTTTTTCGAGAATTTCTTCTTTCTCATGCACAGGCATATCACTCAACAACGCTTGTAGCAATCGAAGGATACCCGATGCCGATTTGTCTTTCCCATCGCCCAAACCGACTATCGCAACACAAATTTTGTCGTAGTTTTGTTGTGTTTCGTGCGCCTTTCCGACGAGATTCTTCTCTTCGAGTTGATACAGCGTTATGGTGTTTCGCCATTCCGCTGCGGGTTTTACACAAATCCAGATTGAGTATACCTTCTTTAGTCTTTGATAATTTGAGCCGGCAAATCCATAATCAGACTCTTTTTGTGAGGAAATCATCCGTCCTACATAGTATATGCCGCGAGTTACCAGACTATATCCTGGGTTAAAGTTATTCTGCGCTTCAATGTTGACAATCAGTTCAGTGCTTTCCTGACTTTTTGGCAAACGTACCCGAAACCGAATATCATACCGAACAGTTCCCTCCGAAACCGATGCATCTTCCTCACCCATACTTCCGACCTTGGCTGCTGCATTTTCCATGCCAGGATTTACGGGAACACTTCCAACCTGTGGCTCGCTCATCAATGAAATGATATCGGGGATGGCGCAATCTCGAAATTCCTTTGCAATTTCTTTCAGAATTTGTGCGAGAATTTCTTTGAAGGCAAGCAGATTTTTACAGCTGGCATCCAGTGCGGCATCATTCTCCGAGACAACAATGCTTTCACTGATAGGGCTCATTTTCGTTTCCAATCGCACACCCTCCTTGTATGCCATTATTATACCACGATTTTCCCTAACAAGCAAATAACGATTTGCCCCAAGCGCCCCCAATTTATATTATTTCAATTTTATGCGATGTCATCAATATTTTGATTACATAAAAGGAGCTCCGGCGCGAATCCGCGCCGGAGCTCTTTATTACATAGGATTTTGGGATTTTGTATCCGTTCCCAAATGACCCCATCTGTTCCCAAGTGTTACTTTTCGATGATTTCACCGTCTCCAGCATTGTTCTCGTCAGAACCACCGCCGGGAATGATTGTATCACCCGTGTTACCTGCGGCACCGCCCTCCGGAGGAGTCACAGGAGGCTGAGGCTCGGGTTCAGGTTCGGGCTGAGGTACAGGAGTGGGGTCAGGAGCCGGCGCCGGGGTGGGGTCGGGCTG
>PPYF01438152.1_pt1 | contig 12942 bp, 8 predicted proteins | sample 1559871 | NCBI WGS metagenome assembly PPYF01 (sample SAMN08240021, study PRJNA423297) | Human gut metagenome, whole genome shotgun sequencing project. | reverse complement strand
GCAGGGTCCTGCAACAGGGAACCGTAGTTCTGGATGACGGCCAACGGCGTTTTCAGCTCGTGTGAAACATTGGCGATGAAGTCTGTGCGCAGCGTTTCCACGCCGGAAAGCTCCCGGGCCATCTGGTTGAAATCCTCAATGATGGCGTCGAAGGCGTCGGCACGCTCCGGGCCGTGAAGCGGCTCGATGCGCACGCTGAAATCGCCCTGGATGATGCGCTGGGTAGCGGCGCGGATGCGCCGCACCGGGCGCTCCACTGTCAGCCTGCGCCGGATGCCGTCGATGACGGTGAAAAGCGCGCTCAGAAGCAGGATATTGAGAAAAGTGAGCAGCGCGTTTTCCCGCAGGATATCCGGGTCGAGCCGCATGGAATCAAGAAACAGCAGGAAAGAGCAGGTGACCACGAATGCGATCAGTGCGAAAAAAATCAGGAATTTTGTTGCGGAAAACAGATACCGGGGAAACCGCCCGGCTCCCGAGAAGCGATCCCGGTTCATTTCAGCACCGCCTTATAGCCCAGCCCGTGCACGGTGACGATCTCAAAATCCGGGCAGGCGGAAAATTTGTCCCGCAGCTTGGTGATATATACATCCACAGTGCGCGGGCCGGAGGATGTTTCCATTTCCCAGAATTCCTCCATAAGCTGTGCGCGGGTGAAGGTCTTTTTCGGGTAGGAGAGCAGCTTGTACAGCAGGTCGAATTCCCGTACGGTGAGCGGAACCTCCGCGCCGCTCAGATAGGCCGTGTGCTCGTCTGCGTCCAGCAAAAGGCTGCCTGCCGTAAGCCTTTTGCTGCTGGCGATCTTTGCCCTGCGCAGCAGCGCGCCGATCCGCAGCAAAAGCTCGTCCAGGTCCACGGGCTTTACCATGTAATCGTCGGCTCCGGCGGAAAAACCGCGCTGTTTAGCCGTGAGATCATCCCGGGCCGTCATAAACAGGATGGGCAGCTCCGTGTTCTGCTCCCGCACGGTACGGGCAAATTCAAAGCCGTCTGTCCCAGGCATCATGATGTCGGAAATGATAAGGTCGAACACAGTTTCATACAACGCGTCATAGGCTTCCTCCGCACAAAGGCAGCCCACCGCTTCGTATCCGTTCCGCCCCAGAAACGCGCAGACCGCACGGTTCAGCTCCCGGTCGTCCTCCACCACCAATATCTTGAACAAAACATTTCCCTCCTCAATTTTCTGCTGCTATTATAAAATGCGATTGTTAAAGTTTTGTTTGCGCGCGTTCCGTTTGAGAAAATGGCGAAAAAAGCGGGAGCGGCGTTTTGGCCGCGCCCGCCCCGTATGGTCAGCCCGCATCCTGAGCGGCGTCGAACTGGGCGCGGTACAGCTCGCTGTAATAGCCTCCCCGGCGCATCAGCTCGTCGTGGGTGCCGCATTCTGCTACCGTGCCCTCACGCAGCACGGCGATGACGTCCGCGTTTCGGATGGTGGACAGCCGGTGTGCGATGACAAAGCAGGTGCGTCCTTCCATCAGCCGAAGCATGGCGGCCTGGATACAGCGTTCGGTGCGGGTGTCCACATTGGAGGTCGCTTCGTCCAGAATGAGCATCGGCGCGTCCAGCAGCATGGCCCGTGCGATGGTGAGCAGCTGGCGCTGGCCCTTGGAGATGCTGTTGCCGCCGTCCCGCAGCACGGTGTCGTAGCCCTGGGGCAGCGCTTCTATAAAGCGGTCGATCTTGGCGGCCCGCGCTGCAGCGCGCACCTGCTCCAGCATCACACCCTCCTTGCCGTAGGCAAGGTTTTCGTATACGGTGCCCGAAAACAGCCAGGTGTCCTGCAGCACCATGGAATAGGCGCGGCGCAGGCTGGCGCGGGTGAGGGAGAGGATCTCCTGTCCGTCCACGGTGATGGAACCGGAATCTGCATCGTAAAAGCGCATCAGCAGGTTGATGACAGTGGTTTTGCCCGCGCCCGTCGGCCCCACTATGGCAACCACCTGGCCGGGCTGCGCGGCCAGCGTGAAGCCGTCCAGCACCGGCGCGCCGCCGTAGCCGAAGCGCACGCCGCGCAGTGCCACTGCGCCGCGCACACCGGAAAGCTCCCACGCGCCGGGAGCATCCGGGGCCTCCTCTGCTTCATCCAGCAGCTGGAACACGCGCTCGGCGGCAGCCAGCGCGGACTGCAGCTCGCTGATGATGTTGGCAAATTCGTTGATGGGACCGGAAAATTTGCGGGAATACAATACGAAAGAGGACACACTGCCCAGGCTGATGCCGCCCGCCATGTACAGCAGCGCGCCGAACAGGCTCACCAGTGCCAGAGACAAATTATTGATGAAGTTGACGCCCGGCCCAGTAGAACTGGAAAAGGCGTCCGCCTCATAGTTGGCGTCGCAGGCGAGGCGGTTCTTTTCCTCAAAACGGGAAAGAAACACCTCCTCCCGGCCATAGGCCTTGATGGTTTTCAGCCCGCCCGTCATTTCCTCGGCAAAGACGTTCAAAGCGCCCAGACCGGCAGAGCGGCGGCGGTACAGCGGCCGCACCCGTTTGGAACGGTGTCGTGTAAACATCACGGAAATGGGAATGGTCACAACGAAAATAAGGATCAGCTGAGGAGAGATGGAGAGCATCATTCCAAAGGAACCGGCCACGGTGATGACGCTGGTGAGCATCTGTACCAGGTCGTTGGAAAGGGAGGCGTTGATGGTATCCACGTCGTAGGAGAGCACGCTCAATACGTCGCCGATGGCATGCGTATCGAAAAAGCGCACAGGCAGGCGCATCAAATGGTCATAGATGTCCTTGCGCATGCGGTAAACAACGTTGCGGCTCAGCCGCACCATCAGCGCGGCCAGCACATAGCTCAGCGCCGCTGCGGCAAAATAAAGCACAAGCATCCGTTTTGCATAGTGGAAAACCGTGTTGAAGTCCACTCGGCCCGGCCCGGGGCGGATGGCGTCGATGGCGTAGCCCGAAAGCTTCGGGCCTGCCAAAGCAAGCAGATTGCCGGTAAGGCTGAGCGCCACTGCGGCGGCCAGCAGCCATTTGTAATGGTACAGATAGCGCCACAGGCGCCTGAGAATGGCTTTTGCTCCCGCGCGGGGCTTCTCGAAGGCCATGCTCGGCCCGCCGCCCATTCCTTTGCTGCGTGCCATTTATTCCACCTCCCCCATTTGGACCTGCGCGATCTCGCGGTAGCTTTCGCAGGAGCGCAGCAGCTCGCTGTGCGTGCCGAGGCCTGCGGCGCGGCCGTCCTCCAGAACAAGGATACGGTCCGCGTTCTGGATGGAGCTGACGCGCTGGGCCACGATGATCTTTGTGGTATCCGCAAAGTCGCGCGCCAGCGCGCGGCGCAGCGCAGCGTCCGTCTTGTAGTCCAGCGCGCTGGAGCTGTCGTCCAACAGCAGGATCTCCGGGTCAGCCGCAAGGGCGCGGGCCAGCAGCACGCGCTGCTTCTGCCCGCCGCTCAGGTTGGCGCCTTTTGCGGCCAATTGAGCGGAAAAACCGCCCTTACGCTGTGCAATGAAATCCGCCTGCGCCGTGCGTGCCGCCGCAGCAGTCTGCTCCGGGGAAATTCCCCGCCCGAAGTCGATGTTTTCACCGATTTCATCCGCGTAGAGAAAGTCGTTCTGAAACACCACGCCGAACTTGCTGTGCAGCACCTCGGGCGGAATGGAACGAACGTCGCGTCCGTTCAGCCGTACCGCGCCGCTGTCCGGGTCGTAAAAACGCAGCAGCAGCCAGAGAATGGTGGTTTTTCCGCTGCCCGTCGGCCCAATGATGCCCAGCGTCTGGCCCCGTTTCAGAGAAAAGCTGACGTCTGAAAGCGTGTCTTTCACCTTGTCATAGGAAAAGGAGACATGGTCAAAGCGGAGGAACGCGTCCTCCTGCACCGGAGGAATGTTCTGGGGCGCAAGGTCCGCGGGCGCGGCCAGCACCTCGGCAATGCGCCGTCCGCTGGCCGCGCCCTTGGAGTACATAACAAACAGGCGGGAGACCATCATCAGCGCGTTGAGGATGATGGTGAAGTAGCTCAAAAATGCGATGATGGAGCCGGGCTGTGCAAGTCCTGCGTTTACGCGGTATGCGCCCAGCACGATGACCACCGTGAGCCCTGTATTGAGCAGAAGGTTCATAGCAGGGTTCGTTACGTTCATCAAAAAGCCGGCGCGCTGGTCGCAGTTCACCGCACGGGCGTTGGCTTCGTCAAAGCGGGCGCGCTCATAGTCTCCCTTGGACAGCGCGTGGATGACGCGGATGCCCGCCATGCTCTCCTGCGCGCGCCGTACCAGGGCGTCCAGTGCAAGCTGTGTACGGGTATAAAGCCGTATGCCCCGTGTGGAAACGAACCACACCACAAGCCCCAGCAGAGGCAGTGTTGCAATGAGCACCAGTGTGAGCACCGGCTCCAGCGAAAGCGTCAGCGCGATACCGCCCACCAGCAGGATGGGCGCACGCACACCCAGGCGCTGCATCCTGTCCACCATCTGGTGTACGTTGTAGGTATCGCTCGTCAGGCGGGAGATGAGGGAGGGCGTGGTGAATGCATCCTCCTGTGCGCAGGACAGCTGCATCACCCGTGCAAACAGGTCGTGCCGCAGCCGCCGCGTCACATCCCGGGAAGTGGAGCAAGCCAGTCGGTTGGCGATTACGTTGCCGCCCAGCGCCGCCGCTGCGCAGAGCACCATAAGCCCGCCCCAGAAAAGGATGCCGCCCAGCGCTCCGGCGGGAACAGCCTCATCCAAAATAACAGAGAGCATCCACGGCAAAAGAAGCTCGGCAACGGTGCCGAAAAACTTGATGAGCAGCCCCACGCTCATAATGCCCAGACGGGGGCGCAGATAATGCAGAACTGTTTTCATTGAATGTCCTCCGCGCGGCGGGCCAGGCGCTCCAGAAGTGACTCCAACCGGTCGCGTTCTTCCGAAGTCAGGTCATAAAACAGCTTTTCCCGCCAGGACCGGTATACGGCCCGTACGGCGGAAAGTGTTTCCTCGGCCTTCTGTGTGGGATAAACCTCCACCGCGCGGCGGTCGCTTTCACTGCGGCGCCGTAGGACGAAGCCGTTTTCCTCCAGCATGGCCAGCTGGCGCGTTACGTTGCTGCGGTTCACGTGCAGGCGCAGAGCCAGCTGATCCTGCGTAATGCCCGGCGCGGCGCAGATTTCCGGAATATAAGGCGCCTGCCAGCCGCTCAGCCCGCAGTCTGCAAGGTGAGCGTCCCGGTACAGTGCGGCACACCGGGAGATGGTATTGATGTTGCGCATCAAATGCTGCTTCATAAAAACCTCCTTCGCAGAAAACGCGCGGCAAAGGCGCAAAATGGTGAACTGCTGCGCGCGCATTCGTTGCGCACGCAACAATATGGGCCGAACGACGCCCCGCCGTCCGAATGGGGAAAGCGGGGCGTATGCTTATAACAATAACAGTATACAGAGTGGGCGAAAAAAATGCAACCGGGAAAAGCAGTTCACTCTGTCATAAGGGAAGCGATCAATGCATCACGCAGCGCGTCCAGTTGGGCCAGAGAATCGTCCTTCAGCGCGGACTTCAGCGTGACCACAGGCTCCAAGATCTCCATGCTCTTCATTTCTTCCAGAAGGGCGCGCATCTGCCGGGCGCAGGACGGTGCCCAGGAGCCGTTTTCCATCAGGGCAACGGTGCGGTTTTGCAGGTTGAGCGCCTTCATGTCGTGCAGCAGATTCAGCATGGCGGGGTAGACCCCATTGTTATAGGTGGGCGCGGCAAGGACCAGGTGGCTGCAGCGGAACACCTCGGCGATCATCGTGGAGACATGTGTGCTGGAAACATCATAGACGGCGATGTTTTTTACACCGGCCTCCGCCAAGCGGGAGGTAAGGATATTTACGGCATTTTCCGTATCGCCGTACATGGAACCGTAGAATACGGCCACGGAGCGTTCCTCCGGTGTATAGGTGCTCCAATGCCGGTATTTGTCCAGCAGCCTGTCCAACCCGGAGCGCCAAACGGGCCCGTGCAGCGGGCACACCATGCGGATCTCCACGCCCGAAAGCTTGTTCAGTGCGGCCTGGACCTGCGGGCCGTATTTGCCCACGATATTGCCGTAGTAGCGCCGCGTATCCGCCATCCAGCCGCACTCAAAGTCGATCTCGTCGTCGAACAGGTGGCCGTTCAGTGCGCCGAAGCTGCCGAAGGCGTCAGCGGAAAAAAGGATATGCTCGTGCTCTTCATAAGTCATCATCACTTCGGGCCAGTGGACCATCGGTGTAAACACAAAGCGCAGCGTATGCGCACCAAGGCTGAGCGTATCGTTTTCCGCCACAGTGATGATGCGGCCCTCCAGGTCGAAGTCATAGAACTGGCGCATCAGAGTAAAGGTTTTGGCGTTTCCCACGACTTTCAGCTCGGGAAAGCGCAGCAGCAGTTCCTCAATGTTGGCGCAATGGTCCGGCTCCATATGGTTGACGACAAGATAGTCCAGATGCCGTCCGGCGAGCGTATGCATGATGTTTTCCAGAAACTGGCGCGAGATGGAGGCATCCACCGTGTCGATAAGCGCGGTTTTTTCATCCAGGATCAGATAGGAATTGTACGTGACCCCGCGTGGGATGGGGAACAGATTTTCAAAAAGGGAAAGGCGGCGGTCATTGCCGCCGACCCAGGTAACGGCGTCGCTGACAGCGCGTGTGCAGTACATGAGAGACAGCTCCTTTCTTGATAAAAACAGGTCCTCCGCACAGCGGCAGGCCGCCCCGCGGAGGGAGGAGGACCTGTATGCGGAGTGCTCTGCATACAGGTTCGATCCGGGCGGCAGAGGTTAGCAAAAGCTAATAGAATCATAGCATATTTTGCCCCGAATTACAAGAAAATGCCTCTGCACATGCATGAAAAAGCGAACCGTGCTGCCGCGGCATACCGGTCAGTCCGACAGAATGCGCCCGTCTGTGGAGATAACTGCTACACGCCAGGGAATGAATTTGCCGCTCTGCTGCAATGCGCGCTTGACGGCGTTTTCAATGCCGCCGCAGCAGGGAACCTCCATGCGCGCCACGGTCACGCTCTGGATATCGTTTTCACGCAGGATGGCGGTGAGCTTTTCCGCGTAGTCGCCCTCATCCAGCTTGGGGCATCCGATGAGCGTTACGCGGCCGCGGATGAAATCCTCGTGAAACGCACCGTAGGCGTACGCGGTGCAGTCCGCCGCGATGAGCAGTCGTGCGCCTTGAAAATAAGGCGCGTTCACCGGAGCAAGCTTGATTTGGACCGGCCACTGGGACAGCGCGCTGGCGGTACGGGGGACGGCGCTGTCCGCCGGGGCGGCTTCACGCCGGATGCTGCGGGCACCGCTGCCGGGGCATCCGCAGGGCTGCGGGGCGGCGTTCTGCGCTTTGGCGGCCATGACGGCCGCATGGTCATAGGCGGGAGCTTCGCGTTCTTCAAAGCGGATCGCGCCTGTGGGGCAGGCGGGCAGGCAGTCGCCCAGGCCGTCGCAGTAATCCTCGCGCAGCAGCCGCGCCTTGCCATCTATCATGCCGATGGCCCCCTCATGGCAGGCGGCGGCACACAGGCCGCAGCCGTTGCATTTTTCTTCGTCAATGTGGATGATCCGTCTTTTCATGTCATTTTCCTCCCGGTTCATTTGCCGGCCGGGGCGCGTGGCTGCACACGCACGGCCTTTGCTGCTGTAAGCATACCGCGTCCACAAGAAACAGTATGTTGTTTTTACAACGAAATCCACATTTTTGCAGATACAGATAAAAAGCGCTCCGTGCACCGTGCGCAACAAAAAAGGCCGATGCTATTCCGCGCTTGTGGTGAAAAAACAAGAGCGGCGCGGTTCTCATTGCGTCGCTCTTGCTGGCTCTACGGTGCGCCAAGGGGATAGGGGAGCGCGCCTGTGACCGTTTGCTTTGGGAAAAATATTCTTCTCCGTTTTTGCAGCTCTGCTGCAAATAGGCTTCGGACCCTGCCAATATCGGCATAACCGTGCTCCCGATCGGTTCTCCGTTTTTTAAGAGGAGCGGCCTGTATCACTTTTTGGCAAAACGGTTCATAAAAAAATCTGTGAAAGCGGCGAGCGCTTCGGTCTGTGACACATATACATAGAGACTCTCGTCTTCCAACCAGTCGCAGGCATTGATACCGATGTAGCTTTTTCTGTCAGGGTAGATAATAAAGGCATCGGTGGGGTACTTGTTCCGATAGGCTTTCAGAATTTCAGAACGGCGGTAATAGGTAGGTGCACCGCACCCAGAGAGAGCCGGTACGGTGGGAAGCGCCACGATCGTCTGATTTGCCTCATTCCAACCGACGATCAAATTCCCTACTTTTGTTTTACTGCCGTGGATAAACCCGTAATTGAACCGCGACACATCCTCTGTGTAGGCGAAAATCAGTTGATAGTCGGCTCCATTTTCTACCGCTTGGTTGAACAGCAGACGCATTTTTTCGGCGTTTGCATTGCTCTTTTCCATGTCGATTTCAGGCCCCTTAAATAATTTGCTGAAAAAACCCATAACCATTCTCCTTGCTTGTAAAACAATTTTGTTTTATCACCACAGCGTTTCTGCTGTCATGAATAAAGGGGGACATACGCTTGGTGGACTGACCAAGCCCTCCATAAGCTCTTGCCGCTGGAATCCTTGCACGGCTGTTCCAATCGCCAGCCGCACAGGCCAGAGGTTCTGGAAAGTGCGATACTTCCATGTGCGAATTTTCAGTCTCAGAGATATATAAAACTACAGCAGCCAAAACTGAAATAAATACAAATTTTATAATTTGTATTTATTTTGCTCAAAAAACTATCCGGATGTGCGGCATTAAAGCATACAATCCGGATAAATCTATGCGATGCATACCATCATCGGCAGAAGTTTTCTTTCTTTAAAGGCTCCAGGAAATCCACGATGGCCTTGATTTGAAATGCGACTGTTTCATCAGCCGCTTCGGGAACAAACAGCGGCATTGTTTCCGGGATCGCTCTGCGGACAATCATGGCCATCAGGCTTATATTTGTAAACAAACCAACTCTCGCACAATCTGCCCCGATCCCAAAACACTCTAAAATATTGCCGAACAAACGGATCTGCTTTTCCCGAAAGGCCCGATAGGCTTCGTGCGACAAACGGCGAAAGAGCATTTGCTGCTCTTCAATGGTCAAAATCAGGATCCCATTTTTTTCACCGTAGCAGCAGGCGTAAAGAAATTGTGTGACAGCCTCTCGCCAACTCAAAGAGGGAGCATCCATCAATTTCTGTGCGTATACAAGAACCCTTGGCTGCTGGAGGTAAAGTGCCTCTATGATGAGGGACTCTTTTGTGGGAAAAAAAGAATAGAAGAATGTGCGAGAGATTCCTACCGCCTTGTAGATTTGTTCCACAGTCGTATGCTGTATTCCCTGTTTCGCCAGGAGCTCAAGGCCTTTGGTGAGCAGCGCCTCTCGCACTTGCGCCTTTTCCGCTTCAGAATAAGCGACCTTTGGCATTTTATCCTCCTAAAAATAAAAACAAATGCATAAACTTGTTTTTATTTTACCATATACAATCGAAAAAAACAATTCAGAGTTTTTTGAAACAAAGAAGAAGCCGGAGCTAAAAGTAGAAGCGGCTCAGCCGATGCCGCCGCAAATGATGCTTAAAATGAATACCAACACGGCCAGCCCTACGTAAAGGTACCGCGCCGTGGGCAGGAACGCCCGGCACAGCGCTTTTTTGCGGCCCATCACAAGCTCTTCTCCGATGCGTTTGCCGCCCAGCACCCAGTAGATGATGAACGCGCACAGCAGCGCTCCGAAGGGCACGACATAAATGGTGATGGCGTCCATCCATTTGCCCAGGTACGGCTCAAATTCAATAAACGCGCCCGCCGCAAAGGCCAACGCGCCCACCAGTACAACGGCGGCTTTGCGCGGCAGCTTCAGGTGTGTCGTCACTGCCTCGGCGCACACCTCAAACATATTGATGAGGCTGGTGATACCGGCAAAAATAACAGAGAGGAAGAACAGCACGGCAATGAAGCGCCCGCCCGGCATCTGTGCGAATACCTTGGGCAGCGTGATGAAAATAAGCGGAGGGCCTGACGCAGGGTCCATGCCGAAAGCGAACACCGCGGGAAGGATGGCAAAGCCGGCCAGCAGAGCCGCGCAGGTGTCCAGCAGCGCCGTCTGCATGGCGGCGCGGGGGATGTCCTCTTTCTTGGAGAGGTAGCTGCCGTAGATGATCATGCCCGAGCCGGTGATGGACAGAGAGAAAAACGCCTGTCCCATGGCCATGACCCATGTCATCGGGTCCAGCAGCTTTTCCCACTGGGGAATCAGCAGATAGCGGTAGCCCTCGGCAGCGCCGGGCAAAAAAACCACATAAACAGCCACAACGAGAAACAGCACGAAGAAAGCGGGCATGATGATGCGGTTCACCTTTTCAATTCCCTGCAGCACGCCGCGCGCCAGGACCAGCACCGTGACGAGCACCACCACACCGTGCCACAGCAGGCTGCCGAACGGCCCGGTGATCTGCCCGAAATATTCCTCGGATCCCACGGCAAACAGTGAACCGGAGACGGCTCCCCAGCAGTAACGCATCACCCATCCCACAATGACGGCGTATCCGATGGCGATGCCCAGCGAACCCAGCAAAGGGATGGCGCCCAGCACGCCGCCGCCTTTTTTGCCGCGGCTGCGCAGCGCGTAAGCGTAGGAGCCGATGGGCCCCGTGCCCGTCAGACGGCCGAAGGCGAATTCACCGGAAAGGCCCACCCATCCGAAAAGGGCAACAAAGCCGAAATAAATCAGCAGGAACGCCGCGCCGCCGTACTGGCCCACGCGGTAAGGGAACATCCAGATGTTGCCCATGCCCACGGCGGAGCCGACAGAGGCAAGGACGAAGCCGATGCGGTTTTTGAAATTGGCAGGTTGGTTCTGCTGCATGAGAAAGCGTTCCTTTCAGCCGCTGCGGAGCTGCGCCCTGCGGCAGTGTGATGTCATTCAGTATATCATAAAACAGGATGCTTCCCAAGCCTTTTTTGTGTTTTTACCGGCATGAGCGGTGTAAAAAAGGCCGCTGCATTTGCAGCGGCCCGTAAAAACCAAATGGGAAATCTTCAAAGCGCGTGGTTACGCAGGCTGTTTTTTCGCGCGGCGGCGTGCAGCCTTACGCTGGAAGAACTTGACGCATTCCACAATGGGGATCACACACACGGCCAGAGCCATGGCAACAGCATATTCCGGCGCGCTGATGTGCGTAAAGCCGAACGCGTCCGAAATGCCGGGCAGGTAGATGACGCCGGTCGTCAGCACAAGGCTGAGCAGCATGGCGCCCCACAGCACCTTGTTGTGAGAGCCGAGCGTGAACACGCTGCCGCGCTGGCTGCGCATGTTGAAGCTGTGGAAGATCTCGGCCATGCTCATGGTGAGAAAGGCCATCGTCACACCGTCGGGGCTGGCGGCGATCTCCCATACGCCGGATTCCATCCAGTGGCCGATAAAGTAGGCGGCCAGCGTTACGCAGGTGACCATAAAGCCCTGATATGCCACGTCTACGCCCAGCCCGCCGGAGAAGATACCGTCTGTGGACGGGCGCGGCTTGCGGTGCATCAAATCCGGCTCGCCCTTTTCAAGGCCCAGGGCCAGAGCGGGGAAGCAGTCGGTGATGAGGTTGATCCACAGCAGGTGTACGGGCTCCAGGATAACAAAGCCCATGAGCGTGGCAAAGAACACGCTCAGCACCTCGCTCATATTGGAGCCCAGCAGGAACTGGATGGCCTTGCGGATGTTGTCGTAAATGCGGCGCCCTTCCTCCACGGCGTTGACGATTGTGGCGAAGTTGTCGTCGGCCAGCACCATATCGGCCACGTTCTTTGTAACGTCCGTGCCGGTGATGCCCATGCCGATGCCGATATCCGCGCTCTTGATGCTGGGCGCGTCGTTGACGCCGTCGCCCGTCATGGCTGTGACAAAGCCGTTTTTGCGCCATGCGTTGACGATGCGCACCTTGTGCTCGGGCTGCACGCGGGCATACACGCTGTAACGGCCGATCACTTCCGCAAACCGGTCGTCGGAGATGTCGTTCAGCTCCGCGCCTGTGATGGCTTCATCCGCTGTTTCGATGATGCCGAGCTGCTTGGCGATGGCGATGGCGGTATCCTTGTGGTCGCCTGTGATCATGATGGGACGGATGCCGGCTTGGCGGCACTCTGTAATGGCGTCCTTTACCTCGGGGCGGATCGGGTCGATCATGCCCGTCAGGCCCAGGAAGGTCAGGTCATGCTCCAGCGTGTCCGGCTCGAAATCCGGCGGAAGCTGGGGCCATTCGCGGCTGGCCGCGCACAGCACGCGCAGCGCTTTGTCGGCCATCTGCTTGTTCTGGCGCAGGATCTCGGCGCGGGCTTCCTCCGTCATGGGCAGTATCTTACCATCCTTGGCGTAAGAGGTACAGCGGCTGAGCACCACGTCGGGCGCGCCCTTTGTGTATTGGATATATGCGCCGTTGTTTTCGTGCACGGTGCTCATCATTTTGCGGCCGCTGTCAAAAGGAGCCTCGCCCACACGGGGCTGGGCCGCCTCCAGCGTGCCCTTGGGCAGGCCGACGCCGGTGGCGTAATTTACCAGCGCGCATTCGGTGGGCTCGCCCTCAGCGTCGCCGTTTTCGCCGGGCTTGGCGTCGCTGCACAAAGACATCGCGCGGGCCAGGGGCTCTTCTTCACCCACGTGCTCCACAACCGTCATCTTGTTCTGCGTCAGCGTACCGGTTTTGTCCGAGCAGATGACCTGTGCGCAGCCCAGCGTCTCCACAGCCGTAAGGCGGCGGATGACGGCATTGCGCTTGGACATGTTCGTTACGCCGATGGAGAGTACGATGGTAACGACGGTGGCAAGGCCCTCGGGGATGGCCGCGACGGCAAGACTGACCGCTACCATGAACGTACTGATGATGACGTCGAGGTGGAAATCGCCCGCCTTGATAAGGCTGAAGGCGAAGATGAATACGCAGATGCCGAGCACCAGCCAGCTCAGGAT
>PPYF01349946.1_pt1 | contig 12943 bp, 9 predicted proteins | sample 1559871 | NCBI WGS metagenome assembly PPYF01 (sample SAMN08240021, study PRJNA423297) | Human gut metagenome, whole genome shotgun sequencing project. | reverse complement strand
TCACGATACTTTAATATCATTTTACCTCATATTTTTTATGGTTTTCTCTCCAAAATACAGTGAAAAACGACTGATTTGTACTATTTATTTTTATTTGCCTGATTTCTTGGCACCGTTTTGGCACCGGAAGCCTCAGTCAAAAAGCTTCTCTTCTGCTGTTTATACTCTTCTCTATCAGCTTTAATTTATAGCCAAAAAGCAGCCAGTTTTTCATATAAATAATTTCTAATAACTTTTATCGCCTTTCTTCAAAGGAGAAAACGTAATCTTATTTGCCAAAAGAAAAAGAATTATTATTACAATACCAAATCCCACAAAAAGTGAACTTGTATCAACAACAGTAACTTTGTATATAATACTAATCACAAAAGATACCACTGGCGCGCATGCGTATGTAAGTGAAAATCGAATTGCAGAAACACGTCCTATATATTCTTTAGTAACTTCTTTTACAAATTTCACTTGTACATAAGTAATCATTAATCCCAATGCTGCACCAATTATTATCGAACCGATTAGCAACAGTAATTTTTGAGTTATAGGATTTGCAATATATTTTGAAACAAATGCAATAAAAACATAGTATACACCTAAAACAATTCCACAAAATGTAACAAGTGTATTATTTTTTTTCTCCTCTTTCATTTTTGCAAAAGTCAATGATCCCAAAATAGTACCAATAGTTACGCTTACACTTAGTAATGAAACAATTTTGGCATCTCCACTAAACATTTCTCTTGCAATCGGGGCGAGCAGTGCATCAAATGGAACCACTGCTGAATTAATTAGAATACATAAAAAACATAGTTTTAATAGCTTCTTATGGTCAAATACATAACTAAATCCATCTCTAAGCGAAATTAAATATTCTCTGCCAATTATTCGGTTTGTCTTCTTTTCTTCTTGAACAGAAAATTCTATTTTTACTATAAGCAACGCTGATATTAAAAATATCAAAGCATCTATCGCTAAAGAAATACCTATTCCAAATGAACTAATCACTATGCCTGACAAGCCAGTTCCAACTAATACTGCTATTTTGGTACAAGACACATTGACACTTACACCTTTATCATAATGTTCATTAGGAAGTACATGCTGAATAACTGCTACCCCTGCTGGCATATGAAATGCTTCTATTAATGAAATGGATATTGTCATAAAAACCAATATTAATGGTGAAAGCATGTTTTGTGTATATACATATAATATATACAAAACTAACAGAACTCGAGCTATATCTGAAAGTACTAACACTTTCTTTTTATTCATATTCTCGACTAATGGACCTATAAATGGTTGAATAATTACAGAAGTAGCTTGATTAATACCAAAAATAATCGCAGACCACCCTGCACTATTTGTAAGTAAATATACCAACCATGTAAAAAGTATTGTATCTAATGAATCACCACAGCGGTTAATAATATTAGAAGTCAGCAGATAAACATAATTGTGGTTATGATATAACTCATGTTTATTCATATTTGTTACCTCTCTAATCATAATTTAGATTGTTTAATTTCGCAAGCTATCTTATAAAGATCCTGATGTTTTAAAGCCGCTGCTTTTTCTATAACATTATCAATTTCTGATATATCATTAAGTGATTCCAAATATTTTTTCCATTTTTTCATTTCAACATTATATGCACAGTATCTATTTTCACTTTCAAATGAGCCGTTAATGCAATAACGACTATTACTACATCCTCCTAAGCATCGTTCTGTATAACGACATTCTCTGCAAAATCCTTTTAACTTACTACTATCAAAATTTCTATTCCACTTAAAAGAGTCCGGACTTTCCCAAATCGACTTTAAAGATTTTTCACGAATATTTCCCGCTACTAATGTTTTATCTCTAATAGAAGTACAAGCAACAATATCTCCATTATGCAGAATACCAATTACATGCTTTCCTGCTCCACAACCTGTCCAAGACCAATTATCATTAAGAAAATTCTCATTTACTTTTATATCTTTATTGCTATAATAACCTATGCAATCTGCCAAAACAATTAACAACTTACCTCCAATTTTATTATATGCAAAATCAATAATAGAAAGAATATCTTGAGGTTCTATAAGCCATTCTGGGCGTTTTGCAAAATTCCCCATTGGTAATGCAATCTGTAACTGCCAACTATTAACTCCCAAATCACTTAATAATTGATATAGTTCTTCCAATTCACATATATTTTCTTTATTTATTGAAGTTATTACTGATGTCGAAATATTATTTTTTCTTAATTCTTTCAATGCTTTAATACTTTTATTGAATGATCCCGATCTCCGTATAAAATCGTGAGTTTTTTCAAGACCATCAATACTTAAACAGACACTTCTAATTCCTGATGTTATCGCATTATGAATAAAGTTTTCATCAATCAACCAACCATTTGTAATAATACTTGTTATTATGCCATTATCTACTAATCTTTTCGCAATAATATGCCAGTCACTACGTGTCGTAGGTTCCCCTCCAGATAATGTAATAACTTTTAATCCCAAATCTTTTAATTGGTCACACACCTCAAGAGCTTCTGATGTATTCAACTCATCGGGTAGCGCTTCTGCACAACTTGAACCGCAATGTTTACAACGCATATTACAACCCATTGTTATTTCCCATACAGCTGTAGTTAATTTATTCATATATTCTCTCCTATAATCCTTTTTAAATAAAAAAGACCTACTCTATATTTCTTTTTACATAGAGCAAGTCTTTTCTACAAACTACATTCTCACACCTGTTCCGTACATAACTGGTCCAAATAAGTTCTTAGAGGTTTTTAATTCAGAAATCTCTACAAACTCCAAGCTCAATTCTTCAAGATTAAACATTTTTATCCACCTCCCGTTTATTGAATTTATCTTAAGAATATATCTCTTATTTTCAAATGTCAAGTTATTTTCATTATTTTTTCCAAATTTCGAGTTCAAATTCTCGTTTTATTTGTAACATATTTTCCATTTTCTACGCATACATCAGATCTCTTAACCACTTATAAATGTCCGTAAAATTGCAAAAGCAACTGGAATCAGTGCTACAACCTTATATTCAATCATTCAAAAAGATTCCAATATTCGATTTGATTTTGCTTTAAGACTTGCAAACGAATTGCAAATTGATGTGAATGAGATATGTTCTGCCAGTCCATTTTCTGACACAATTAAGGAAGAAGAGATTTATCCTACACTTCCAGACGGTTTGAACGGAGCCTTAGACGCAAGTCGTGTAAAGACTTACTTAAAAAATTCTATGTATCCGTTGATGTATCTTTTTGGCAAAAATAGTATGCCTGATGTAGATAATCTACTTACATCATTCTATCAGCTTGATGATGAAGCCAGACAGGAAGTTGTAGAAACAATCCGTCTGAAACTGCAATATCATCGAGATCCGAAACGTGCTGAACAGATCAAGCAGATTAAAGGTTGGTAAAAAATCACTCCTGTGAATGGCAAACATTCGCAGGAGTTTCTTTTTGGGCACCGTTTTGGCACCACTGGTCTTATTTTTCAATTTTAAATTTATCTGTATTTTATCTTGCTGATAAATATTTCGCTATTTCTCTACTTATAATTTTTCAAATCATTCTCTCTTTAAGATACAGAAAAACCCGTAGAACCGAAGTTCTACGGGTATCTTACGTTTAGACACAACGTTATCTTACGATAACAAATCCATATTAAGATTGTATTACTCGATAACTGTAGCAACACGTCCAGATCCTACTGTACGTCCACCTTCACGGATAGCGAATGTAAGACCCTGCTCCATAGCTACTGGATGGATGAGCTCGATTGTCATCTCTACGTTATCACCAGGCATGCACATCTCTGTTCCTGCTGGAAGCTCGCAAACACCTGTTACGTCTGTTGTTCTGAAGTAGAACTGTGGACGATAGTTGTTGAAGAATGGAGTATGACGTCCACCCTCGTCCTTTGTAAGAACGTAAACCTGAGCTGTGAACTTATGGTGACATGTTACTGTACCAGGCTTAGCAAGAACCTGTCCACGAACGATCTGGTCACGGTTAATACCACGGAGAAGTGCTCCGATGTTATCACCAGCCTGAGCCTCGTCTAACTGCTTACGGAACATCTCGATTCCAGTAACAACAGTCTTCTGAACGTCCTCTTTAACACCAAGGATCTCTAACTCGTCGTTGAGGTGAAGTGTACCACGCTCTACTCTACCAGTTGCAACAGTACCACGACCTGTGATTGTGAATACGTCCTCTACTGGCATAAGGAATGGCTTATCTGTATCACGCTGTGGATCTGGGATATAAGAATCAACAGTATCCATAAGCTCCATGATCTTGTCTCCCCAAGGTCCCATTGGATCCTCAAGAGCCTTAAGAGCTGATCCCTGGATGATTGGGCAATCATTGAATCCGTACTCCTCAAGCTGCTCTGTAACTTCCATCTCTACGAGCTCGATAAGCTCTGGGTCGTCAACCATATCACACTTGTTAAGGAATACGATGATGTAAGGAACACCTACCTGACGAGAAAGGAGGATGTGCTCCTTTGTCTGAGCCATAACACCATCAGTAGCAGCAACAACGAGGATAGCACCATCCATCTGAGCTGCACCAGTGATCATGTTCTTTACGTAGTCAGCATGTCCAGGACAGTCAACGTGTGCGTAATGTCTCTTTTCTGTCTCATACTCAACGTGAGCTGTAGAAATTGTGATTCCACGCTCTCTCTCCTCTGGAGCCTTATCAATGTTAGCGAAATCTGTAGCTGTGTTACCAGCGACACGAGCTGCTAATACTGCTGTAATAGCTGCTGTTAAAGTTGTTTTACCATGATCTACGTGACCGATGGTACCAATATTACAATGTGGTTTTGTTCTTTCAAATTTAGCCTTTGCCATTTTGAAACGTCCTCCTTAAACTTTTATGCCCCATGGGCTTTTTTTATAATCTACCGACTGCTTTGATTATACGAAATAATCAAAGTTTTTTCAAGTAAATTTTATGGCAAATCCCCCTTTTTCAAGGGGAAATGCCTTTTATTTTTGATTTTTATACCATATATAGTATATATATCATCATTTGTACTATAAATTGTTTGCTAATTTGCAATTATTTTGCGTGGTTAGCAAGAACCTTGTCCTGTACATTCTTTGGAACCGGCTCATATCTGTCGAAGAACATTGAGTAGTTTCCACGTCCCTGTGTCTTAGAACGAAGGTCTGTAGAGTAACCGAACATCTCTGCAAGTGGTACATATGCATGTACAATCTTTCCACCGCCGAGATCGTCCATACCCTCGATACGTCCACGACGAGAGTTAACATCACCGATAACGTCTCCCATGTACTCCTCAGGCATTGTAACCTCTACCTTCATGATAGGCTCAAGTAATACAGGTGCGGCCTTTGCCATAGCCTCTTTGAAACACATAGATCCGGCAATGTGGAATGCCATCTCTGATGAATCGACCTCATGGTAAGATCCATCGTATACTGTTGCATGGATACCAACTACTGGGAATCCACCAAGAGAGCCGGCCTTTGTAGCCTCTTCGATACCTTCGCCGATTGATGGGATGTACTCCTTTGGAATAGCACCACCGACAACCTCTGAATCGAACTTGAAAAGTTCTTCTCCATTGGCATCCATTGGCTCGAAGCGAACCTTACAGTGTCCGTACTGTCCACGTCCACCTGACTGCTTAGCATATTTGTATTCCTGATCAACAGCCTTTGTAAATGTCTCCTTGTAAGCAACCTGAGGTGCACCAACGTTTGCCTCAACCTTGAACTCACGGAGAAGACGGTCAACGATGATCTCAAGGTGAAGCTCACCCATACCAGCGATGATTGTCTGACCTGTTTCCTGATCAGTATGAGCACGGAATGTAGGATCCTCCTCTGCAAGCTTTGCAAGAGCCTCACCTAACTTACCCTGTCCAGCTTTTGTCTTTGGCTCGATAGCGAGCTCGATAACTGGCTCTGGGAACTCCATAGACTCAAGGATAACCGGATGCTGCTCATCACAGATTGTATCACCTGTTGTTGTGAATTTAAATCCAACAGCAGCAGCGATATCACCTGAGTAAACCTCGTCCAATTCCTGTCTCTTATTAGCATGCATCTGAAGAATACGTCCGATACGCTCTTTCTTATCCTTTGTTGCATTTAATACATAAGAACCTGCCTTACATTTTCCTGAGTAAACACGGAAGAATGCAAGCTTTCCTACGAATGGATCTGCCATGATCTTGAATGCAAGTGCTGAGAATGGCTCATCATCTGATGAATGTCTCTCAATCTCATTTCCATCAAGATCTGTTCCCTTGATTGAAGGGATATCTGTAGGAGCTGGCATGTACTCAACAATAGCGTCAAGTAACTTCTGTACACCCTTGTTACGGTATGCAGAACCACAACATACAGGTACTGCTGTACACTCACATGTTGCTTTACGAAGAACCTTCTTCATATCCTCTACAGATGGCTCCTCACCCTCAAGATACTGCATCATGAGATCGTCATCTAACTCACAGATTTTCTCAATGAGCTCTGTACGGTACTCTGCAGCCTGATCAGCCATATCTCCAAGATCATCAGTAACTGTGATATCGTCACCCTTCTCATCATTGTAGATATAAGCCTTCATCTCGAAAAGGTCGATAATTCCTTTGAAATCGTCCTCTTTACCGATTGGTAACTGAAGTACGATAGCATTTTTTCCTAATCTTGTACGGATCTGGTCAACAGCTCCGTAGAAGTTTGCACCTAAGATATCCATCTTATTGATGAATGCCATACGAGGTACATTGTATGTGTCAGCCTGACGCCAAACGTTCTCTGACTGAGGCTCAACACCACCCTTTGCACAGAACACACCAACTGCGCCATCAAGTACACGGAGTGAACGCTCAACTTCTACTGTGAAGTCAACGTGGCCCGGTGTATCGATGATGTTGATACGATGCTCAAGTGCTCCTGGCTTTGGTTTAGTGAACTCTTCAAGTGTCCAGTGACATGTTGTAGCGGCAGAAGTAATTGTAATACCTCTTTCCTGCTCCTGCTCCATCCAGTCCATGGTAGCAGTACCTTCATGAGTATCACCGATTTTATAGTTAATACCAGTATAATAAAGAATACGCTCTGTCAGTGTTGTTTTACCAGCATCGATATGAGCCATGATTCCAATATTTCTGGTTCTCTCAAGTGGATATTCTCTTCCAGCCAAGGTTTTTTCCTCCTATATTTAGTGTCCTATGCACAACCGGACTCTGTTACAAATCCGGTCCGCTGCATGAATCAAAAGCAAAGCTGTAAGCTTCTTACAGAAACTAGAATCTGTAATGTGCGAATGCCTTGTTTGCCTCTGCCATCTTGTGCATATCTTCTTTTCTCTTAACAGATGCGCCTGTGTTGTTAGCTGCATCCATGATCTCGTTAGCTAATCTCTCAGCCTGAGTTTTCTCTCCTCTGGCACGTGAGAATGCTGTTAACCAACGAAGGCCTAAAGCCTGACGACGATCAGGGCGAACCTCGATTGGTACCTGATATGTGGCACCACCGATACGTCTTGCTTTTACTTCGAGAGCTGGCATTACATTGTTCATAGCCTCTTCGAATACTTCAAGAGCTGGTCTTCCTGTCTTCTCTTCTACTGTAGCAAATGCTCCGTATACAATCTTCTGAGCTACGCCTTTCTTACCGTCTAACATAATGCTGTTAACAAGCTTTGTAACTACTTTGCTGTTGTACATTGGATCTGCTAATACGTCTCTTTTCTGAGTATGTCCTTTACGTGGCACGTTACTTCCCTCCTTAATCATGATATTTGTGGATTAATTCATCGGTACTCACATGTGTCTCTCTAATGTGTTCGTGCGGAATTGTATTCATAAAGTGAAATCCTGCATCTGCAGGTCTAATCCCAACACTAACCTACTTTAGTTCTGTTTGTGATACACAATGTTGCTAAATTATTTAGCAGCTTTTGGTCTCTTTGCGCCGTACTTAGAGCGAGCCTGTTTTCTGTTTGCAACACCTGCAGTATCTAATGTACCACGGATGATATGGTAACGTGTACCTGGTAAATCCTTAACACGGCCACCACGAATCAGAACAACGCTATGCTCCTGTAAGTTGTGTCCCTCACCAGGAATGTATGAAGTTACTTCGATTCCGTTTGAAAGACGAACTCTGGCAATCTTTCTAAGAGCTGAGTTAGGCTTCTTAGGAGTAGCTGTCTTAACAGCTGTACATACACCACGCTTCTGTGGAGAAGAAGTGTTGATTGGCTTCTTCTGGAGAGAGTTAAAGCTTCTCTGAAGAGCTGGTGCTGTAGACTTCTTTACAGATGTCTGACGTCCTTTTCTTACTAACTGGTTAAATGTTGGCATTATTTTCACCTCCTGTTTTATTTTAAGCAGTGCAATCTTATGCACGCTAAAATATTATACAAATCCTTGTCTGTTTTGTCAAGACCAATTTTGTTTTCAATATAATACAAGAAAGAAGTCCGGTTTCCCGGACTTCTTTGTTTTTTGGTTTGTAGCAGCTTCTGTAGCTTAAGTACAAACATCAGTAATTATTCTTCATCAACTGATTCAGCATCTGTATCAATGACTCCGACTGCCTCTTCCTCTGCGAAATCCGCAAAATCATCATCATCAAAATCAAGTGTATCCTCATCGTTTACATCGCTGTCAAGCTTGATATTACGATAAATCTTCATACCTGTTCCTGCCGGGATGAGCTTACCGATGATTACGTTCTCCTTCATACCGATAAGCGGATCAACCTTGCCCTTGATTGCTGCCTCAGTAAGAACCTTTGTGGTCTCCTGGAATGAGGCTGCTGACAGGAATGAGTTGGTTGCAAGAGATGCCTTTGTGATTCCAAGTAATACCTGTGAGCCAACTGCAAGCTCCTTACCCTCTTCCTCAAGCTTCTCGTTGAGCTCTAAGAAGTCAAGGGCATCAACCATGCTGCCCGGAAGTAAATCTGAATCTCCCGGCTCCTCTACGCGGATCTTCTGTAAGCACTGACGAACTATAACCTCGACATGCTTATCGTTAATCTCAACACCCTGTAAACGGTAAACACGCTGTACCTCGCGGAGCATGTAATCCTGAACCGCACGAACGCCCTTAATCTTGAGAATATCGTGTGGATTTACAGAACCCTCTGTAAGCTCGTCGCCGGCCTCAAGCTCCTGTCCGTCTACAACCTTGATACGTGAGCCGTAAGGAATGAGGTAAGCCTTTGTCTCGCCTGTCTCGTTGTTTGTAACGATAACCTCACGCTTCTTCTTTGTATCCTTGATTGTGGCAATTCCGCCGAACTCTGTGATAATAGCGAGTCCCTTAGGCTTACGTGCCTCGAAAATCTCCTCTACTCGAGGAAGACCCTGTGTGATATCTCCACCGGCAACACCACCTGTATGGAATGTTCTCATGGTAAGCTGTGTACCAGGCTCACCGATTGACTGTGCTGCGATGATACCGATTGCTTCACCAACCTGTACTGCCTGACCTGTTGCAAGGTTTGAACCGTAACACTTAGCACATACTCCCATGTGTGAACGACAGGTAAGCACTGTACGAATCTTAACCTGTGTGATTGGATTACCATTCTCGTCAACACCCTCTGCCATAACCTTTGCTGCACGCTTTGGTGTAATCATATGGTTGGCCTTAACGATTACATTGCCATCCTTATCGCAGATTGTATTGCAAGAGAAACGACCTGTAATTCTCTCCTGAAGGCTCTCGATTTCCTCTCGACCCTCCATGAATGCCTTTACAACCATTCCCGGAATCTCACGTCCTGTGCCTGCACAGCAGTCTGTCTCACGAACGATCATATGCTGTGAAACATCTACGAGACGTCTTGTAAGGTATCCTGAATCGGCTGTACGAAGCGCTGTATCTGAAAGTCCCTTACGAGCTCCATGTGCTGACATGAAGTACTCGAGTACGTCAAGACCCTCACGGAAACATGACTTGATAGGAAGCTCGATTGTACGACCTGTTGTATCAGCCATGAGTCCTCGCATACCTGCAAGCTGTTTGATCTGCTTATCAGATCCACGGGCTCCGGAATCTGCCATCATGAAGATGTTGTTGTACTTATCAAGACCTGTAAGAAGTGCCTTTGTAAGAGCATCATCTGTATCCTTCCATGTCTCGATAACCTCTTTGTAACGCTCCTCATCAGTAATAAGTCCACGCTTGTACTGTCTTGTAATCTTATCTACAGTGTCCTGTGCATCAGCGATCATCTGTGGCTTCTGTGGTGGCACTGTCATATCTGAAATTGAAACTGTCATGGCAGCCTGGGTTGAATACTTGTATCCCATAGCCTTGACATTATCAAGAACCTCTGCTGTTGTTGTAGCTCCGTGTGTGTTGATAACCTTCTCAAGGATCTGCTTGATCTGTTTCTTACCAACGTGGAACTCAACCTCAAACTTGAGTGCATTCTCAGCCTTTGATCTGTCTATAAAACCAAGATCCTGTGGAATGTTCTCATTGAATATCAAAAGTCCTACTGTTGTCTCTGTAAAACCTGAAACCTCTGTGCCGTCAGGAAGCTTTACTGTACGGTGTACAAAGATATTCTGGTGAAGAGTAATCTCCTTGTTCTCGTAAGCGAGCATTGCAAGATTAACACTTCCATAGTAACGGCCGAGAAGATCTATCGGTCTGCAAAGCACACGACGGTTTCCGTCTGTAACATCCTCAAACCAGATGAGGTCATATAAGCCAAGCTCAGCCTTTCCTGTATTTTCATCAGGAGTTGTAAGCTTTCTAAGCTCCTCAATATCATTGTATACAGTGTCTGATGACACCTGTGCAACCATCTTTGGATCATCCTTGTAATCAGCGAGCTTTCTCATTGTGAGGTAATAAACTCCAAGGATCATATCCTGTGAAGGAACGGCTACAAGTCCACCATCAGAAGGCTTAAGCAGGTTGTTAGGTGACAGAAGCATGAATCTGCACTCAGCCTGTGCCTCAGCAGTCAGTGGAAGATGTACAGCCATCTGGTCTCCATCGAAGTCGGCGTTGAACGCTGTACATACGAGCGGATGAAGCTTGATTGCCTTACCCTCTACAAGGATTGGCTCGAAGGCCTGGATTCCAAGTCTGTGGAGTGTAGGAGCTCGGTTAAGCATAACCGGATGCTCTTTGATGACGTCCTCAAGGACATCCCATACCTCCGGCTGAAGTCTCTCAACCATCTTCTTTGCACTCTTTATGTTGTGTGCGGTTCCGTTAGCGGCAAGCTCCTTCATAACGAATGGCTTGAAAAGCTCGATAGCCATCTCCTTTGGAAGACCACACTGATAAATCTTAAGCTTTGGCTCTACACAGATAACTGAACGTCCTGAGTAGTCAACTCGCTTTCCGAGAAGGTTCTGACGGAAACGTCCTCCCTTTCCCTTGAGCATGTCTGAAAGAGACTTAAGAGCTCTGTTTCCGGGACCTGTAACAGGACGTCCACGACGACCGTTGTCGATAAGCGCATCTACAGCCTCCTGAAGCATACGTTTCTCGTTACGAACGATGATATCCGGTGCTCCAAGATCAAGAAGTCTTCTAAGACGGTTGTTACGGTTGATGATTCGTCTGTAAAGGTCGTTAAGATCACTTGTTGCGAAACGTCCTCCATCGAGCTGAACCATTGGACGAAGATCCGGCGGGATAACAGGAATAACTGTCATAATCATCCACTCAGGCTTGTTTCCTGACTCACGGAAAGCCTCTACAACCTCAAGTCTCTTGATGATACGTGCACGCTTCTGGCCTGTAGCATTCTCAAGCTCTGCCTTAAGCTCTGCCGAATCCTTCTCGAGATCGATTGCTGCTAAAAGCTCACGGATAGACTCAGCACCCATTCCTACACGGAATGCTGAGCGGCCATAAGTATCGCATGCCTCCTGGTACTCTGACTCATTGAGAATCTGCTTGTATGCAAGCTTTGTCTCGCCCGGGTCAAGCACAATATATGAAGCAAAGTACAGTACTCTCTCAAGTACACGTGGAGATAAGTCAAGGATGAGTCCCATACGTGATGGGATACCCTTGAAATACCAGATATGAGATACAGGAGCAGCAAGCTCGATGTGTCCCATACGCTCTCTACGAACGCTTGACTTTGTGATTTCTACGCCACATCGGTCGCAGACAACACCCTTATAACGTATCTTCTTGTATTTACCACAATGACACTCCCAGTCCTTCGTTGGTCCGAAAATCTTCTCGCAGAAAAGACCGTCTTTTTCAGGCTTTAATGTTCTATAGTTAATAGTCTCAGGCTTTTTAACCTCGCCATGTGACCACTCTCTGATCTTTTCAGGAGATGCTAATCCAATCTGAATCGCATCAAACTGCATTGCCTGATTATTTTCTATATTATTTGTTTCTGGCATTTTGGCACTCCCTTCTAATTATTCTTCGTCATCAAGAACTTCATCAGCAAAAATATCGTCATCCGCTGTCTCAGGAGACACTTCCTCTTCTATGTCAACAAGCTCTTCGTTGTCATCAAATTCTTTCTTTGAGAAACCATGCTCTGCGAATGACTCACTGTCCTCGAATGCATAGTCCTTATCGTTTCCGATAATTGAGTTGATATCTGTATTACCGTACTCACTTGTCTCGATAAGCTCAACCTCTTCTCTGTTCTCATCAAGTACCTTGACATCCAGACCAAGTGCCTGAAGCTCTTTGAGAAGTACCTTGAATGACTCTGGAATACCAGGCTCAGGGATATTCTCACCCTTGATGATAGCCTCGTAGGTCTTGACACGGCCAACAACATCATCGGACTTCATTGTAAGGATCTCCTGGAGTGTATATGCAGCACCATATGCCTCAAGAGCCCAAACCTCCATCTCTCCGAAACGCTGTCCACCGAACTGTGCCTTACCACCGAGTGGCTGCTGTGT
>PPYF01268698.1_pt1 | contig 12943 bp, 10 predicted proteins | sample 1559871 | NCBI WGS metagenome assembly PPYF01 (sample SAMN08240021, study PRJNA423297) | Human gut metagenome, whole genome shotgun sequencing project. | reverse complement strand
AGGGAGGGGAATCTTTTCTTCAGAAACGTTTCCCCTCCCTTCCCCAATCTTCCTTTTCCCCTACACCATAGCGGCGCGGAGGGCTTCTTCGACGGTGGTGATGCCCGCGCGGACCTTGCTGGCGGCGTCCTGCGCGAGGGTGCTCATGACGCCGAGCCGCTGCGCGATGGCGGAAATCTCCTGCGCGTGGGCGCTGCGGACGATGGCCTCCTGAATCTCCGTGGTCACGGGCATGACCTCGAAGATGCCGATGCGTCCCAGATACCCGGTATTGCCGCAGTGATAGCACCCTTTGCCCCGGAGAAAGTTGGCCTTGTCCGTTTCCTTGATGCCGAACAGTTCCAGCAGGGCGCGGGGCGGATCGTAGGGCTCGGCGCAGTGCGGACATACCTTGCGGACGAGACGCTGGGCAAAGGAGCACAGCAGCACCGAGGCCACGAGATAGGGCTCGATGTGCATTTCCATGAGCCGCGATACCGCGCCGGGGGCGTCGTTGGTGTGCAGGGTGGACAGCACGAGGTGACCGGTGAGGGCGGCCTGCACCGCGATCTGCGCGGTTTCGCTGTCGCGGATTTCGCCCACCATGATCACGTCGGGGTCCTGACGGAGAATCGAACGCAGGCCCGAGGCGAAGGTCATGCCCGCCCGGACGTTGAGCTGTACCTGACGGATGCCGTCGATGCGGTATTCCACCGGGTCTTCGAGCGTGATGGCGTTGACGTCCGGCTTGTTGAGCATCTGGAGGATGGAGTAGAGGCTCGTACTTTTGCCGCTCCCGGTGGGGCCGGTGGACAGGATCATGCCGTAGGGCTTCTGGATGGTCCGGGCGATGGCCTCGGCGTCCCGCGCGCTCATGCCGAGCTTGTCCAGCGTGTAGACGTGGTTGGTGCTCATGTCGAGCAGGCGCATGACCACGTTTTCGCCGTAGATGGTCGGCAGGGTGGAGACGCGGACGTTGATTTCCCGACGGTCCACCATCATCGTGAAGCGCCCGTCCTGCGGCACGCGGGTGATGGAAATGTCCATGTTCGCCAGAATCTTGATGCGCGAAACGATGGAGGTGCCCACGTTTTTCGGGGGTGAGGGCGTCTTGCGGAGCTTGCCGTCGATGCGGAAGCGTATCTGGATGGAGTCCCGCTCCGGGCTGATGTGGATGTCGCTCGCGGATTCGCGCACGGCCTGCGTCAGGATGGAGTTGACGAGCCGGACCACGGGCGCTTCGTCGGGCTGCCCCAGCTCGTCTTTGGGCGTCTCGCTGGCGATGAGCAGATCGTCCTGCGTGGGCGCTGCGTGTTCCGACATGGATGAGGTGATGCTTTCCATCACCCCGTCCATACTGTTGAAATGTCCGTAGAGCGCGGCGTAGAGCTGGGTAAACTCCTGCCGCAGACACATCACGGGCTCCACTTCGCGGTCGGTGACGATTTCGAGCCGGTCGAGCGAGTCGATGTCGAGCGGGTCCACCATCGCCACGACCAGCACGTCGCCCCGGATGAGCAGGGGGACGGCGTTGGTGCGCTGGGCCACGTCGGCGGGCAGGCGGTCGGACAGGGACATGTTCAGCGGGAAGCGCGACGGGGTGTAGCGTTCGATGCCGGTCTGGCGGCACACGGCGTCGACGACGTCGCTCTCGCGGCAGATGCCCTGCTTGATCAGATACTCGCCCAGCTTCATGCCGCTGGCGCGCTGGCCCTGAAGGGCGGATTCGAGCTGCTCGCCCGTAAGCAGGCCGGAGGCGATCAGCAGCTCGCCGAGTCTCATTTTGGTACGCATGGCTTATCTCCTGCCGCCCGAGGGCGCTGCCGGGACGGGCATGCCGGGCTGCGGCGCGGCGGCCATGTCCGGGGACGAGAGCAATTCGCGCGTGGGCAGGATTTCGGGCGTGATGAAGATGAGCACTTCCTCCATCGTCTTGCCCTTGCTGTCGTGGCCGAACACGTATTTGCCGCCGGGAATGTCCTTGAGGCCGGGAACCCCGGCGTTGATGTCCGTTCCCTTTTCCTTGGTCAGGCCGGAAATGACCACGGTCTCGCCGTTGCGCATGATCAGGGTCGTCTCGGTCTGTTTCTTGATGATGAAGGGGTTGCCGTCCACGGAACGGGAGGTGTCCACTTCGTCCTTCTTGACTAGCACCTTGAGCTTGAGGTTGTCGCCGTCGATGACGTTGGGCGTCATTTCGAGGCGCAGCACCGCATCCTCGAACTTGACCTCGCGGTCGCCCATGTTGCTCGTGGAGACGTAGGGCACCTTTTCGCCGTTTTCGGTGTAGGCCATCTTGTTGTCCAGCGTGGTGATGGACGGTGAGGACAGAATATTGATTTTGCCGTCCTTTTCCATGAGATTCAACTGGACCTCAAGGACGCTGCCGCCGATCCGGCCGAACATGAGGCCGAGCGAGCCCATGTCGTTGGACGCGATGCCGGAATAGTTCAGGCCGAAGGGCGTTCCGCCGAGGCCCGATCCGTGATCGCCCGTGAGTCCGCCGGCGGTGGGGTCCTGTCCGGGCGTACCCTGCGCGCCGGAGCCCACCCACGCATGGTTGCCGTTGTTGAAGGCCCCGGAACGCCAGACGCCGCCCCATTCCGTGCCCAGCTCGCGGGCGCTTTCCTTGGTGGCTTCCACGATGTAGGCCTTGAGATGCACCTGCGGGCGGGGGCGATCCAGATTGTCCACGAGCTGGATAATCCGCTGCTGGTCCTGCTCCGTGGCCTGAATGATGAGGGCGTTGCTGTGCTCGTCCACTTCGATGACGGCGTTCTGCCCGCCCTGCCCGTTGGCGGCGGTGAGGAATTTGGTCAGGCTCTGTTGCAGGGCCGCGGCCTCGGCGTAGCGCACGCTGACCACGCTGACGGTCAGGGGCGAGTTCTGGCGGGCGATGAGTTCCTGCTGGGCGAGCTGGTTGTCCAGCGTCTGGAGGTTGATTTCCTTCTGCTTTTCCACGGCGGTGAGCACTTGCAGGATGTTGCCCTGCCAGCGGTATTGGAGGCCGTTGGCCTTGAGCAGCCCCTGGAAGACGTCGCGCCACGGCGATTTCTGCACGTTGAGGCTGACCGAGCCGGTCACGCCGGGGCTGAGCATGACGTTCACCCCGGCGGCCGCCGCGAGGCTGCGCAGGGCCACGCCCACGTCCACGTTGTGCAGCTTGAGGGTCACGGGGATGGCGGGCAGGGCGCGGGAGGCGGCTTGCGGGCGTTTTTCGGTGTGGCGCATGATCACGCGGGGATCGGGCCGCAGATCGGTGGGGGCGGGGGAATAGCCCTGCGAATCCTGGGCGAGCCGTTTCCAGTGATCCATGAAGGGGTCCTGCTTCTTGTCGTCCTTGGCCGCACAGCCCGCCAGCAGCAGGGCGCACGCGAGCACCAGAAGGAACGCTGAAAGAGACCGTTGTCGCATCGTATTCTCCAGACGCCGATCCGCGGCGTGTTGTTGCCGGGCGGCTACATGTCGTCGCCGGTGTAGGGAAGCGTCCATTCGGCGTTCCGCGACGGCGAATAGAGCAGGATGCCGTCGGAACCGATGGAGCGGATCACGTCGCCGGTGTTGGGAAGCGTGTCGCCTACGCCGTATTCCAGCCCGCCGATGATGGCGAGCGTTTCCTTGCCGACCTGCACGTATCCGGAATAGACGAGACCGGAGGCGGCTCCGGGGCTGGCCTGTTCCGAGGAGGACAGGCCGCTCTCCGGGAGCGTGAACGGGTTGCGCGTGGCCGGGCGCAGGGCCGAGGCGAGCACGTAGCGCTGGCCTTCCGAAAGGGGCAGGGCCTGAAGGCGCGCCGAGACTTCGCCCGCCACGGCGCGGGCCTGCCGCAGCGTGTCCTCCTGCGGGGCTTCGGCGGAGGAAGGCAACATCGAAAGGCCGAACCGGAGCCCTCCGCCCGCCACGGCGAGGCCCATCAGCGCCAGCAATATTTTTTCCCGTACCGTCATCGTCGTTCCCTCAGTGCAGCGGCTCGTTGTTCCGCTGGGTGAAGGTGGCCCAGATGCCCAGCGAATAGGCGGGGAGCGTCCCCGTGGGGGTGACGTTCAGAAATTCCATGCCGGAAAGCCACGGCTGTTCGCTCAGCAGCAGGACCAGCCGCCGGAAGGCGTCGGGATCGCCGGAGAGCGTGCCGTCCAGCCGGATGCTGTTCTTTTCCACCACGGTTTCGGCGGCGGGGACGAAACGGGCGCTCTGCATGCCGGACAGGTCCACCAGTTCCTGAAGCGAGGTTACGATGCGGGGCAGGGTGTCGGGCGCGGGCAGGATTTTCGCCGCGCCGATGAGGCGGCGGGTTTCCTCGCGCTTGCCGTCGAGCCCTTCCATGAGCGGCTGGAGGGTTTCCTGCACCTGAATCCGGGCTTCGAGGCCGGTGATGTCCGTTTCGAGCCGCCATGAGAGATAGGACAGGGGCGCGAGGCAGAACAGCGCCGCGCACAGGGCCATCCCGAGCTCGAGGACGAGGGTCCTGAGGGGGAACCATGCCGGGATGCCGGGGATACGCATGCTACACCAGCCTCAGGGTGGCGACGAAGGACAGGATGTCGGCGTCGGTCTGCTGTTTTTCCACCAGCAGGGAGAGGACCATCGGCGAGTGTTCCAGATGGCTGAGGAACTCCGCGAGCCGGGATTCGCGTTGCAGCATGTCGCCCGTCACGGTGCCGGTGACGATGGCGACGGCGCTTTCTTCGGGGCCCTGCTGCGCGCGGGCGTTTCCGCGCTGCGCGGGCCGGGCGTCCGGCTTGCCGGGCTTCACGTCGTTGAAGGTGACCCGCATGCCCGTGAGGTGGATGGCGTCCGGGGTGATGGCCGAGAGTTCGGCCATGAGCGCGGCGGCGGTGCGCCGTTTGGCGAGCCGGCGGGCCTGCGTTTGCAGCTTTTGCGTGGCGGCGAGGTTTTCCCGGAGCTGGTCAGGAGTGTAGAGCGTCTGCCATGAGGCGATGCGCTCCTCCAGTGCGGCCTTGGCCTTCCGCCCGTCCAGATACCCCATGTAGAGCTTGCCGCAGAAGGCGAGGAGCAGCATCAGGGCCACGGTGGTCACGCCGAACGACAGGAACGTGATCCGCATCTGCCGTTCCCGGAGCTGCTGGTCCTTGTAGGTCATGATCGCGTTGGGCGTGTAGCGGGGCGAGGACAGGCACAGGCCGATGGCCTGCGTCAGGCCCGTATCGGTCCCGCCGGACAGCGCCTGCTCCAGATCGGTCATGCCGCCGGGCGTGGTCTGCCCGTCGAAACGGAGCGGATGGCAGGGCAGGCCGAGGATGGCCTCGAACTTGCGCAGCGCGAGCGGCAGACAGCCGCCGGGCGCGAACACGATGACGCCCTGAATGTTGGGCATGCCCATAGCGTTGCGGAAATGGTCGGCGGTGCGTTCCAACTGGCGGGCCAGCCTGCCGAGGGGCTGGGAAAGGCGCAGGAGCAGGGCCTCTTCCTCATCGGCGGTGCGGTGCGTGTCGTCGCACAAAAGGCGCAGCCCCTCTTCATAGGACAGCGACTCGTCGGGCACGTCGTAGGCCGGAGCCGCATCCAGAAGCGGCAGCCGGGGCTGCTGGAGGGGGATGTCCCGTTGTGCGGCCTCCGGTTGCAGGAGCAGCGGAAAGGCGTCCGTGTCCGGGGCGAACGAGGAAACGGGGGCCAGCGCCGGGGGCTGGCTGCCGAACTCGTCGAAGGCGTCCAGCGGAAGATGCGTCGGCATGGAGACGGACGCAGGTGCGCTCGGCGCGGCGGGAGCTGCGGGGGAGGGAGCGGGATGGTGCGTTTCCTGAAGGGCGGAGACCAGACTGCGGAGTCCGGTCTTGATGGTCCGGCTGAGCGCGATGGTCGAGCCGGAAAACATTTCGATGCGGGTGGAGTCCTCGCCGATGTCGGCGAAGGCGAAATGGTCCCACGGGCAGGCCAGCCAGCCCGATGCGAACAGGTTCTGAGGGTAGATGTTGGCGGAAGTGATGCCCGCCGGTTCGATGCCCGCCGGGGCCAGCGCGCGTTTGAGCCGGGCCACCGCGTTCTTGTTCGCGATCATGGCGGTGACGGGCAGGCGGGGCACGCCCTTGTCCAGCACTTCGCCTTCCACGCGGTAGTCGAAGAGGGTTTCGGCCTCGTCGAACGCCTTTTCGCGGCTCGCGGTCATCTTGGCGACGGCGTCGCGGTCCTTGAGGCTGACCTTGGGGATGCGGTAGTGCCGGAGTTCGTCCTGTCCGTCGGGCAGGCGGACCCATATTTCCGATTCGCGCCCGCCGTCGGGAAGAAAGCCGTTCAGCGCCTCGCGCACCCTGTCCGCGCAGCCGGGCGTATCCCAGTCCATGCCGTCCGGGATGCGGACGGTACGCACGGCCTCAAGGAGCGGCGCGTTGCCCGCGCGGCGCTGGGCAAGGGAAATCCAGCCGTTTCCGACCTCGACGCCCACGATGGTCCGTTCCTTGCCGAACAGGGAACGGCGGGGCGCCGGAGGCAGGCGGAGCGGGGCCGAAGAGCGGGGGGCGTCGCCGGAGGGGGGCGTCCTGCGGATATGATCCAGCAGTTTTTGTGTGGCGGTGGCCTGTGTTGCGCTTGAAGACACGTTCGCTCCCCGACGGTCCGCGTAATGCGGCGGCTGCTCTGAGATTGTGAAAACGGATGATAGCCGTCAACCGGGACGAGGGCAAGCCCGTTTTGAGATGTTCTACCGTTCGGTTGCCTTCCTGTGTCCCGGAGCGGAATCTCCGGTTCCAGCGCCGCTGCCCGATGGACGGTTTGCCTCCCTGTGGCTCGGAGCGGAAGCCGGGGGCTCCCTTTCGCCGGAGCCGGAACGGCGGCGAGAAATTTGAGGCAGGCGCGGGCCGTTCCGTGTGCGTTGCGCGGGCGGGGCCGAAAAAAAAGGAGGAAGGGAATCCCTTCCTCCTCGGTACCGGGCGTCGGCCCGGATGTTCAGCGGAAACTAGTCGCGGCGGGGACGGCGTTCACGACGCTCGCCGCGGTGCTCGCCTTCGCCGCGCGGGGCGCGGGGAGGACGGGCGGTGTCTTCGGGCTTCCATTCGATGCCCTGTTCTTCGAGCAGCACGGCCTTGCGGCTGGCGCGGATGCGGTCGCCGTTGATCTCGATGACCTTCACCAGCATGTCTTCGCCGAGGCGGGCGACGTCGGACGCCTGCGCCACGCGGCTGGTGTCGAGCTGGGAGATGTGCACGAGGGCTTCCACGTTGGGCATGATTTCCACGATGGCGCCGATTTCAAGTACCTTGCGGACCTTGCCCATGTAGTTCTTGCCGAGGTCGGGGCGCTGGTCGTAGTACTGCACCAGTTCCCTGGCCTGTTCCATGGATTCGGCGGTGGGCGCGAAGATGGAGATGCGGCCGCTGTCCTCGATGTCCACGGAAGCGCCGGTGGCGGCGGTGATCGCCTTGATGTTCTTGCCGCCGGGGCCGATGATCATGCGGATGACTTCGGGGTTCACGAAGACTTCGGCGTGCTGCGGCGCGTACTTGGAAAGTTCGGCGCGGGGGCCGTCGATGGCCTTCTTCATTTCGCCGAGGATGTGCTCGCGGGCCTCGTGGGCCTGCCGCATGGCGTTGCGCATGATTTCGGTGGTCAGGCCGGTGATTTTGATGTCCATCTGCACGGCGGTCACGCCTTCGGAGGTGCCGGCGATCTTGAAGTCCATGTCGCCGAGGGCGTCTTCGTCACCGAGGATGTCGGTCAGCACGATGAACTTTTCGCCTTCCTTGATCAGGCCCATGGCGACGCCCGCGACCGGCGCGGCGATCGGCACGCCCGCATCCATCAGGGACAGGCAGCCGCCGCACACGGCGGCCATCGAGGAGGAACCGTTGGATTCCAGCGTTTCGGCCACCACGCGGACGGTGAAGGGGAAGCCGTCGCCGGAGGGGATGATGGGCTTGAGGGCCTTTTCGGCCAGCGCGCCGTGGCCGATTTCGCGGCGAGACACGCGGACGGGCTTCACTTCGCCCACGGAGAAGGGCGGGAAGTTGTAGTGCAGCATGAAGGTCTTGGTCACGTCGCCGGTGAGCGAATCCATACGCTGGTTGTCCGTGGAGCTGCCGAGCGTGGTCACGCACATGGACTGGGTTTCGCCGCGCGTGAACAGGGCGGAACCGTGGGCGCGGGGCAGGATGCCGGGCTGGATTTCGATGGGGCGCACGGTCTTGGTGTCGCGGCCGTCGATGCGGGTGCCTTCTTCGAGGATGCGGCGGCGCACGACCTTCTTCTCGATGTGGCCGATGATGTCGGACACGGAGGCGAGGGCCTTTTCGTCTTCGCCGTAGGTCGGATCGGCCTTGAGGGCTTCGATGATCTTGTCCTTGACGAGCTTGCGGGCTTCCTTGCGGGCGAGCTTTTCGGGCACGCGCATGGAGGCTTCGAGGCCGGCTTCGGCGGCGAGTTCCTCGACGCGGGCGAGCAGGGCCGGGTCATCCTCGGCGGGGGTGAAGTCGATCTTGGCCTTCCCGGCGAGCTCGCGCAGCTTGACCTGCGCTTCGACGAGGGGCTGGATTTCCTTGCGGCCCCATTCGAGGGCGTCGATGATCACGTCTTCGGGCACGAAGCGGGCTTCGCCTTCCACCATGACCAGCGCGTCGGCGGAGGCGGCGAACACGATGTTGAGGTCGCTTTCGGCCATTTCCTTGACGGTGGGGTTCAGGATGAACTGGCCGTTGATGCGGCCGATGCGTCCGCCGGCCACGGGCTCGGCGAAGGGCAGGGGCGACAGCATGACGGCGGCGGAAGCGGCCGTGATGGAGAGCACGTCGGATTCGTTTTCCTGGTCGGAGGAAATGACGCTGGCGAGCACCTGCACGTCTTCGGGCAGGCCCTTGGGGAACAGCGGGCGGATCGGGCGGTCGATGAGGCGGGAAACGAGGGTTTCGCGCTCGGAGGGACGGCCGATTTCGCGGCGGAAGAAGCTGCCGGGGATGCGTCCGGCGGCGTACATGCGCTCGGAGTATTCCACGGTCAGCGGGAAGAAGCCGCGGTCGCAGTCGAGAGGCTGTGAACAAACGGTAACGAGGACGACGGTGCCGCCGCACTGGATGGTGACGGAACCGTGGGCCTGCGTGGCGACGCGGCCGGTTTCAAGGATGATTTCCTTGCCGCCGATGGTGGCGGAAACCCGGGAGGGGGCTTTTCTGAAACTCATGGTGAATCCTTTTCACTGCGGGAAGGAGACTCCGGGAACAATATCGAAAGCCCTGTTTCGATCCTGTTCGCGGAAACTCCTTCTCATGACGGGTTGAGGGTTGATGCGGAAAGGGGGAGCCGGAGCTCCCCCATACGGACGCGGTTACTTGCGCAGTCCCAGCTTTTCGATGAGGGCGCGGTAACGCTGAATATCTTTGCTCTTGAGGTAGTTCAGCAGGTTGCGGCGCTGGCCGACGAGCTTGAGCAGGCCACGGCGGGAGTGGAAGTCCTTCTTGTGTTCCTTGAAGTGACCGGTCAGTCCTTCAATGCGCGCGGTGAGCAGAGCCACCTGAACTTCCGGGGAGCCGGTGTCGCCTTCGTGCTTGGCGTGAGCTTCGATAACAGCTTTTTTCTGAGCGGGATCCATTACCACAGCGATATCCTCCGAGTGGGTTGTGTTAGTTCCAAAGCCCCCTGAGCACCTTCCAGGCGGGGCCTGCGGCTTCGGCGAGCGCGAGAGGTTGTCCGTCGGGCGACAGCAGGACGGCGTTGCCGCCGGGAACGCACGCGATGTCCGTTCCGTCCCGTGTTCTGGCGAGCGCGCGGCGCGCCTCCGTCCACACGAGGACCTTGCCGTTCTTCGTGTCCGCCTCTTCCTGTCCGGTCACGGTGATCGTGGGCCAGTGGGGGAGGGCGGCGGTGACGGGAATGACCCGCTCGGGCAACCGTTCGGGCTCGGCGAGCAGCGTGTCCAGCGGACAAGCCCCGTCGAGGCCAAAGGGATGGCTGTACTCCCGAATCAGTTCCGTGAGCACGGCTCCGCACCCCAAGCGCATCCCCAAGCTGTGGGCCAGGGATCGTATGTAGGTGCCGGAACTGCAAACGACTCGGAAGGTAACGTACGGAAGATCAACCCTGAGGACTTCCGCACGCGAAATTTCGATGGTCTTGATTTTGAGCGGGGTTTCCTTCCCCTCTCGGGACAGCTTGTAGAGGGGCTGCCCCTGATGCTTGGCCGCGGAATACGGGGGCACGGGCTGTTCGCTCCTGCCCACCCAGCCGGCGATGACGTCGGCCACGGCTTCGGCGGTCACATGGTCCCACGGCGCTTCGGCGGTGATCTGCCCCTCGGCGTCCCACGTATCGGTGGTTTGTCCGAGGCGGACGGTGCCCTGATACACTTTGACGCCTCCGGCCATGAGATAGCCGGAAATTTTGGTCGCATGCCCGAGGAGCACGAGCAGTACGCCCTGAGCCATCGGGTCCAGGGTGCCCGCGTGTCCTATCTTTTTTTGCCCCAACCGCTTGAAGCGGTTGGTACATTGGGCGGACGAAAGCCCGCGTGGCTTGTCGACCACAAGAAGACCGTGCTGTTGTTCCATAGAGGTGGGCACTCTATCCATTTTAGGTTTGTTCGTCCAGTATTATTTGTTGCGGACGGAAGAGGGCGCACGGCGGAGCGCAGCCGGGGAGGAGAGAAGGGGCTCCATCCCGCTCCTTCCAGAGGACTCCGGAGCGGGCGTCAGTCGGGACATTGCCCGTCGATCCGGACGGATGAGGGTATGGGACAAGATGTATTGTCTTCCGAACGGCTTTCCGGTAGTCCCTGACGGACCACGTTTCCGTGTGTACGCGTCTCGGGAAGGGAGGGAGGGCGTGCTTTTTGAAAGAAGGTGCCTCCCCGAGGTTTTCAAGAGCTTTTCTTCAAGAGGATTTTCATGAACATATCCTTAGCTGACGCCGAGGCGACGGTGGAACTGGGCAGAGCCCTCGGCAGGGCGCTGAACGAGCGGCGCGCCGAAGGCGGCGAACAGTTGCACGTCGTGCTGTTCTTCGGTGATCTCGGCACGGGCAAGACCACGTTCACGCGCGGGCTCATCGATGTGCTGCCCGGCGGCGAGAATGCCGAAGTCTCCAGCCCGAGCTTTACGCTGTGCAACAGCTATCCGACGACGCCGCCCGTCGTCCATTGCGATCTGTACCGATCCGAAGGCGCGTTGCCCGATGAGGTGGACGAGGCGCTGGATGCGGAAAACGGTCTGGTTCTCGTGGAGTGGGCCGAACGCATCGCGGACGGGAATTTGCCTCCGAAACGTCTGGACATCCGGTTTCAAGTCTGCAAAAATAACAGGTTGGTAACGTTGTCTCCCCACGGTGAGGCGGCGTGTAGCGTATTGCAGAAACTGGCCCGCGTTCACGATTCGGACGGATGACGGGCAAGAGGAAGCGTTTCTGCCACACAGGTCACGATGTAAGGACTCAGCTATGCGTATTCTGGTACAAAAATTCGGAGGGACGTCCGTCGCCGACATCGACCGCCTGAAAATGGTGCGCGGGAAGGTGAAAGCCGCTCTGGATCAGGGATACAAGGTAGTCGTGGTGCTTTCCGCCAAGTCCGGGAAGACCAACAAACTGCTGGATCTGTCGACCCGCTGGGCCGCAGACCCCGATCAGGCGGAAGTGGACAGCCTGCTCTCCACGGGCGAGCAGGCCTCGATTGCGCTGTTCAGCATGTTGCTCAACGATTCCGGCATCAAGGCGCGTTCGATGCTCGGCTGGCAGATTCCGATCGTCACCGATGGGGCATTCGGACGCGCCCGCATCCTGTCCATCGACGCCGCCCATATCCGCAAGGAACTCGAAACCTACGACGTCATCGCGGTCGCCGGCTTCCAGGGAATGACGGAAGAAGGGCGCATCACCACGCTCGGTCGCGGCGGTTCCGACACGTCGGCCGTGGCGCTGGCCGCCGCGCTGGATTCCTGCGAGTGTGAAATTTATACGGACGTGGACGGGGTGTATACGACCGACCCCAACCTGTGTTCCACCGCCCGGAAACTCGATCGCGTCACCTATGAAGAGATGCTGGAAATGGCCTCCATGGGTGCGAAGGTGCTGCAAATCCGTTCTGTGGAGTTCGCCAAGAAGTACAATGTTCCCGTTCATGTGCGCTCCACGTTTTCTGATGATCCGGGAACGTTGGTCGCTCAGGAGGACTCCATGATGGAAGCCGTGCTCGTCTCCGGCATTGCATATGACAAGGATCAGGCCCGTGTAACCGTGTGCGGGGTGCCTGACCGGCCCGGCGTTTCCGCCGCCCTGTTCGAGCCGCTTTCCGAAAACGGCATCATGGTCGATATGATCATCCAGACCGCCAGCCGCGAAGGCGTGACCGACATGACCTTCACCGTGTCCCGCAAGGACGTGGACAAGGCCCTGAACATCATGAAGGACATCGTCTCCAAGATCGGCGGCACGGGCGTGGAGTCCGATCCGCAGGTCGCCAAGGTGTCCGTCATCGGCGTGGGCATGCGCAACCACACCGGCGTGGCGACCAAGGCGTTCGCCGCCCTCCAGCAGGAAAACATCAACATCCAGATGATCAGCACGTCGGAAATCAAGATTTCCTGCCTGATCGACGAACGCTATACCGAGCTGGCCGTGCGGACCCTGCACGACGCGTTCGAGCTGCACAAGCCCAACCACGCCTGAGACGGCGCGGCATAAGACGCAGTGAACGCCCGGAAGGCTCCCCCTTCCGGGCGTTTTTCGTGAGAATCATGTGTGAGTGTATGTTTCTCATGGCGTACTAAAACAGTATGTTACACAATAAAGGTAAAAAACTTCGAAAAAAAATCAGAAAATGATTGACAGAAAACCGGTTCTGATGCAGGTTGTCCGAATGCTTCGGCTGCGCGATGAAATCGTCACGCGGCAGTCTTGCGGATGCCGTACAAGGGTTCGCGAGGCGGGGCGAAGAAGTTTTTTGAAAAAAAGACGAAAAAGGTTGTTGACAGCGAAAGGGAGTCGAGATAAGTTCTCGCTTCTGCGCCGGGGAGAAAAGCTCTCCGGGGCGCTC
>PPYF01130296.1_pt1 | contig 12946 bp, 11 predicted proteins | sample 1559871 | NCBI WGS metagenome assembly PPYF01 (sample SAMN08240021, study PRJNA423297) | Human gut metagenome, whole genome shotgun sequencing project. | reverse complement strand
GTAGAGCACCTGACTTTTAATCAGGGTGTCCGGAGTTCGAGTCTCCGATAGGTCACCACAAAAGGGCTGCCGGGAATACCTGGTGGCTCTTTTTTTGTCCGCATCACCCGGCATGATCTGGGAAGTGGTGCGGACGTTTTAGGTTATTGAGGATCTTATTGTTCTGTGTTATGATAGGGGAAAATAACAGGAGGGATTATCCATGCCAAAAAACTACGCTGATATCAACGCCGCCGTCATCGACCGCTGGGTGAACGATGGCTGGGAATGGGGACAGGAGATCAGCCACGAGACCTATCTGCGCGCCAAACAAGGCGACTGGTCGGTGCTGCTGACCCCGACAAAGCCGGTGCCCAAAGAGTGGTTTTGCCCGATGCAGGGGGCAAAGATTCTTGGCCTTGCCAGCGGCGGTGGGCAGCAGATCCCGATCTTTACAGCCTTAGGCGCACAGTGCACCGTACTGGACTATTCCCAGGAGCAGCTGCGCAAGGAGGAGCTGGTGGCACAGCGGGAAGGCTATGACGTCGAGCTTGTCCGCGCCGACATGAGCAAGCCTCTGCCCTTTGCGGATGAGAGCTTTGATCTGATCTTCCATCCGGTGTCCAACTGCTATGTCAAGGAGCTGCAGCCCATCTGGAACGAGTGCTACCGGGTGCTCAAAAAGGGCGGCATCCTGCTGGCGGGGTGGGACAACGGCATCAACTACCTGTTTGAGGATGACGATGAGGAGCGGGTTTGCTGCGCGCTGCCGTTTGACCCGCTCTCCAACCCTGCGCAGTATGAGGCTTCGGTCAAAAATGACTGGGGCATCCAGTTCTCCCACACCATCGAGGAGGAGCTGGACGGCCAGCTGCGAGCAGGCTTCACCCTGACCGGCATCTATGGCGACACCAACGGCTCGGGCCACCTGCATGAGCTCAACGTCCCGACCTTCTACGCCTCGCGGTGCGTCAAGTAGGGGAAAGCGTGAGTGCCGGCCCTACATGCCAACTTGTAAATTCCGCTCCAACATGGTATAATCATAAGATACGCTGACCTGATTGCTGTTGCAAAGGAGGAGTTTTTGATGGAATACCAGAAGGAGTTTGCTGCCGAGCAGCAGTATCTGGACAGGACGCTCGGCTTTATCCGGGAAAATCTGGCCCGCGAGGAGGCCGCCTGCTCGGACGAGAAGGAGCAGATTGTCTCGGCCCGAAAAGAAATGTGGGAAAATGTTTCGTTCCGCGGCGGCTTTGACAATGCGGTTGAGGCTCACCAGGTGCTGGAATCGATCCAAGCGCAGTCCGGCCGCTACGATGCGGCGCACAAGCGCATCGACCACTACCGGCAGTCACTGGAATCTCCTTACTTTGCCCGCGTCGACTTTACCGAGAGCGGCTATGAATCCTCTCCGCCGGAAAAGATCTACATCGGCCTGTTCACCGTCCAGGATGAGGACAGCTATGAGACCTATGTCTACGACTGGCGCACCCCCATCGCAAGCCTCTTTTACCGCTACGAGACCGGCCCGGCCCAGTTTCAGGCGCCCTCCGGCGTCATCAAGGGGGAGGTTTCGCTCAAGCGGCAGTTTGAGATTCAGGACGGGAAGCTCAGCTATTTCTTTGATTCGGACGTCAACATCACCGACGGCATGCTGCGCGAGGCCCTTTCGCACAACGCCTCCCCGCAGATGCGCTCGATTGTGGAGACCATCCAGCGCCAGCAGGACCGCATCATCCGCGACATGCAGAACGAGGCCCTGTTTGTGCAGGGGGTAGCCGGCAGCGGCAAGACCTCGGTGGCGCTGCACCGGGTTGCCTTTTTATTGTATGAGGGCTCCACCCAGAAGCTCTACGCCAACAACATCGTCATCATCTCGCCCAACAACCTGTTCGGCAGCTACATCGCCAACGTCCTGCCAGCGCTGGGGGAGAAAAATGTCCAGAGTCTGACCTTTGAGGCGCTCTTTGCCAAGGTCTATCCCAGCGGTCAACAGCCGGTTTTGCCGCGCAATCAGCTTTTGGAGGAGCTGGTCACCCAGCCGGAGGATTCGCTGTTGCATCAGTCGGTGAATTTCTTCTTCTCCGAGACCTTTGTGCGGATTCTCGACCGGTACGTTTCCTACTATATGCGGCGGATGATTCCCTACACCGACCTTTACTACGACGGCGTGCTGCTGGAAACCCGGCAGGAGATGGCCGCCTTTGTGCGCAGGGCCTGCGGGCGCGCACCGCTGGCCGGTGCGCTGGAGCTGCTGGAACAGCGGCTGTGGACCGCGGTGCACAATCGCCGCCGCGAACACCGTTTGGAAAAGCTGCAGACCTTCTCCGGAACTTTTGTGCAGCACCTGTACGACAAAAAGCAGTTTGGCCGCCTGCTCTCGATCAAGGAGCACGCCCGCATCAAGCGGCAGATCAAGGCCTTCACCACCCTGGACAGCCTTGCGCTGTACCGCCGCCTGCTGCGCGACCACAACCTGTTTTTCCGCCTGGCAAAGGGGCTGGAGCTGCCCGCCAACGCCGGCGAGCTGCTCACCCTGGCGGAGGGACGCTTGGCGCAGCACGGTCAGCCGCTGCACTATCTGGACGCAATGCCGCTGCTCTACCTGCACCTGCGCCTGTTTGGCAGCGAGGGATTGCAGGATATCCGTCAGGTGGTGGTGGACGAGGCGCAGGACTACTATCCGCTGCACTTTTATATTCTGAAAAATCTGTTCCCCACCGCCCGTTACACGGTGATGGGCGACTACAACCAGACCATCGAAAAGCGGGAGAGCGAGCAGTTTTACCGCGACACTGCGCGCATCCTGAATAAGAAAAGCTCCGCGCTGATTACCCTGAACAAAGGCTTTCGCTCCTCCTATGAGATCAACGAGTTTTCCCGCCGCTTTTTGGCCGGGCACAGCGAGATGGAGAGCTTTGAGCGGCACGAGCAGCAGCCGTCCGTCTTGGAGGTGCCAGACCTCGACGCGATGGCGCGGCAGGCCGTCCAGCTGACCGAAGGCTGGCTACAGGAGGGGTACGAATCGGTGGGGATCATCTGCAAAAGCCAGCGGCAGGCAAGGGAACTGTATGAGGCGATGAAGCCCTGCCTTTCCGAAAACCTGCCTGTTCACCTGATGGATACCGAGCGTCGGGAGGTCTTTTCCGGCGTGATGCTGATGCCGGTCTACATGGCAAAGGGGCTGGAGTTTGACGCGGTGGTTCTCTGCGGCGCGGATGACGAGACCTACTGCGCGCCCGCTGACCAGCAGCTTCTGTACGTTTCCTGCACCCGCGCGCTGCACCGTCTGGCGGTTCTTTACACCGGCAGGCCGAGCAGATATCTGCAGCTGCAGAAAGATTGACAGTAAAGAGGAAGAAAGTTTATTCGAGGCCTTCTTCCTCTTTTTTAAAAAAGAACACAGCCAAAAAGGGAAGCCCTTGCGGACTTCCCTTTTTGGCTGTGTAATAAAAAATAGAGGACGACCGGGATTACCGGTCAGGAGATTTTGGTGATGTCAAATGAAAGTCAGAGGAAGGGAAAAACACCTTCCCACCTGATGAATTTATTGTAACACCAAAACGGGAAAAAGTCAATAAATTTTTGAGAAAAAAGAAAAATAAAAATAGAAGGAATATACAAAATCGAGGAAGGAGAATTTTTTTGAAAAAGAAGAAGAGAAGGGAGATTTTGCAAAGTCCCCTTGTAATTTGTCCGGTCATCCCATATAATAAACATAATGAGGATGGCAGGTTTAACCCCCATCTCTTTTTGTCTTCTTGCATAAAGGAGAAAAGGTGTATTTTTTGAGGAGAGGAAGGAACTTATGGCAAAGGAAAAAAGAACATCGTCCATCGACATGACCAGCGGCAGCCCCTACCGGCTGATTATCAGCTTCACGCTGCCGATGCTGCTGGGCAACATCTTCCAGCAGCTGTACAACATGGTGGACAGCATCGTGGTCGGCAACGTCATCGGCGACCAGGCACTGGCGGCGGTCGGAACCGGCTTCCCGATTATCTACATGCTCAGCTCGCTGTTTATGGGCATCGGCACCGGCGCCACCGTCATGATCTCGCAGTATTACGGCGCGCGCGATCTGGAAAAGGTGGACCACACCATCAACACCATCTATATGGCGCTGCTGGTCGGCGTTGTGCCGCTGACCCTGATCGGCGTCTTTTTGAGCGAGCCGCTGCTGCGGCTGATGCAGGTGCCGGACGACGGCACGCTGGAGATGGCAAAGACCTACATGATTATCATCTTTATCGGCGTCATCGGCAACCTGGGTTTTAACATCAACGCCGGCATCCTGCAGGGCTTTGGTGACAGCCGCACCTCGCTTTTGTTTTTGATGATCGCCACGGTGATGAACATTGTGCTCGACCTTGCCTTCACCATCCCGATTCCGATGGGCGTGGCGGGCGTCGCGCTGGCCACCATCATCGCGCAGATCGCCTCCTGGCTGTTCGGCGTCTTTTACATCAACCGGCGCTACGATTTTATCAGGATCCGGCCCCGCCGCTCCAATTTCCGCAAGACGCTGTTTGTGCAGGCGATGCGGCTGGGCATTCCGTCGGGCATCCAGCAGGCGCTGTTCTCGATCGGCATCATGTTCATGCAGTCGCTGGTCAACTCCTACGGCTCCACCTTTATGGCGGGCTTCAACGGCGCCAACAAGATCGACACCTTCGCCTTCCTGCCGGTGCAGAGCCTGTCCAACGCGCTGACCACCTACACCGGACAGAACATCGGCGCGGGCAACCAGCACCGCGTCAAGGAGGGCCTCAAGGCATCCGTCATCATGTCGGTGGTGTGCTGCCTGGTGGTTGGCGTGCTGCTGTACCCGACCAGTGCCTTTATGATGCGGATGTTCAGCCAGAACCCGGAGGTTATCGACGCGGGCGTGGCCTATCTGCACGGGGTACTGCCGTTTTATTTCCTGCTGGCGCTGAGCTTTATGTTCAACAGCGTGCTGCGCGGTGCGGGCGATATGCTGGTGCCGATGATCTCCTCCTTTATCAGCCTGTGGCTTGCAAGGCTGCCGGCGGCTTACCTGCTCGCTTATCTGTTTGAGAAGGAATCCATCTACTACTCCTACGCCATCGGCTGGGCGCTGGGCGTCATCATCTCCGGACTGTACTATGCGACCGGAAAATGGAAGAACAAGAGCATCGTTGCAAGGACGCAGAAGGAGGAACTGGCATGATCGACTGGGAAAAGCTGGAACAGTGCGCTAAACAGGTGTGCAATCCAAGGCAGCTTTCGAAAAATTCTTACGCCGCCACGGTCGGAGCGGCCATCGTGACCAACCGTGGCAACATCTATACCGGCGTCTGTATCGACACCCCCTGCTCGATGAGATTTTGCGCTGAGCACGCCGCTGCTGCCGCCATGGTGACAGCGGGGGAGAATCGGGTGATGGGCGTCGTGGCGGTCCACATGGACGACGACGGCAACACCGAAATCGTTCCACCGTGCGGACGCTGCCGGGAATTTTTGTGCCAGCTGCACGACGACAACCATCTGGCACAGGTCAAACTCTCTGAACGGGTGCTCACGCTGGATGAGCTGCTTCCCTTCCGCTGGGAATAAAGGGAAGTAAAATCGCAATCAAGAAAGGGATGATACAGGAGTGGAACAGGAAATCAGGATGATCCGCAGGACCTACAACCGTCTGGGTCTGTCGATGCTGGCATATATGCTGATCTATCAGCTCTTTTCGCTGCCGGTGATGTATGTGGTGATGGCGTTTTGGCCGCAGCTTCTGCAGAGCAGCTGGTTCAGCGTCTTTGTGGGGGAGTTTGTCCAGTATCTGGTGGCGATGCCGGTGGCGTGGCTGATGATGCGCACCGCGCACACCCCGTTTTGTCCGCTGACAAAGCGCAGGCTCTCCGCCATGAATTTCCTGCGCTTCTTCCTGGTGAGCGTCGGTCTGATGTTCTTGTTTAATCTGGTCGGGACCGGCCTAAACGAGCTGATCTCGATGGTCAAAGGATCTCCCGCAGGCAACATCGTCGAGCAGAGCATCAGCTCCTACACCCTGGCGCAGAGCGTTCTGCTGACGGTAGTATCCGCGCCAATCGGGGAGGAGCTGGTCTTTCGCAAATGGATTTACCGTTGCGTCGGCGCCTACGGGTCAAAGGCTTACATCCTTACCAGCGCCTGCATGTTCATGCTGATGCACGGCAACATCATCCAGTACCCTTATGCCTTTGCGGTGGGGGCAGTGTTCGCCTGGGTGTACCTGCAGACCGGCAGCATCTGGACCACCATTTTGCTGCACGCGGCGGTCAACTTTGTCGGCGGTGTGCTGCCGCTGATCGGGGTAAACTTCGAGCCGCTGCTGCTTTTGCAGGCGCTGCTCTACCTGTTCTGTGCGGCGTATGCCATCAGCGCCTTTTGGAAATTGCTTCGCCGCAAGCTGCTGCGGGAGGACACCCCTTCGGCGGAGCGGAGCGAATCCTCTCTGCCGGAAGGCTCGCTTGACGCGGCGCTTTTAAATCCCGGCATGCTGCTGTTCACCGTCGCCTCGTTTACGATGGCGGGGTATATTATTTTATATCTGTAAACATACAAGGGTAAAAAAGGAGCGGACAATTTGTCCGCTCCTTTTTGGCATTTTATTTGGAATCTTCGGAAAGGATGCGCACGCCCAGCTCGAAGGCCAGCAGCAGAATCTTGCCCTTCTCGTCCATCATGTTGTTCCCAAGGCTGCGGGGCTGCCAGGAGGAGTGGTCCAGGTTTCTATATACTTAACTTTGCACAATTTCTCTTTCTCAAATTCAAGAATGAATGCACTGGGGGTCGACATTTTACCGTTCATCACGACAGCGCCTTTGTGTGTGATTTTGCGCAATTTCTTCTGCTCGTCCACAACTTCAATAGAACACCAATTCAAAAGATACGCACAAATAGCTGTGGCGTGAGAAACAATAGCAACGATATCTCCGTCTTGCATTGTTGAAAGAATCTCGTTAATGGCAGATGTCATTCTTTTTTGGGCATCGTTCAGCGATTCGCCACCTACATTTTTGTAGTTGTGATCCTCGTATTGACGCTTCCAAAATGCTTCATTTAAGGTTTCGGGGTTGCCAAGCTCACGTTCTCTGAGCCAGTTATCGACAATCAAACGTTTATTTAATTTTTCTGCGGTGCAATATGCCCGTCTATACGGAGAGGTATAAACCACATGAACAGGACAAAAAACATCGGCGGAAAAGAACTCTTGTGCTTTTATATGGCCCTGCTTGGAAAGAGGAAGTTCTTCTGTTGGGATTGTTCTGTCTTTGATAGGTTCAGAATGTCTGATCAGTAGGATAAATTTCATTTTTATTCTCCTTATAAACTAATCCAATGGCCTAATATTCAATCACGGCTTTACGATATGACCCTGGGTCGCAATTGAGAGTGCGGAGCGCAGGGTGGCAAGGACGGTGGGGGAATCGAAGAAGGAGAGCGCCTGTTCGAACAGGCAGTGAGAAAAGCAGGCGACGGTGACAGGCGGAAAATGGGGGATGGGGTCGACGCACATCTGGGGGTTGAGGACCGCATCGGCGGCGGGGTCAAATTCGTGCAGCAGCAAAAGATCACGGCCTTTCCTTTTTCTTTTCATTGTAGCATATAAGCAGGCAAATCACAAGGAGAAACAAAACGAGAGCGCGCTGTCCTGCAGGACAGCGCGCTCCCGTTGCAGAAATGAGGGTTCGGGTTATTCGTAGATCGGGTATTTGTTGCACAGCTCGGTGACGCCGGCGCGGATCTCGTCCGCTTTGGCGTCGAAGTCGGTGGCCGCCAGCTTGATGAAGTGGGCAACCTTGACCATGTCCTCCTCCTTGAAGCCGCGGGTGGTGACGGCCGGTGTGCCGACGCGCAGGCCGCTGGTGACAAAGGCGCTCTGCGGGTCGTTCGGGATGGCGTTCTTGTTGGCGGTGATGTAGACAGCGTCCAGACGCTTCTCCAGATCCTTGCCGGTGATGTTCATGTTCTGCAGGTCGATCAGGATCAGGTGGTTGTCGGTGCCGCCGGATACCAGGCGGAAGCCTTCATCGGTCAGCGCCTTGGCAAAGGCCTGCGCGTTTTTGATGACCTGCTCCTGGTAAGTCTTGAATTCCGGTTTGAGCGCCTCGCCAAAGCAGACGGCCTTGGCGGCGATGATGTGCTCCAGCGGGCCGCCCTGGGTGCCGGGGAAGACAGCCTTGTTGATCTGTTTGGCGAGCGACTCCTTGCACAGGATCAGGCCGCCTCTTGGGCCGCGCAGCGTCTTGTGGGTGGTGGTGGTGACCACGTCCGCGTACGGAACCGGGTTCTGGTGCAATCCGGCGGCGACCAGGCCCGCGATGTGCGCCATGTCGACAAACAGGTAAGCGCCGACCTCGTGGGCGATCTCGGCGAATTTATCAAAGCGGATCTCGCGCGGGTAAGCGGAAGCGCCCGCGACGATCATCTTTGGTTTATGCTCAAGCGCCAGTTCGCGCACCTTGTCGTAGTTGATGCGCTCGCTGTCGTCCAGGCTGTATGGGATGAAGTTGTAGTAGGTGCCGGAGATGTTGACCGGGCTGCCGTGGGTCAGGTGTCCGCCGTGGGCAAGGTTTAAGCCCAGAACGGTGTCGCCGGGTTTGAGCAGGGCAAAGTAGACGGCGATGTTGGCGCTGGCGCCGGAGTGTGGCTGCACGCAGGCGTGCTCCGCGCCGAACAGCTTTTTGGCGCGCTCGATGGCGATGTTCTCCACCACGTCGACGCACTCGCAGCCGCCGTAATAGCGTTTGCCCGGGAAGCCTTCGGCATATTTATTGGTCAGGACGGTGCCCATCGCCATCATGACGGCCTCGGAGACGATGTTCTCGGAAGCGATCAGCTCGATGTTGCGTTTCTGGCGGGCATATTCCGCCTCGATTGCCTTGCCGACCTCGGGATCATGCTCGGTGATAAACTTCATAACTTCATTGACCATTCAAAAGCCCTCCTTAAATTTTGGTAAACAGGATTTCCTGGAAGAAATCTGCACGGCAGATTTCTATTGAGGAAAGGGAAGTGGCACGATGCAGGCAGAAAAAAGATCACCGCTTCTTCGGCGCCAGATGGATGGCCATGCCGTGCACGTCCTCCACCGCTTCGGTAACGCCCTCGCAGAAGGTGGGGTGCGGGCGGATGACCGAGGCAAGCTGCGCGCAGGTCAGGCCGTTGACGATGGCGGTGGAAAGCTCCGAGACGATATCGGTGGCTCTTGCACACATCAGCTGGGCTCCGAGGATGACGTCGGTTTCGGCGTGGGCGATAACCTTGATGAAGCCGCGCTCCTGCTCGTCGATGATCGAGCGGCCGTTGCCGGTCATCAGGTACTTGCCCTTTTTGACCGGGATGCCCTGGGCCTTGGCCTCGTCCTCGGTGATGCCGACCGAAGCGATCTCCGGGTCGGTGTAGATGCAGCCGGGGACGGCGTTCAGGTTGATCGGCGGCTGCTGGCCGGCGATGATGTGCGCCGCGCAGATGCCCTGTGCACTCGCCATGTGGGCCAGCTGGATCCTGGCGGTGACGTCGCCGATGGCATAGATGCCCTCAACGCTGGTGCGGAAGGATTGGTCGGTGACGATTCGTCCGCGCTCGCAGGCCACCTCAAAGCCGCCGGCAAACAGTCCCTGCGTATTGGGGCGGCGTCCGATGGCGACCAGAATCTGCTGGGCGCCGACCTGCTGGGCTTTGTCTTTTTCGGTAAAGCAGCAGACCAGCTGTCCGTCCTCCTGCTCGATCTTCTCGACCATCGCGCCGGTGTGGATTGCAACCCCGCGCTTTTTGAGCAGCATGCCCAGACTCTGGGAGATCTCGCGGTCCATCGTCGGCAGGATGCGCTCCATCGCCTCCACGATGGTCACCTTGCAGCCCAGCGAAGCAAAGACGCTGGCAAACTCCATGCCGATGACACCGCCGCCGATGATGAGGATTTCCTTTGCAAGGCTGTCGGCCCTGGCAAACTGCGGGTCGTCCAGCAGTTCGTCGCTGGTGACGACGCCGGGCAGGTCGAGTCCTGGAATCGGCGGGCGGGCCGGAACCGAACCGGTCGCGATCAAAATATTTTCTGCATGAAGGATTTCTTCCCCTTGGCCTAATTGTACATCATTTTTGCCCAAAATGGAAGCGGATTTATTGAAAAAATCTATCTTATTTGCCTTGATAAGCTGTTCGATTCCACCGCGCAGCTTGGTGACGACCTCTTTTTTGCGCTGATGAATCTTTTCCCAATCAAAGGAAGTGTTTTCGGTGTGAAGTCCAAACAGCTCAAACTGGGATGCTTCCCGGTAGAGCTGTGCGGAGTGGAGCATCGCCTTGGTGGGGATGCAGCCGCGGTTTAAGCAGGTGCCGCCGATTTCGCGGCGCTCGATCAGGGCTGTGCGCAGCCCCAGCTGCGCGGCGCGGATGGCGGCCTCATACCCGCCGGGGCCCGCGCCGATGACGATCAGTTGATACTCGTTCATGATGTTTCCCTTCCTATTCTATCTTGTATCAGTTTATGCCTGCTGGTGGGTCAGGGACAAAATATCCTGCACCATCCTGTGCTGCAGTTCGCTCTCACACAGCGGGAGGAGGTGCTGTTCCAGAACCTTGGGATCAAAGCGAAGGCCGGTCAGCTGCTGCGCTGTTTTTTCGATGAGCGGGCTGTCCAGCGCGTCGGAGTAGAGGACAGCGTCCTGGATGATGCCTTCATTGATCTGCAGCTGCAGCTGAATCTCGCCCCAGTCAAAGCGTTCCTGCCGCTCCCAGGTGAAGGGAATCTTGCGGCCAAAGCGCCATTCCCAGGAGGAGTAGCGGCTGTAGAGCGACATAATCTTTTTGTGGTCGAGCTGATTTTCTTCGATCATGGCGACCGGCAGCCGGTAGGTGAGGGCGAGGGCCTCGATGAGCTTTTGGCGCATCACCTCCACCGTCAGCTGCGGCACAAGGTCGCACAGGTTGCACACCCGCGAGGAGACCGAGGCCACCCCTTTGGAGCGCAGCTTCTTTTCCGAAACGCTCAGATAGCTGGAGACCTTCTCGGTGTCCACCCGCAGCATCAGGGTGCCATGGTGGTAGGAGTTGTTCCCTTTTTTGCAGAAGGCGTTACCGGAAAACTTTTTGCCGTCGACCGTCACGTCGTTGCGGCCGCTTTTCTGGGCGTCGATTCCCAGCCCCCGCACCGCCTCCAGAATCACCGACATCTGGCGGGAAAGGTCGTAGTCGGCGGTGGGCACCAGGAAGGTGAAGTTCAGGTTGCCAAGGTCGTGGAAAACAGCGCCCCCGCCCGAGAGGCGGCGGGCCAGAAACCCGCCGTCCTCCTCGAGCTGCTGGCACCGGCATTCCTTCCAGGCGTTCTGGTTTTTGCCGATGACCACGGTGCGCTCATTCTGCCACAAGTAGAGGATGAGCTGGCCGGGCTTTACCGTATCCAGGAGGTATTCCTCGGTGGCCAGATTGAGATAAGGGTTCAAGGAAGTACCGATCAGGCAGTGAAGCGATTGAATCATAGAATACCTCCGGAAAGACAGAATGATTTAAAAGGTGTAGCGCAGTCTTGGATTGCGCGCCGCGCCAACTTCGTCCAGGCGGCGGACCGGGGTGTGCAGCGGAAGCTCGTGCATCTGTTCCGGGTGTTCCTGCGCCTGGATGTAGATGCTGCGGAACACCTCGATGGCGTGGTCGAGCGTCTCGCGCGTCTCGGTTTCGGTCGGTTCCACCATCAGCGCCTCCTCCACAATCAGCGGGAAGTACATTGTCGGTGGGTGGATGCCATTGTCCAACAGCGCCTTGGCGATATCCATCGCGGTGACGCCCTTTTCCTTCTTGAGATTTTCCAGCGTCATGACAAATTCGTGCATGCAGCCGGTGTCGAAGGCGATGTCGTAGAGGTCCTTGAGATGGCTCATCATGTAGTTGCAGTTGAGCACTGCGTTCTGGGAGGCCTCCGGCACGCCCTCCTTGCCCAGCGAGAGCAGGTAGCACAGCGCGCGAACAACGACCAGGAAGTTGCCGTAGAAGGATTTGACCGCGCCGATGCTCTGCGGGTTGTCGCGGTGCAGGTGGTAGCCGCTTTCGTCGTGGGTGAGGGTCGGGGAGGGCAGGAACGGCTTTAAGAAGTCCTTGCAGCCCACCGCTCCGGAGCCGGGACCGCCGCCGCCGTGCGGGGTGGAGAAGGTCTTGTGCAGGTTCAGGTGAACCACATCAAAGCCGGTGTCGCCCGGCCGAACGATGCCCATGATAGCGTTTAAGTTGGCGCCGTCATAGTAGCACAGGCCGCCGGCCTTGTGGACAATCTCGGTGATCTCGGTGATGTTCGGGTCGAACAGGCCGACGGTGTTGGGGTTGGTGAGCATCAGTCCCGCTGTGTGCTCGTCGGCGGCCTGGCGCAGCGCCTCGATGTCGACACAGCCGTTGGGGAGGGACGGGATGCTGACAACGTGGAAGCCCGCCATGCTGGCGGAGGCGGGGTTGGTGCCGTGGGCGGAGTCCGGGACCAGGATGTTGACGCGGCCCTTGTGTCCGTTTTCCTGATGGTATTTTTTAATCAGCATCAGACCGGTCAGCTCACCGTGTGCGCCCGCTGCCGGCTGGAAGGTCATGTCGTCCATGCCGGTGATCTCGCACAGATATTGGGCGGCAAGGTCGAGCGCCTCCAGGCAGCCCTGTACAGTCTCCTCCGGCTGCAGCGGATGGATGCTGGCAAAGCCGGGAAGGGCGGCAATCTGATCGTTTACTTTGGGGTTATATTTCATGGTGCAGGATCCGAGCGGGTAGAAGCCGTCGTTGACGCCGTAGGTCTGTTTGGCAAGCTCGGTGTAGTGGCGGCTCAGCTCGTTTTCGCTCATCTGCGGCAGATGCGGGGCCTGCTCGCGGCACAGCGCGGGGTCGATCTCGCAGGTGGGGACGTCGCAGGCGGGCAGGATGGTGCATCTTCTGCCGGGGTGGCTGCGTTCAAATAACAGTTTCATCTACAGCAGCTCCTTTCTGATAATCC
>PPYF01622317.1_pt1 | contig 12954 bp, 10 predicted proteins | sample 1559871 | NCBI WGS metagenome assembly PPYF01 (sample SAMN08240021, study PRJNA423297) | Human gut metagenome, whole genome shotgun sequencing project. | reverse complement strand
ACTAAAAATTGTGACGAATGAAAAGACTATTGCTTATTACACTGCTTATAGGATACATCTACCCTTGTGTAGCACAGGACAAACCTATCAGAACAGAAGAATCACTTGAAGGAACAGTCATTTATAAAAAGACCACCACTTTCGAGGTAGATGGTTATACGTACCAATGCGACGTAGATGACGGTAGCCAGTTTGTGACTCTTTATAACAAAGAAAACAAACTGACATACGAAAAGATTGTGTATAAAGACACGGGGAAGACATATATTGGCAGCTGGAGTAGCAATGTAATTGAATATGACAGATTCATGAGTCAGCAAGCAGATTTCATAGTAGACCAAGCATTCACCAAAGCCATGGCAGATGAAATTGGGAAAACGGAACTTATACTAAAAATTGTGACGAATGAAAAGACTATTGCTTATTACACTGCTTATAGGATACATCTACCCTTGTGTAGCACAGGATAAACCTATCAGAACAGAAGAATCGCTTGAAGGAACAGTCATTTATAAAAAAACCACCACTTTCGAGGTAGATGGTTATACGTATCAATGTGACGTAGATGACGGTAGCCAGTTTGTGACTCTTTATAACAAAGAGAACAAGTTGACATACAAAGATATTGTATATAAAGCCACAGGAAAAATATACATCGGTAGCTGGAATGAAAAAAAAGTAATTGAATACAATAGCTCCATGAGTAAACAAGCAGACTTCATTGTGGACGAAGCTTTTACCAAAGCCATGGCAGATGAACTCGGAAAGCGTGAGTTCACAATAACCATGCTACTCAGTCCGGATACGGGGAAAGTAATGGAAGTGAATTTCAATTTCACGACCTTTAGCCCATACGCCAGAGTACCACTGCATGTATATAGGGAAATCGAAGTAAAACTGAAAGAACAAATACACTTTAAACCCGGAGAAGTGGGAAAACAACTCAATTACATCATGCTGTCATGGAGACAAAAGCCCCAAGGGAAACTCCCCCCATTACCACCTCCCGGTTCGCTGATGTAACATTGTAAACCAACCTGCCTATGCACGAAAGAATCTATAGCAGTTTTTTTAAAGTTCAAAAAAGAAATATAAAAGCTTGGCATTGCTGTTACCTTCTGTGGGTAAATTACATATATTTGTGATTAACGACATCAGAGAGGTTACGAATTATGTATAAGAACTTATTGAACTTGCTTGTTTTGGCAGTGCTGCTCCCTTCCTGCAATGGCACTGCCCCTCACATTTCCGTTGTATGCGAAGAAAACAACGTGGGCAACTGCATTGTAAAATGGGAAATGGCCCCTCTCATCAAAGGAAATGTGAAGGTATATGCTTCGACCAATCCCAACCATATCCCCGAAGATGTTCCCGTTGCCGTCGCCAACATCTCCGACCTGAAGATGACTGTCATCACTACCGACCCTACACAACGATACTACTACACACTTGTATTCGCTGACAAATACCGGGTAAAGATTGCCACCCGCAACATCAACATCCCCGGCATACAGAACTTCCGAGACCTGGGAGGCTATTCCTCCTATCCCACCCAAAAGAAAGTGCATTGGGGCATGCTGTACCGCTCTGCCGAAATAGATAAACTGAAACCGTGTTCGCGCAAAGAGCTCAAGAACATAGGCATAAGGACTATCATCGACCTGCGTTCATCTGTCGAAGCGAATAGACAAAGCCCTTTGCAACAGGCATTCAAAGTGATCCATATCCCCATTCCTACCGGCAACATGGAGTATATCCTGAAAGGTGTACAGGAACAGAAAATCAAGAGCGATACTGTCTACCGAATCGTGGAGCAGATGAACCGCGAGCTCATCAGCAACTACACCAAAGAATACCGCCGGATTTTCGATATTCTGCTGGACAAGAACAATTATCCCGTCGTTATCCATTGCTCGTCGGGCAAAGGGCGCACAGGCATCGTATCGGCACTTGTGCTTGCCTCCCTTGGAGTGGACGAAGACATCATCATGGAAGACTACCGCCTCAGCAACGACTACTTCAACATCCCGGCGGCCTCCCGATACGCCTACCAGCTTCCGGCACGCTCGCAAGAGGCCATCACCACCCTCTTCTCGGCACGCGAGGATTTCCTGAATGCCGCCATCGAAGAAATGGAACGAAGGTATGGAGATACCGACACCTACCTGCAAAGAGGCATCGGTCTGACAAAAGAAGAAAGAAAGAGACTGCAAGACATTCTTTTAACGGATAATTGACAATGGATAATGGATAATGAGTAGCCAATAAAAAACGATTTTATCATGTAATTGCATAATTATCAACCATCAATTATCAATTATCCATTGAAAAGCACTATCTTTGCGCCCGAAATATAAAGATAAAGATATACAGAAGATTTAATGAAGACATTTGAAGAGCTCGGTGTGTCGCCGGAGATACGCCGCGCCATCGAAGAAATGGGTTACGAGCAGCCCATGCCGGTACAAGAGGAAGTAATTCCCTACCTTTTAGGAGAAAACAATGATGTAGTAGCACTGGCACAAACAGGAACAGGAAAGACCGCAGCGTTCGGCCTGCCGCTCATACAGAAGATTAACGTCAACAACCGAATTCCCCAATCACTTATTCTCTGCCCCACCCGCGAACTTTGTTTGCAGATAGCAGGCGACTTGAACGATTATTCTAAATATACCGATGGCTTGCGAGTGTTGCCCGTATATGGAGGCTCGTCCATCGAAAGCCAGATACGCGCCCTGAAACGGGGTGTACACATCATCGTAGCCACACCGGGACGACTGCTGGACCTGATGGAACGCAAAACCGTGTCCCTCGCCACCATACAGAACGTGGTTATGGACGAAGCGGACGAAATGCTGAACATGGGATTCACAGACAGCATCAACGCCATTCTCGCCGATGTGCCGCAGGAGCGCAACACCTTGCTGTTCTCCGCTACCATGAGCCCGGAAATCGCACGCATCTCCAAGAAGTACCTGCGCGATGCCAAGGAAATCACCATCGGACGCAAAAATGAAAGCACCAGCAACGTGAAACACGTAGCCTTCTGTGTACATGCCAAAGACAAGTATGCTGCCCTGAAACGTATTGTGGACTACTATCCGCAGATATACGGCATCATCTTCTGCCGTACCCGCAAAGAAACGCAGGAAATAGCTGACAAGTTGATGCAGGAAGGCTATAATGCCGACTCGCTGCACGGCGAACTGAGTCAGGCGCAGCGTGACGCCGTGATGCAGAAGTTCCGCATCCGCAACCTACAACTGCTGGTTGCCACGGACGTTGCCGCACGCGGCCTCGATGTGGACGACCTGACACACGTCATCAACTACGGATTGCCCGATGACACCGAGAGTTATACCCACCGCAGCGGCCGTACGGGACGTGCCGGCAAAACCGGGACTTCCATCGCCATCATCAACCTGCGAGAGAAAGGCAAAATGCGCGAGATTGAGCGCATCATCGGCAAGAAATTCATTGCAGGCGAAATGCCCACCGGCAAACAGATATGCGAAAAGCAACTGCTCAAAGTGATAGACGATCTTGAAAAGGTGAAAGTGAACGAGGAGGAAATCGCCGACTTTATGACCGACATCTACCGCAAGCTGGACTGGCTGAGCAAAGAGGACCTGATTAAACGCATGGTTTCGCATGAATTCAACCGTTTCCTGGATTACTATCGCGGCCGTGACGAGATAGAGACAGCAACCGGTAGTGAGCGTGGTGCAAGAAGTGGCGAGAGGGGCGACCGCAACGACCGTAGAAGCAGCCGCAAAGCAGAACCCGGCTTTACCCGCTTGTTCATCAACCTGGGTAAAATGGACAACTTCTTCCCCAACGAATTAATCAGCCTGCTGAACAACAATACACGTGGACGTGTAGAGCTGGGACGAATTGACCTGATGCAGAAGTTCTCCTTCTTCGAAGTGGAGGAAAAGGAAGCCACCAATGTAGTGAAGGCCCTGAACCGCGCCAGCTGGAACGGCCGTAAAGTATCCGTAGAGGTTGCCGGAGACGAGGGTAAGGAGGCTCCGAGGGGCAAACGTCCGGGTACAGCCGGAAGCTATGGGAAAAAAGAGTTTGACAGCAAGAAGCGCAGCTACAAGGAAGACGGCAAACGGAACGATGCCACCGGCAAACGCAGCGAAAAGGCCGAAAGTCCTGCAAACGACAAGAAGAAAGGCAAGCCCAGCCGCGAAGAGCGGGGTTACACCAAAGCCCGTGGCAAAAAGGATGACTGGAAACAGTTCTTCCAGGGCAACAATGACTTTAAGGATGCAGAGCCCGACTTGAGGATGTAAATTAAACTGTGTCAGCAAGGAATAAAGTATTAACTTTGCTAACACAGTTTTTTTTATGAAAGAAGAATTTGATTTCGAGAGTATCAAGAACAAGGCCATTGAACAGCTGAAAGCCGGCAAGCCTTTGTTGGGTAAGGACGGCGCCTTTGCCCCACTATTGGAAAGTATATTGAATGCAGCCCTGGAAGGAGAGATGGATGCACATTTGACAGAAGAAGAACGCCAGATGGGTAACCGTCGTAACGGAAAGATGCAAAAGCAGGTTCAGACTCCCTTGGGCGAAGTAACCGTTTCCACTCCCCGTGACCGTAATTCGAGTTTTGATCCCCAGTTTATCAAGAAGCGTGAGACTATTCTGGCAGAAGGTGTTGCTGACCGTATAATTGGCTTGTATGCAATGGGAAACAGCACAAGGGAAATCAGTGACTGGATGGAAGAAAATCTTGGGAATCGTGTTTCGGCCGACACAATCAGTTCCATCACAGACCGTGTACTTCCGGAGATAAAAGCATGGAAATCACGGATGCTTGATTCTGTTTATCCTATAGTCTGGATGGATGCCATTCATTACAAAGTAACGGATGAACGTGGCTGCGCGGTAACCCGTGCAATCTATAATGTACTGAGCATTGACAGGGAGGGACACAAGGAGTTACTTGGAATGTATATATCAAGGAATGAGGGAGCAAACTTCTGGCTCAGCGTGTTGACAGACCTTCAGAACCGTGGAGTTGAGGATATTCTCATTGCCTGTATAGACGGTCTGAAGGGGTTTCCTGAAGCCATTCAAAGCGTTTATCCTAATACAGCCGTACAGCTTTGTGTAGTACATCAGATACGTAACTCCATCAAGTATGTAGGATCCAAGAATCAGAAGGAGTTCTTAAGGGATTTGAAATGTGTCTATCAGGCAGTCAATAAGGAATCCGCAGACCCCTTGGCGCGGGCCGTTCCCCGACCGATGAGTTTTCTAGAGATAAATAATGCGTGACACAGTTTATTTTACACTACCTAAAACCGGCAGCATCCGCTACCGTTTTATCACCCTATCCTTTTTCACAACTCTTTATCCTTTATTTCGTACAGCTTTTCGTACTGAATGCAACGAGCATCCAAACCATTTTCTCCTGCTCTTTCAAGTAGCCGGTCATCAAATCTGCCGTCACGTCATCGCCGGCTTCATTTGCCAGTTCAATTACCTTTCTCTCTTCACCAATCAGGTAGCCGTAAGTCTCGAGGATATGGTCCACAGCCTCACTGCCGCAAGAGATATCGGATACTTCCTTCACGTTAGCAACCTTCAGGTATTCACTGAACTTATTCTCGGGCACGCCACCCAGCATCAAGATGCGCTCTGCAATCTCGTCAATCTTCTCGGCGGTATCGTCATACATACTCTCGAACTTCTCGTGCAGCACAAAGAAGCCGTGTCCCTTGATGTTCCAGTGCATACCGCGCAGATTGGTGTAATGTACCTGGAAGTCGGCCAATAATTGGTGCAATGCTGATGTTACGCCAGCCACTTTCTTTTCATTCAAATGCAAGTAATCTAAAGTTTTCATAATTCTATTGTTTTAAATATTTATACTATTTTTCTTTTGGATATTGCAAAGATAAGGGGGAAATCAAGGCTTGTCAAACAGATAATTTCTATCTTTGCATAGACGAACTCTATACATAACCTTCAAATGCCTTGTTCATCATGACTTTACAACAATTGGAATACATCCTTGCCGTCAACCAGTTCCGCCACTTTGCCAAAGCAGCCGAATATTGCCGCGTGACACAGCCCACCCTCAGTGCCATGATTCAGAAACTGGAAGAGGAACTGGACACCCGGATTTTTGACCGCAGCCAGCAGCCGGTATGCCCCACTCCCGTCGGTATCCACATCATAGAACAAGCACAGAATATATTGGTTCAAGCCAACCGTATAAAGAATATTATAGAAGAAGAAAAACACTCACTGACCGGCATCTTCAAGCTGGGCATACTTCCCACCGTAGCTCCTTACCTCCTGCCCCGTTTCTTTCCGCAGCTGATGAAGAAATACCCCGACCTCGACATCCGGGTAGTCGAAATGAAAACAAACGACATCAAGAAAGCCCTGCAGACGGGAGAAATAGATGCAGGTATCGTAGCGAGTCTGGCAGGTATGGAAGAGTTGCAGCAGACGCCGTTGTTCTATGAACAGTTCTTTGCCTACGTGTCGCGCGAAGACGCCCTCTTCAACAACGAGGTAATCCGTACTTCCGACCTGAACGGCGAACAGCTTTGGCTGCTCGACGAGGGCCATTGCTTCCGTGACCAGCTGGTGCGCTTCTGCCAGATGAAGTCGGCACGTGCCAGCCAGCTTGCCTATCACTTGGGCAGCATGGAGACCTTTATGCGCATGGTAGAAAGCGGCAAAGGCGTGACCTTCATCCCCGAACTGGCCGTTCTGCAACTGGGCGATGCCCAGAAAGAGCTGGTACGTTCCTTCGCCATCCCCTGCCCCACCCGCCAGGTCGTGCTGCTGACCAATAAGAACTTTATCCGCCACACGCTGCTCGAAGTGCTGGTTAAGGAGATAAAACTTTCCGTACCCAAGGAAATGCTCTCACTGAAAGCAACCCAAGCAGTCGTATAGATTTCATCTATCGCTCCATAAAATCTTTCAATCGGATTTTTTGTTCTATCGGGGAAAAATGCTATATTTTTGCAAACAGAAAAAGCGAAGGTCGGTTGCACCTCAGCATCATCAAGCAAACTGGCTTCTACATTCTGTCTGCACAATCTTCGCATTGGTAAAACAAAAAACTAAACCTATTAAAAGAGAAAAATTATGGAACCGATCATCAACTCACAACTCCCTGAATTCAAGGTTCAGGCTTTCCAAAACGGAAGTTTCAAAACAGTATCCCACGAAGACGTAAAAGGTAAATGGGCCATTTTCTTCTTCTATCCGGCAGACTTTACCTTCGTATGCCCTACCGAGCTGGTAGACATCGCAGAGAAATATGACCAATTCCAAGCAATGGGCGTAGAAGTATATTCTGTAAGCACAGACTCGCACTTTGTGCACAAGGCATGGCACGATGCTTCCGAAAGCATCCGCAAGATTAAGTACCCCATGCTTGCCGACCCCACAGGCGTGCTGAGCCGCGCATTCGGCGTGATGATTGAAGAAGAAGGCATGGCATATCGCGGCACATTCCTCGTAAATCCCGAGGGTAAAATCAAGATTGCCGAGATACAGGACAACAACATCGGACGCAATGCCGACGAGCTGCTGCGCAAGGTAGAAGCTGCACAGTTTGTTGCCACACACGATGGAGAAGTCTGCCCTGCCAAGTGGAAGAAAGGAGCGGAAACTTTGAAGCCGAGCATCGACCTTGTAGGAAAGATTTGATAAGTAATAGGAGGAGCGGGCGCTTTCACCATAGAAAGACGTCCGCTTTCCTTTAAGACGTCCGCAGTACTTGTACAGAAGTACTGTAGTACTTTCAAAGGAGTACCGCAGTACTTTCGAAGGAGTATTGGAGTACTTCCTCACAAGTTCTGCAGCTACTCTATATCAAACATATTAAAAGACTATTTTCTCACCCCAAACACCCTATTAATCATGTTAGAAACAACTATATTAGACCAGGTGCGGAGCGTATTCCAGCATTTGGAAGCCCGCTACGTCTTTCACATCACCTATCATCCGGGTCACGAGCAGGCACAAGAGCTTATCGGATTCTTGAAGGATGTGGCAAGCTGTTCCGACAAGCTCTCCTGCCGGATGAGTGAGATAGAGAACCCCGTGTTGGAGTTCACATTGCTGAAAGACGATATGGAAACCGGCATCAAGTTCCGCGGCATCCCCGGCGGACACGAGTTCACTTCCCTCCTGCTTGCCGTGCTGAATGCCGATGGAAAGGGGAAAAATCTGCCGGACGAAGCAATTCGTCGCCGCATCCGGGCGTTGCAAGGCGACATCAGCCTGCAAACGTATGTATCGCTTACTTGCACCAACTGTCCGGATGTGGTGCAGGCACTGAACATCATCGCATTGCTGAATCCGCACGTCACCCACGAGATGGTGGACGGGGCGCTTAATCAAGAGGAAGTGGATGCGCTGAAGATACAAGCCGTGCCGTCAGTCTACGCTAATGGCAAGCTGCTTCACGTAGGTCGCGGTTCTTTAGGAGAGCTTTTGCAGAAGCTGGAAGAAGCCTTCGGCAGTGCTCCGCAAGAGGACGAAGCACCGATAGAGAGAGATTTCGACGTGCTGGTATTGGGCGGCGGACCAGCCGGAGCTTCCGCAGCCATCTACTCTGCACGCAAGGGCCTACGGGTGGCGATTGTTGCCGAGCGCATAGGCGGACAGGTAAAAGAGACGGTAGGCATAGAAAACCTTATCTCCGTGCCGCAGACTACTGGTGCAGAACTTGCCAACGCACTCCGCACACATATAGAGCACTATCCGATAGAGATTTTCGAGGAGCGTAAGATAGAGAAAGTAGAGTTGCAGGGAACGGAAAAAAGTGTCTCCACCGTAGGCGGCGAGGTGTTCCATGCACCGGCGGTAATCATTGCCACAGGGGCAAGCTGGCGCAAACTGAATGTGGAGGGCGAAGCGGAATACATAGGACGCGGCGTGGCATTTTGTCCGCATTGCGACGGTCCGTTCTATCAAGGCAAGCATGTGGCGGTTATCGGTGGAGGTAACTCGGGGATTGAAGCTGCCATCGACCTGGCAGGCATCTGCCGGAAGGTAACGGTATTCGAATTTGCCGATACACTGAAAGCCGACCAAGTGCTGCAAGAGAAAGCCCGGAGCCTGCCGAATGTGGAAATCTTCACCTCGTCACAGACCGTAAAAGTCGATGGAAACGGGGAAAAAGTAACTTCTATCCGCATCAAGGACCGCCTTACCGGCGAGGAACGCGACTTCCCGTTAGACGGCATCTTCGTGCAAATCGGTTTGGCAGCCAACAGCGCTCCTTTCCGCAACAAGCTGGAAACGACTCCGACCGGGGAGATTAAGATTGACGCTTTCTGCCGTACCACACTTCCGGGGGTATATGCGGCAGGGGATGTATCGAATGTTCCCTACAAGCAGATAGTCATTGCCATGGGCGAAGGGGCAAAGGCAGCACTCTCGGCATTCGATGACCGTATCCGTGGAGTGATTTAGAAAATATCACCCATAAAAGTATAGGCAGGGGGCACACGTTAAGGATTGGCAAGCTTCAGTTCCTGAATCAGATTTCCTGCCTTCCCATACTTCTCAATCATAAACAGTATGTAGCGTACATCTACCCCGATGGTGCGCTGCATCTTCGGCTCATAAAGGATGTCGCTGCTCATGGCTTCCCAGTTCCCATCGAAGGCAAGCCCCAGAAGTTCTCCTTTGGCATTGAACATGGCACTGCCGGAATTGCCTCCCGTAATGTCATTATTGGAGATAAAGCAGACATTCATTTCTCCCTTCTCATCGGCATATCTACCGAAATCACCGGAGGAAAGAAGGGATAGCAACTCAGGCTGCACTTCAAAATCCACATCGCCTGCATGGGCTCTGACTTTCTCCAGAATACCTTTCGCGGTGGTATAATAATCATATTCCGCTCCGTCGAAGGGGGCATAACCGCAGACAGTGCCAAAACTCAAACGCATGGTGGAGTTGGCGTCGGGATAGAAGTTACGGGATGCGTACATACGTCGCACGGCAGAGTTGAACAAACGTTCATTCCGCTCGATTTCACCGGAAGCCTGCTGTACCTGCATATTCATCTCGAATAGCTTCGTGATGAGGTCGATGCCCAAGTTGATGGCAGGGTCATTATATATCTGATAGGTGGTGTCCTGCTCCAGAAAACGCTTCAATCCACGGGGGGTGGTCAGCTCCGAGCGGGCATAAAGACTATCCACATAGGTACGCTCGTTACCTCCGTATTCTGTCGCAATCGTCTGGTAGAGCTCGGGCAGATAGGTGGAATCCACTTGGGAGCGGTATTCTTTCAACAGTGCTGTAAACACTTCCTTGTCAATGCCCAAGTCCAGATTGGCATATTTCTCAACGATAGCTTTCAGATTGGCAACCACCGTTTTCTCTTCCCCCTCAAAGTCGAAGTTGAGGATGGACAAAGCAAGCTGCACCAGTTCCGGACCGTTCAGGAAAGATTCGGCAAAGTAAGCTCTGGCACGATAAGCATCACGGCGGCTCTTGTAGTTCAGCTCCAGGTCGGAAAAAAGATGCAGCAGATGTTCCCGCTCCTCCGGTGTCTGCTGTATCCAGCGACGGAGTTCGGTCTCCATGGCACGCTTCTTGTCCAGCACATGCAGTTTCTTGATGGTGCGGTTCACTCCTATGCTGTTCTTCCAATAATTGGAACTTTCGTCGTATTTGGAAGCGTACTTGATGCGGATGCTGTCACGGCTATCCATTTCACGCTTCCAGATGGCCTGCTTCACACCACGGACATCTATCTGAGCCTGGTTGGTGGTGGTCATCATCTCTTCGATGCCAAAAGAGGAAAGATAGCGTTCCGTACTGCCCGGATAGCCCATCGTCATACAGAAGGAACCCTCACGATAGCCGTCCAGGGATATCGGAGCCACGTATTCGGGATGGTAGGGAACATTGTCGGGAGAGTAGTCGGCAGGACGGTTGTCTTTGCCGGCATAGATACGGAATACGGCGAAGTCGCCCGTATGGCGTGGCCATACCCAGTTGTCAGTGTCCCAGCCGAACTTGCCCACTGAAGAAGGGGGTGCAAATACCAGACGCACATCATTGTAGTCGCGATAAACGGAAAGCCAGAATTCATTGCCTCCATAGTAAGCATCCACAATGCCTATCAGCGTGGAGTCTTTACGAGAAACCTCTTCGCCAATGACCAGCATCACCGAATCTACTACACTTGTACGCTCAGATTCGTTCATATCCGGTTTTACTGCTCCAAGTACCCGACGGGTCACGTCTTGCTGGTGCAAGAGGAAGCGGACGTAAAGTTCCGGATTAGGCAGTTCTTCACTAAGATTACGTGCCACAAAGCCGTCTTTCAGATAGTCGTGCTCCACAGACGAGTGTTGCTGTATGCTGCTGAAGCCGCAGTGATGATTGGTAAACACCAGCCCGTCCCCGGACACCACCACTCCGGAACAAAAGCCTCCGAAGCTGACTACCGCATCCTTCAGAGACGGGCGTTTCGTATTGTATAGCTTGTTGACAGACATCTGCAAGCCCAACTCTTTCATGGTCTGGCGTGTCTGCTTGTTCAGATTTCCCAGCATCCACATCCCTTCATCCGCTTGTCCCGGCAGAGAAAAAAGGAAGCAGACAGCTATCAGTATAAATCTTATTTTCATTCCGTCAATTCTTGTATTATTCAGTAATCAGCCTCAATTGCTTGGCACCCGTACGCGCCTTGAGCCACTCCGCAATCTTTTCCTTCTCGTGCGCACCCGGATGCTTGCCGAATTTCAAGACGGCAAGGGTCACAGTATCCACCCGTACAGAATCTACCGCCAGTTCAATCGCATGAGATATTGATACGGTCTTTACCGACGGGTAGAGCACTTTCAGTTCTGGGATAATCTTCTTGCCCAATTCATCGAAGGTTTTGTATCTTTCCAAATTCTGCTCCAGTGTGGCAATCTTCTGTTTCTGTTCCACCAGACGCTGCTCACTGTTCTTGTAGAAGTCTTCCATCACCATGGCACGGATGGAAGAAATATCCACCGCTTCATTGTTCATACCTTGGAGGACTATCAGCTTGGTATTGTCCAGCTTATAGTCTTTCATCTTGCTGCGGGCAATGGCGATGGAAGCTTCGGGCACCTCCTGCCCAATCAGCACGACACGTATTTCGTGGCCCTTGCCCTCGTGATGGATTTTCTTGTCCAGCACCTGCGTATTCTCAAAGGAGAGCTGCTCGTTGACAAAACGGTTGGCAGCACTCTCAAAGAAGGTATCCTGGACGATACCTACCGTCAGATAGACAGCGGGACACATGGTCAGGATAGCAATCAGGACAATATATTTACGTACTTTCTTCTCCCGGTTCTTATCCACAAACTCCTTGCGCTGGAAGTGCATCACGCGCACGCCCAGGAAAGTGGCAAGACTGATAAACACGGAATTGATGAAATAAAGATAGAATGCACCGAGGAAATAAATCAAGTTACCCGTTGCCAGCCCGTAGCCTGCCGTACAGAGAGGCGGCATCAAAGCCGTGGCAATGGCAACACCCGGAATCACATTTCCTTTCTCTTTGGTAGAGAGCGCCGTCACACCTGCCAAGCCACCCATCAAGGCGATGAATACGTCATAAATGGTGGGTGACGTACGTGCCAGCAATTCCGACTGCCCCTCGGCAACGGGACTCACCAGAAAGAAAATGGTAGCAGTGGTCACACTGAACAAGGTAGTTATCAAGAAGCTCTTCAAAGACCGCTTCATCAATTCAAAATCATTCAACCCCACAGAAAGCCCCACGCCCATGATAGGCCCCATCAGCGGCGAGATGAGCATGGCACCGATAATCACGGCTGTGGAGTTTACATTCAATCCCAACGAGGCCATGAATATGGCGAATATCAGAATCCAAAGATTGGCTCCTTTGAATTCCACTCCCTTACGGATGGAATCTACAGTTTCCAGTTCATTGTCCTTGTCTTT
>PPYF01268696.1_pt1 | contig 12954 bp, 8 predicted proteins | sample 1559871 | NCBI WGS metagenome assembly PPYF01 (sample SAMN08240021, study PRJNA423297) | Human gut metagenome, whole genome shotgun sequencing project. | reverse complement strand
TGCTTAAATTCAAAATTAGAAAATTTGATCGTATATCAAAGACTTAGTTAATTCGCAAAAAGTACTGATCACTGTCAGACAGAGCCATAATTTTTCTCCTGCTTTACTGTAGTTTTGCGGGAACTTTTTTTCATCCCCTGCTTGATTTTATTAACGTCAGCTTTGCTCTTTCCTTTACAATTTTTTTTACTTTCGTAACTTTTTAAAAATCATAAGGTTATTTTTATACTCTCTCCTTTTTTCCCTATTTTTAAGCCCTATTTCTTAATATAAAGCCCCTTTTTAAAATTTATGCGCTTAAAATAGTCTCAGTTAAACGGAGCTGCCATCTTATGAAAAACTTCAAGCTTTCCCTTACGGGATATGCGGTGGCCTTGGCAATGCTCGGCACCGCAAATATGTCTGAGGCTTCAGTCGCAGACAAGGTTCTTAACGTCGGCTGTGAGGGAGCCTTTGCCCCCTTTACCTATGTTGACGATCAAGGAAAAATCACCGGCTTTGACATCGATCTCATACGCGCCTTAGGCGAGGATCTGGGATATAAGGTCAACGTCACCGTCTTCCCCTTCGACGGTCTCATTCCGGCCCTTCTTACCGACGGGATCGACGTGATCATCTCGGGATTTACCATCTCGCCTGAGCGCGCCAAGAAGGTGGATTTTTCCGATCCATATTATCTATGCGGCTTAACCTACTTAACTCCCGCCCAAAATGCGGAGAGATTAAAGGATTTCCGCTCCCTAGACGGAGAAAAGCTGTGCGTACAGATAGGAACTACCGGAGCATTGTTTGCTACCAAGCACTTTAAAAATTCGGAGATCGTACAGTTCAACTCTCCCCCCGAAACCTATCTGGAGCTGAACAAGGGCGGTTGCAGTGCGGTCATTAACGATATGCCTGTCAACGATTTCTATCTTTCCCGTCATAAGGGAGACGCGCTTGCATCCTTGCATATAGACAAGGATATAGACAAGGAATACTACGGTATTGCCGTAAGCAAGAACCACCCGGAAATGCTTAAGGAAATGAACCGCGGTCTTAAGATCGTGCGAGAAAACGGTCACTTTGCCGAAATAAGCGAGCGCTGGTTCGGATACGACATTTCAGATACGCTCTGATCCATATTTATCCCCCTTCCAATAAGGGGGATGTTAGATACAGGATCTTCTCACCTTTTCAAGATCAAAACTTTCGTCTCTTAAATTGATCCCTACCTAAAAAATCACCTTTACTTTATCTGATCCCAAGATGCTTGCTGTTAGAATTTAGCAAACAACACTTGTGGATACGAAATGAACACCCCTACTCAGAATTTTCAAAACAACACGGAACGTGATGACGAATTGGCACAGCTGCAGATCCAGCTTGCAGAGGATTTAAAGGCGCGCTTTCAAAGAAATCTTGAAGCCTTCGCAGATTTCATGCCCGATGTAGTTGCGGCCTTCAAAGACTATACGCCGCATAAAACCCTGCAATTTTTCTGTACTGAAAACGGCATCCCCAATCTTGAGTTTCCCGATGAGGATCACAGGATCCTCTACCCCTTTTCCGATCCTATGGAAGCCATTGAAAAGGAAATATCCCGTGATCTGGGATCTCTTCCCGTTTTAGGTAGCACCATGAAGCATCAATGGGATCCCTATGGGCAGATACATTTTCGTTATGTGCTTGAGGCCCGTGACGTAGCCTTTGACAATTGCGATCAGGAAAGGCTTAAGGACGGGGCCCCCGACAACGGAGACGATCCTATCAAGATCTACACGCCGCAAGTACTGAAAAGTCTGCCGCACTGCTTGGTTTTGGGCCTGGGCTTAGGCTATGCGCTGGGAATTTTATACAGTAAGGTCGAAATTGCGGATATGGTGGTGGCAGAGCCCGATCCCGATCTCTTTTATGCCTCATTGCACGCCTTTGATTGGGCCTCGCTGCTATCCTATATAAAAAGCGAAAAACTCGGCTTCAATTTGATCGTCGGACAGGCCCCCGAGCAGTTCTTCTCCTCCATGCGCGATTTCTTTTTGCGCCACGGTGTATTTCTTGCCACCCATCAGTGGACCTACGTGGGTCGCAGCGACGAAACCATAAAAGAGTACGCACGGGTGATAAGACGTGACTTTTACAGTCTGATCGGGCAAATGGGATTTTTTGACGATCATCTCTTTGCCGTATCACACGGCATGGATGCAGCCCTCAAGGGACGTCATTTCGTAAAACGCAATGCTAGCCTTCCAAAAGATATGCGTAAATGGCCGCTGTTCGTAGTCGGCAACGGTCCGTCCCTTGATAAGGACATAGCTTTTTTACGCAAAAATCAGGATAAAGCAGTGATCATAGCCTGCGGTACGGCTCTCGATACCCTGTACCATGCAGGCATAAAGCCCGATTTTTATGCCGCCACCGAGCGCACCCCCGAGATCGCGGAAACCATCGATGCCATACCTGACAAGGAATTTAAGGACTCGCTGACCTTGATAGCAGGCGATGTCATCCATCCCAAAACTGCAGATCGCTTTTTACGTACCGCCATATTCGGCAAGCCCGACGAGCCCTTTTACTGGATGTGGCAAACCCATGTCGCCCCGTCAAACCGCATTCGCGAAATCGACATGATGAATCCCATGGTCGGCAATTTAGGAGTAGCCTCAATCTTCGGGTTCGGCTTTACCGAGGCCTATCTGTTCGGGCTCGACTGCGGGCGTCGTCAGGACTCCATGCACTCAAAATTCAGCACCGTCTACCATGAGGCCGGCGTTAACGACAAGGGCGGTGTTTATTCTGCAAACGGCGATTACATCCTGAAGGCCAACTTCGGCGGCGAGGTTGTTTCCACCTACTACTTAAAGGCCTCCTGCCTCAACATGGCGGAGGTAATCAAAAATCATCGTTACTATCGTGACGAGCACTTTAAAATCTACAATTGCTCCGACGGTGCCTTAATTGAGGGCGCCGCTCCGCTGCACTCACAAGATCTCGACTTTAGCGATCGTCCGCTCCTCGATAAAAAAGAGCTTATTGACTATGTCGAAAACGAATTGACCTTCGCTGCTCGCATCGAAGAGAAAGACTGCGATGACTACTGCGGCAAAAAAATCTTCCCGCAAATTACCGCTAGGATCCGCGAGATTATAAATGACACACCCGCATCCCGCATCGCCGCCGTGCAACGCCTCATGACCGTCTCCGAGTTCTGTCACGACATTGCCCATGCCCCGGGCACAGCCGCTCTCGGCTATTTTTTACACGGCTCAATACAATCTTTTTTGATGAACGCCGTTTTCGTACTTTATCACTGTAAGGATGAGGAAAAAGCGCTTGCCGGCTATGACAAGGTTCTGCAAAAAATGCGCAACTTTTTGGATGATGCCGACGTACTCATGAGCTTCATACCCAAATATGTGCTCGGCGAGCATTACCATTTTTGTAACGGCAAGGTAGGCTTTGATCACGGCGATGACAAGGCCCCTGCAGCTCCTGCCTATCCGCGACTTTTTAAAAAGAGCTTTGACGATCCTTTAAAGAAATTCGTCAAGCGCTACGAGTAAGTTTGACTTTATACGAAGGCGTCGTTATGACGCCTTTTAAATTTTTACTGTGGGACTCCTCCTCCCAAGGCCGCCATTAGTGCGATCTCGTCACTAAGCAGGGCTCGTACGCTCTCAGAGGATGCCAAAGAGGAATTACGCTTGTCATCGGCGGCATCGAGCAATTCCGATAAGGAGGAGGTGCCGACGCGGTAACGGGCGAAAATGCGATCATAATTGACTGCGGCTAAGGCATATTGTGCCTTGGCATTTGAAAGCTTTTTCTCATCGAAGCTTACGAGAGTTACCGCATCGTAAACCTCCTTTACGGCATTAACATAGGAAGATACGAAATCCACCTGGGCTATTTCGTGATCTTTAAGCGCACTTTGTCTCTCAAGCGACAAACGGTGAAAATTCACGAAGGGTAATGTCAATACCGCCCCCAAAGATCCGAGCGGATTTGCTAAAAAATCGGCAAAGGTGGTGGCACTTCCCGCCTTAAGTCCTGCGCTGAAGGTCAGCTGCGGGAAAAAAGCGCTGAAGGCCTCGTCGCTTTTGGACAAGGCCGCACGCAAACGGGCCTCAGATGCCATGAGATCAGGACGCTTTTCTAAAAGCGCCGAAGGTACGTCAAGCGGAAAGGCTTTGACAGCGGCGCCGTCGGGCAGAAAAACCTCATGATCACGATCGGCGCCCTCCCCAAGCAGTATATTAAGCGCCGTCCGCGCCTGTGCCAGCTCGGATTTTGCCTCCTCAAGCGAGTTTTGCATCTTAAGATCATTGATACGGGCCGTGTCCAATTGCGAGGCATCCGCAGCTCCGGCATTGAATTTACTTCGGACTAAAGATACACGTTTTTGGCTGTCCTCCACACACTCCTGCATGATGAGTACGGCCTTCTTGCAATAGGCGTATTTCCAATATGCCTTGGCCGTATTCTCAACGACGGTAAGTCTCATGGCCTGATCATCGTAGACCGCCGCACCGTATTCCTCATAGGCGGTACGGTTCTGCGCCTCGATACGACCGAAAAGATCAGCCTGATAAGAAATTGCAAATGACGAATCGGAGGATTTTTGTAAGGAATCATGATGCGAAAGAGCCCGTCCCGCATCTGCACTTAAGGACGATTGCACGTTCACATAGCGATCCTGATCACTTAGATCGGCGGCTATACGCGCCTTTTGTACCTTAAGCGCCGTTCTTTCAAGATCGAAATTTCCAGAAAGTGCCTTTTCGATCACTATATTGAGGAGAGGATCGGAAAATACCTCCCAATACCTTGTAGGCAATGCAGCCGTGTTAAGCTGCAAGGCATTGTAGGATGAGATCTCAGGCAACGTCGGTCGCTTGTAATCGCTCAAAAACAAAGAGCACGAGGACAATAAAAGACTTGAAGATAAGAGCGCCGCTACAAGAGCGATGCGTTTTTTTGGCAACCTAAACCGCTTATTGCTCATTTTGTACTCTCCGCCTTAATAAGTGCAGCCTCCTCGACTAATGCTCGTACTACATCATAGGATAGAAGCAGAGATCTTACGGGCAGGCACTCATAGGGACCGTGACAATTCAAAGCGCCGGTAAAGATATTGGGACAAGGCAGACCGCGTACGGAAAGATTTGAGCCGTCGGTTCCGCCGCGCACGCTCACGCGTCTTAACGGCACCTTAGCCTTGGCAAAGGCTCTTTCACACAAGACACTGATTGCAGGCTGCGCCTTTAAAACGGAGATCATATTTGAATATTGATGCTCAAATTTGATCTTGACTGCCTCATAGCCGCATTCGCTGTTGATAAGTGTAGCAATTGCCTGCAGGCGCATAATGCGGGCTTTTAAGCCCTCCGCATCGAAATCGCGCAGGTTTATGCCCAGTGTTGCCTTTTCGGTACGACCTGCCAAAGTATGAACATGATAGAAGCCCTCACGCTCACGGGTATTCTGCGGCTTTTCATCGGGAGGGAGCATGGCTATGAAGCGGGCTGAAAGCTCCACGGCATTTTTCATCACCTTATACGCCGTGCCGGTATGTACGCTGCGTCCCGTGATCTCAACGGCAGCGCTTTCGGCATTGAAGGTTTCCTCAGAAAACTCGCCGATCTCGTTGCCGTCTATGGTAACCCCGTATGCGCAATTTACCTTGTCTAAATCTATATGATCGGCTCCGTAACCTATTTCCTCATCCACGGAGAACACAGCGCACAAATGTGGATGCGGGATCTTGGGATCCATTGCCAGATCGTACAAAAGCTTCATGATAACGGCAACGCCCGCCTTATCATCAGCCCCCAACAGCGTGTCTCCCGCAGTCACGATGATGTCATCGCCTACGTGCTTGCAAAGCTCCGGGCATATTTCTTCGTTTAAAATAAGTCCCGATTTAAGTTTTATGTCGCCGCCTTGGTAATTTTTCACAAGCTCCGGCATTACATTGTCGCCCGAAGCATCGGGGGCTGTATCCAGATGGGCAATAAGTGCCAGCGCCGGGGCCTGACGGGCCCCCTCGGAGGCCTCCACGTGTGCCGTTACCACGCCGTTTTCATCCTGCTTTGCGTCATAGCCCAAATTGCGCAAGGCGGCGGTTATAACGGCGCCGAGACGTAATTGTCCTACGCTTGAGGGTACATTTTTGGATAGCGGATCGGATGCACTCGGCATTCTTACGTATTCGCAAAAAAGCTTTACCAAAGCATCCTTACCGCATAAATCTTCCAAAGCCTTTGTCGAAGGATCATTCATAGCTCACCTCAAATTTTATTCTCTGGCCAAGGCCTCGATGGGATCGAGCCTTGCCGCTCCGCGTGCCGGCATATATCCGAATATCATTCCAATAAGACTGGAGGTTAAAACCGCCACGGCTATGGAGGTTACGGAAAAAGACAAGGGCACGGCGGGGAAAAACAATTTTAGCCCCTGCCCGAGACTCATGGACAGTATGACCCCGAGAACGCCTCCCGTAATGCATACCACCACCGATTCGATTAAAAATTGCGACATAATGTCGCTGCGTCTTGCGCCCACGGCCATGCGTATACCGATCTCACGCGTTCTCTCGGTCACCGACACCAGCATGATGTTCATAACTCCTATGCCGCCCACTATAAGCGAGATCACGGCAATGGCTGAAATCAAAAGCGTAAAGGTGGACGTAGCCTGATTGATGGATTTCATGATGGTGTCGGAGGACTGCACGAAGAAATCCTTACGCCCGTGGCGGGCCTTTAACAATGAAATGAGCGAGCTCTCCGCCACAGCCGTTGAAAAACCGAGGGCTATGCGTACTATTACCGTCGACAGATAATCAATGTGCGCAAGACGATGCATGAGAGTCGAATAGGGAGTGTATACATACATGGCATCGTGGCGTCTGAAGGCCAGCTCCTTGTCGGTAAGCACTCCTATGACGGTCAGGGGCAGATCGTTAAGCAGTATGCGCTGTCCCAATGCCTCGCTGGTGGGGAACAGCGTTTTGGCCGTAAGCGCGTCGATCACGCACACCTGCGAATCATCTGCCGATTCACGCTCGGAAAACATGCGCCCGGACGCTATTTCCATGCCGTAAACGCGGAAATACTCGGAATTAACGCCGTAGGCCGTAGCATTGTTTTCAATATTATAGCGCCGCAAAAGAACCGAGGACTGTACCACCGGTGATGCCGAATCCACAAAGGGCTGCCCCTTAAGGGCCTTGAGATCCGAAACCTTAAGCGTTCTCACCTTCCCCGATCGCACATCGCCCATACGCTCTCCTGGCATTACCGAGATGGTATTGGTACCCATGGATGAAATATTGGCGATGATGTTGTCGGAAGCCCCGCGCGCCAAGGCCACGACCATAACCACGGCCATAATACCGATAATGATGCCAAGCATGGTCAAGAGCGTACGCATGCGATTGGAGGCCATGGAGCGCAAGGCCATGGTCGAGGCCTCGCGCAACCGCTCGCCTATTTCACGAGCCCTGAAGCCGAGCTTGTTAGGCTTTGTATTTCCCTCGTTTTCATCAATTGCCTTGCCCGAAGATGAGGGCTTGATGCCAAAAGAAGCTGCGGGCGGGATTTTTTCATTGATAAGATCCGACTCTATGCATCCGTCTTTGATGGTGATCACCCGTCTTGCATGCGCGGCAATGCGCGGATCATGGGTTACCAGGATCACCGTATGTCCGAGCGCATTGAGCTCACCTAGGATCTTCATGACCTCCTCGCCGGATTTGGTATCCAAGGCTCCGGTAGGCTCGTCGGCCAAGATGATCTGACCGCCGTTCATCAGAGCGCGGGCTATGGAAACTCTTTGCTGCTGGCCGCCTGACAATTGTGAGGGGCGATATTGCGCACGCTCAAAAAGCCCCAGCCTTTTTAGAAGCTCAAGGGATCTTTTATACCTTTGATCGCGCGCGCAGCCTGAATATACGGCCGGGACCTGCACGTTCTCGGCGGCACTTAAATGACTTAAAAGATGGTAACGCTGAAAAATAAATCCGAAAAAATCGCGTCTTAAGGCGGCAAGCTCATCGGGCGTCATCCCCGAGGTGGAACGTCCGTCCACCTCGTAGCTACCCGACGTCGGCTTATCCAAGCAGCCTATGATATTCATAAGCGTAGATTTGCCCGAACCCGAAGGTCCGATGATGGCCGTCATTTCCCCGCGCTCTATGCAAAGATTTAACCCGTGCAATACCTCAACCGTACCGTCACCTGATGGATAGCTGCGTCTTATGTTCTTTAATGAAAGCAAAGCCGTCATGGTGAGATCCTTACAGCATGCGCTTGGGGGCGCGACTGTTGGCTTGAGCCGAGGCCTCAGCCGTATTTACGTCATCGCCTATGATGATCGCACTTTTTTCATCAATTCCCTCCAACACCTCAACGTATTGATCATCGCGCAATCCGAGCCTTACATCCTTTTTCAAAACCTTACCATCCTCATTAAGCACGTACACACAACCTTTTGTACCCTCGTCGTTACGCAAAGCCGTAAGCGGCACAGCCAGCACGTTTTCGCGCTTGTCCACATAGACGGTGACATTGGCCGTCATATCTATGCGCAAAACTCCGTGCGGATTTTTTACATATACGTCGGCATTGTAATAAACGGCATTTTGCGTTGAGGATGAGGAGGAAGATGAGGATCCCGAGCTTGAGGTGGAGGAGGCATAGGAAGAGGGTGCCGGCTCAATGCGGCCCAAAACACCGTTGAAGATCTGATGCGGCAGTCCCAAAATGGTGAAGGAACAAGCCATGCCCTCCTTTACATTTACCACGTCGGCCTCGGAGATTTCGGTTCTGATCTTAACCTCCGACATATCTGCAAGGCGCAATATGGTAGGAGTGGTTTGCGCGGCATTGACGGTCTGTCCCTCATCCACCACCATTGCATAGACGGTACCGTCCATGGGCGCCGTAATGCTGGTATAGCCCAAATTGGTCTTGGCATCCGAAAGAGAAAGCTCGTTTTTATTGAGCTGGGCCTGATATTGCTTAAGCTGCGCCTTTGCTATATCCAAATCAGCCTGGGCGGCTTCATACTCCTGACGAGAGGTGGCATCGCTGCGAATGAGCGTTTTCTGTCTTTTCATTTCGCTTTCAAGCTTACGTATTTCGGCCTGCTTGGCACTTATGGTCGCCTTGGTAATTTCAAGCTCGGCCTCGGCACTTTTTAAAGCGTTTTCCTGAGTACGAGGATCGATTTCGCACAGCTTATCGCCTTTTTTTACCGTATCCCCGGTCGATACATAAAGCTTGGTGATCTGTCCTGAGGCCTGAGCACCGACATCTACCTGAGTTTTGCCCTCAATGGTACCCGTAGCATATACCGCCTTTGACACGTTTCTCACACCGGGGCTTACGGTCATAAAGGAGGGGGCCTCCGTCCTCAAGGCCTTATACGCCGAAAGTCCTAAAATAATTGCCAGCGCGGAGATGATGAACAAATGCTTTTTTTTAGGGATCCTCACAAAAGCTCTCCTCATTTAAAAACTTTATATGGGTCGTATTTTATAAATGCTTTCTTAGACAACTCTTAGATTAAGTACGCACAAATTGCTAAAATGCTAAATTCAATAGAATTTTAAACGGATTGCGTGATCATGACTAAAAGAATTCTGCTCATAGGCGATTTGCCCTGTTACGGACGCATGGCCGTCAATGCCATGTTGCCCGTATGCACGCACTTTGGATTTGAGGTTTCCGTCCTGCCTACGGCATTGGTATCCAATAATTTTGCCTACGGTCGCTTCGACGTGTTGGACACCACCTCGTTTATGGAAAAAACCTTCAGTCACTGGAAAGCCTTGGGCTTTAGCTTCGATGCCGTATATACGGGATTTTTGACCTCCAAAGCCCAATGCGAGCTTGTCTCCTCCTTTTGCGAGGAAAACCGCGCCCGCGGGATCAAAATCTTTACCGATCCCATCATGGGAGATCACGGCGCGCTCTACAACGGCATGAGCGAGGAGAACGTAAGGATCATGCGTGCGCTCATACAAAAGTCCGATTTCATCATGCCGAATCTTACGGAGGCCTGTTATCTTACGGATACGCCGTGCCGTAGGGAGGGCTTTTCTCATGAGGAGCTCCGCTCAATATGCGACAAGCTTCGTAAGCTTTGCCCGGGCAGCATACTCATTACCTCCGCCCTCTCCTCAGGAAGGAACTTGGTTTACGGCTATGACGCCGTTTTAAAACGTGAGCTTGCCTTGCCGTATGAAAACATAGCCAAGGAATTTCACGGTACGGGGGATGTGTTTGCCGCACTTTTCATCAGCAAAATGCTAGATAGCAACGACGTCACCGCAAGTGCCTTACACGCCATGAGCACGGTTTCACGCATGATCATGCGCAACCTTGATAACGACGATCTTTTTGACGGCCTCGACATAGGCTCCAGCCTTGATCTGCTGTGACACATGCTCCCGCTCAAATGATGCGGGAGATCCTGCCGTATTCAGATCTAAAATTCACAGCCGAAGGGGCGCCAGTTTGTAAGATCCGCAGGCGGCATTTCATTTGCCGAATCATCAAGCTCGCTTCTTGGCAATTCCTTTAAATACTCGGATACGAGTTCCACGCGTTTTTGATGCATCATCTGCCCTATCTCCTTCCCGCGCGCTCCCTGCTCTACGAAGCTTTCGGCCTTGACCGAGCGGCACAGGGCAAAGGCACCCAAAAAATAATCCGCACGCGGAAAGGGGCGGTTTGAAAATCCGAGCCGTCCCAAAAAGTCGCATTTACAGCACAAAACCCAAGGCTTTATAAGATCGCCCTGACGCCAGGCGTCCAAGGAATCGAGCAACGATACTATACCCTCGGCGCCGCCGCGATATACATGATGCATGGCACTGTGATAGCGAACCACCTTATAGGCAAAGCGCTCATAGTGCACGGGCACCTTGATACGCCTACACAGCGTACGCAGAGGCTTTACCCCGAGCTCGTGATGCAGAGGATGGTGAGGCCATACGGATACCGGAGTAAGGCCCTTTCCCAGATCGTGACACAGCATGGCAAAGCGCACCATGGGATCCTCGCTCTCACAGCTTACGCGGGCCAGCGTCAGACAGGTATGCACTCCCGAGTCTATTTCGGGATGCCATCGCTTAGGCCCCGGAACCCCGTATAAGGCATCGACCTCGGGCAGGACGCTTTTTAAAGCCCCGCAATCGCGTAAAACCTCGATAAAGATCTCGGGATTGCGTGTAAGCAGGGCCTTGTACAGCTCGTTCCACACCCGCTCGGGCGTGAGTGCTAAAAGCTCCCCCGACTCGGCCATATCACGCATGAGGCTTAAGGTTTCGGGGGCTATTTTAAAGCCCAAATGATAAAGCTTGGCGGCAAAACGCGCCACCCGCAACACACGCAGAGGATCCTCCGTAAAGGCTGATGAAACATGTCGCAATACACGTTTTTCAAGATCCTCACGACCGCCGTAGGGATCGATTATATGTCCCTCCTCATCCTCGGCCATGGCGTTGACGGTAAGATCGCGACGCTTGAGATCCTCCTCTAAGGTAACGTCCTTTGAGAAAAAGCACTCAAAGCCGGTATAGCCGTGCCCTTTTTTTCTCTCGGTGCGGGCCAAGGCATATTCCTCACGGGTCTTAGGATGCAAAAAAACCGGAAAATCGCGACCGACCTTTTCAAACCCTGATGCCAGCATGCTCTGCTCGTCTTCCCCCGTGACCACATGATCGACATCCGCCACGTCAAGTCCCAGCAGTGCATCCCGCACCGCTCCGCCGACCTTATACACATGCATGAGTTGCCCTCCCTCTTTTAAATTTAATTTTAGCAAAGTAACGGCCCGCTCTTTTTGTATGCAAGTATCTTTCACAACATATGCCATTGCTCTTACGTGCGGCAGTATTGCGAGAAGCCACGGCTGCGTCTAAACTTTAGATCTCAATTCAATAAGTAAAAAACGCCTTGGGTAATAAAATGAATGCTACCGTAACTTTACATGAGGGCAGGGAAAAATCCCTTCTGCGCCACCATCCTTGGATTTTTTCAAAGGCCGTGGCCGCGGTGACGGGAGATCCCAACAAGGGAGATTTGGTATCGGTGCGTTCGGCAGACGGTGCTTTTTTAGCCTGGGGCTTTTACTCCCCCGCCTCGCAGATCAGAGTGCGGGCGCTGTCCTTTAACGAGCAGGAAATTCCCACGGACGATTTGATTGCAGGCAGGATCAAAGACGCCGTAATGCGTCGCCGTGATCTTATGGCCGCAGGCAACGACGGGGTGAGACTTATAGCCTCAGAAGGCGATCTGCTGCCCGGGATCATAGTTGATAAATACAACGAATTTATCGTGCTTAGCATTTCCTCCTGCGCTATGGAAAGATTTTTCGAGGTGTTCGTGAAAACCTTAAAGGAGCTCTTTCCAAACTGTTCCCTATACGAGCGCTCCGACACCAAATCGAGACTTAAGGAGGGGCTTGCAAAACGCTCTGGAGTAATTTGCGGGCTCACGCCTCCCGATACCCTCTATGTTTTGGAGGGTAACGGCGTCAGCATACCCGTGGACATAGTCAGGGGGCATAAGACGGGGGCATATCTTGATCAGCGAGCAAGCCGCATCCATGCCGCAACCCTATGCAAAAATGCCCGCGTGCTCAATTGCTTTTGCTATACGGGCGGCTTCGGTCTTTGGGCCTTAAAGGGCGGCGCCGTAAGGGTTGAAAACGTCGACGTATCGGCACAGGCCTTGGATGAGGCCAAGGCGGGCGTAGTCTTCAACCACTTGGATCCGGGACGTTGTCGCTTCATACGCAAGGATGTTTTTGAATTTTTGCGTACTCAGGTGGAAAAAGGCGAGCAATATGACGTGGTTATTCTGGATCCACCCAAATTTGCCGAGGGTGCCTCCTCATTGCGCAAGGCCTGCCGCGGATATCAGGATATCAACCGTCTCGGTTTTAAGCTCGTCAAAAAAGGCG
>PPYF01470340.1_pt1 | contig 12955 bp, 7 predicted proteins | sample 1559871 | NCBI WGS metagenome assembly PPYF01 (sample SAMN08240021, study PRJNA423297) | Human gut metagenome, whole genome shotgun sequencing project. | reverse complement strand
CTGCGAAAGACATGGTACAGGGCATCAAGGATATGCTCGACCGGAATATCTCTTTCAGTCTCTATATGACTCACGGAGGGACGACTTTCGGTCATTGGGGAGGTGCAAACAACCCTGCTTATTCCGCTATGTGCAGTTCGTATGATTATGACGCTCCGATCAGTGAAGCCGGATGGACGACCGAAAAGTTTTTCTTGCTTCGCGATTTATTGAAAAACTATCTTCCGGCCGGTGAATCATTGCCTGAAGTCCCCGCCGCTTTGCCTGTTATTGAGATTCCCGAAATTCATTTTAATAAAGTGGCTCCGCTATTCTCGAATTTGCCGGAAGCCAAACAAACAGTGGATATTCAACCGATGGAACAATTCAATCAAGGATGGGGAACTATTCTGTATCGGACCACACTGCCTGAAGCAACCCTCGCAGGAACCGTTTTGAAGATTACGGAAGTGCACGACTGGGCGCAAATCTATGCCGACGGCAAACTTCTGGCGCGTTTGGACCGTCGTAAAGGAGAATTTACTACGACTTTGCCCGCACTGAAAAAAGGTACGCAACTGGATATTCTGGTGGAAGCAATGGGACGTGTCAACTTTGACAAATCCATTCACGACCGCAAAGGTATCACGGAAAAGGTGGAACTAGTTTCGGGTAATCAGACTAAGGAATTGAAAAACTGGACTGTGTACAACTTCCCGGTAGATTATTCTTTTATTAAAGACAAGAAATATAACGATACAAAAATACTACCGGCTATGCCTGCTTACTACAAGAGCACTTTTAAACTGGATAAAGTAGGAGATACATTTCTGGATATGAGCACATGGGGTAAAGGTATGGTTTGGGTGAACGGTCATGCAATGGGACGTTTCTGGGAAATCGGTCCGCAACAGACCCTCTTTATGCCGGGTTGCTGGCTCAAAGAAGGAGAGAATGAAATTCTCGTATTAGATTTGAAAGGTCCTGCCAAGGCTTCTATCAAAGGCTTGAAGAAACCTATTCTTGATGTGCTTCGTGAAAAAGCTCCCGAAACACACCGCAAGGATGGAGAAAAACTGAAACTGGCAGGTGAGAAAGTAACACACGAAGGTGCTTTCACTCCGGGCAACGGCTGGCAGGAAGTACGATTTGCTGCTCCAGTGAAAGGACGTTATTTCTGTTTGGAAGCGCTTTCTCCGCAAGCAAATGATAACATCGCGGCAGTAGCAGAGTTCGATGTCCTGGGAGCTAATGGCAAACCGGTATCTCGTGAACATTGGAAGATTCGTTATGCCGATAGCGAAGAAACGCGTAGCGGTAACCGTACAGCCGACAAAATATTCGACTTGCAGGAATCTACTTTCTGGATGACTGTGGATAATGTCCCTTATCCTCATCAACTGGTGATTGACTTGAGTAAAGTGGAAACAGTGACCGGCTTCCGTTATCTGCCCCGTGCCGAAAAAGAATATCCGGGCATGATTAAAGAATATCGGGTGTATGTGAAATCTGCTGACTTTAATTACTAAACTATTGATGTACAAGCATTGAAATGATAATAGATATGAAAAAAAATATAATCCTTTTCGCACTCCTCTTTGTAGGAGTGTTGACTGGATATTGCCAACAATCTGCCTACCTGTTCGTTTATTTCACCGGCAATCGCATGAGTGAAGAAGCCGTCAGGATGGCTGTTAGTCTCGACGGATATAATTATAAAGCCTTGAATGGAAATCAACCGGTACTTGATTCCCGGGTGATTAGTTCAACAGGCGGAGTGCGCGATCCCCATATTTTACGTTGTGAAGACGGGAAGACGTTTTATATGGTAGTTACAGATATGGTATCTGCCAATGGATGGAGTTCTAATCGCGCCATGGTATTGCTGAAATCGAAAGACCTTGTACACTGGACTTCCAATATCGTGAATATCCAGAAGAAATATCCCGATCAGGAAAACCTGAAACGTGTGTGGGCGCCACAAACGATTTATGACAAGGAGGTCGGAAAATACATGATCTATTGGTCCATGCAACATGGCAATGGCCCGGACATCATTTATTATGCTTATGCTAACAAGGATTTTACCGATATAGAAGGAGAACCGAAACCGCTGTTTCTTCCGAAAAACGAAAAGTCATGTATTGACGGCGACATCATTTATAAAGGCGGGCTTTATCACTTGTTCTATAAAACGGAAGGGAATGGAAATGGCATTAAGAAGGCTACTACTTCCTCTTTGACCTCCGGACAGTGGACGGAATCAGATGACTATAAGCAGCAGACGAAGGATGCAGTAGAGGGTGCGGGCATCTTTCCATTGATTGGCTCGGATAAGTATATCTTGATGTATGATGTGTATATGAAAGGCAAATACCAGTTTACGGAAAGTGCTGATCTGGAACACTTCAAAGTGATTGACCATGCTATCAGTATGGATTTCCATCCACGCCACGGCACTGTTATTCCGATTACTCAAAAAGAATTGCAACGCCTTTTCAAGGCGTATGGTAAACCGGAAGGTTTCTGATCTAAAGGAGGAAGATCAAAACCCATCTAAATTAGAAATCATCCTCGCCACAGCTTCTTGTCGCGAAGATGATTTCGTTGAAAGGAAATTTGGGCACCTCTCATCTACAAATTCAATGAATTTTAAGCGGGTAGTCTTTATTTCCAGATAAATACATTCATCCTTTCGTCTTTTTTGAGTTATTAAGATAAGGTGGATTCACTAGTGTAATCCAGGAAAATAGTATACGATATTGGAAAAAGTGTATATTTTACCCTTGTTTACTTGTTTCTTATATATTTTTAAGTGTAAAACAACCAATTATAGCTTGAAATATATCAGTTAGAATAATGAAAATCTTAACTTTGCGATTGATAATCTTAATGCAATAGATACCATGAGAAAATTATTCCTGTTTTTAGTTGTCTTGTTTTTGTCGTTTCAGCAAGTCACTTTAGCTGCAATCAAAGAAATGACGAGTACCCCCGATTCGGTTTATCTCTTTTCCTTCGCTACTTCCGGAGACGACGGACGTAGCGGGCTTCGTTTTGCCTGGAGCATGGATAAGGAAAACTGGTTTGAAGTCGGCCGGAACTACGGATATCTCCGGTGTGATTACAGCCGTTGGGGATCACAGAAGAAAATGCTCGACCCTTATTTGAAACAGTCGCCCGCTGGCGAATGGATATGTACCTGGAAATTGAATGATCGTGATGGATACGGTCAGGCCACTTCTAAAGACTTGATAAACTGGACCAGCCAGAAATATCCCCGTACTACTTCCGATTTTAACGGAACAAGAGTGAAAGCCGTAGTTGCCGGAGAGGAGCAGAAAGGAACTATCAACCGGGTAGCGTGGACTTTGGTAGATGGATTAAATAAGAATTATGGCTGGAATCAATATCGGAACTCATTGCATGGAGAACGTCCGGTACAGGATGGAGAACGTTTTGCCGGTTTGAAGCCTGTAAAAGCAACGGTCACCGTACAACCCGAACGTGCCAAAGACATCAGCGATGTCTTGTTGGGTGCTTTCTTTGAAGATATTAATTATTCGGCAGACGGAGGACTCTATGCAGAACTTATCCAAAACCGCGACTTCGAGTATGACCCTTCGGACAGGGAAGGAGATAAGAACTGGAATAGTACTCATTCGTGGACATTGAAAGGAGATAAAACCACTTTCACTATTGCTACTACCGATCCTATTCATGCCAATAATCCGCACTATGCCGTATTGAATGTAGAACGACCGGGAGCCGCGTTAGAAAATACGGGCTTTGATGGTATCGCGCTGAATGTCGGAGAGAAATATGACTTTTCCATATTCGCGAGAGTTCCGCAGGGGCAATCAAATAAATTACAGGTTCGTTTGGTAGATGGAGAAGGAAATATATGTGGAGAGACTTCTCTGACTGTATCTTCCCGCCAATGGAAAACGTATAAAACAGTGATTACTGCCAAAGCAACCGCAGATACTCGCCTCGAAATCATTCCCCAATCTGCTGGAGAATTGAATCTGGATATGATTTCCCTGTTTCCGCAGCATACATTTAAAGGACGCAAGAACGGACTCCGCAAGGATCTGGCTCAAGTGTTAGCTGACATTCATCCCCGTTTCATCCGTTTTCCCGGTGGCTGTGTGGCTCATGGTGATGGTCTGAAGAATATCTATCAATGGAAAAACACAGTCGGTCCGTTAGAAGCAAGAAAGGCGCAACGTAACCTTTGGGGATATCATCAAAGCATGGGACTGGGATATTTTGAATATTTCCAATTCTGCGAAGATATTGGCGCAGAACCGCTTCCGGTATTGGCTGCTGGTGTTCCTTGCCAGAACTCTGCCTGTCACGGTGACTTGAGAGGCGGACAGCAAGGCGGTATCCCAATGAGCGAAATGGGTGCTTATATTCAGGATATTCTTGATCTGATAGAGTGGGCAAACGGCGACGCTAAGAAGACAAAGTGGGGAAAGGTACGTGCCGAAGCAGGCCATCCGAAACCTTTCAACCTGAAATACATTGGCATCGGAAATGAAGATCTCATCACCGATATCTTCGAAGAACGTTTTACAATGATATTTAATGCCATCAAAGAAAAATATCCTGAAATGGTCGTTGTAGGTACGGTAGGACCGTTCAATGAAGGTACAGACTACGTAGAAGGATGGAAACTGGCCGACAAACTGGGTGTGCCGATGGTGGACGAACATTATTATCAGACTCCGGGATGGTTCCTGAACAATCAGGATTTCTACGATAAATACGACCGTTCGAAAAAGACAAAAGTATACCTGGGCGAATATGCGACTCATATCCCGGGACGAAAAGCGAATATCGAAACTGCACTGACGGAAGCTCTTTATCTTGCTGCCTTGGAACGTAATGGAGACGTTGTACACATGACTTCCTATGCTCCTCTTCTCGCCAAAGAAGGACATACCCAATGGAATCCGGATTTGATTTACTTCAATAACCGGGAAGTGAAACCGACCACCGGATATTATGTGCAGAAACTCTACGGACAGAATGCCGGAAACGAATATCTGCCGGCGAAGATCACTTTGGATAATAAAGACGATAAAGTGCAGAAACGTTTTGCTTCTTCCATTGTCCGTGATTCGGCAAGTGGAGATGTAATAGTGAAGTTGGTCAACTTACTTCCTGTAGAGGTGAATACTCATGTCGACCTTTCCGGAATCGGTGTGATACAGCCTTCTGCAAAGAGAACCGTACTGACCGGTAAACCGGCAGATACTCCGCTACCTGTTGAAGATACGGTGGAAGTGGCAGAAAAGTTTGATTGCCAATTGTCTGCCTACTCTTTTACGGTGATCCGGATAAAAAAAGGCAAATGAGAAATAACAGGAAATAAATGAAGAACATAATAACATGAATAATATGAAGAAGATAATAAGCGCTCTGCTGGCTGGTTGCTGTCTGACTTCGCTGATGGCACAAGACGTGGTCGTGAAAGGACCGGATGAAAAACTGCAATTGGTTGTCTTTACTTCCCCTGCCGAAAAGCCAAGTTATTCCATTACCTATAATGGGAAAACCATGCTGGAGAAATCACCTTTAGGTATGAACACGAATATCGGTGACTTTGCTAAAGGAATGAAACTGACAGGGCATACGGTCACCCCGATTGATACTGTCTACCATCAGGATCGTATTAAAACCTCACAAGTGCATTATCAGGCAAACGAGCTGAACTGTCATTTTGAGAATCCGAAAGGACAGAAAATAGATGTTGTCTTTCGTGTCAGCAACAATGATGTAGCTTTCCGTTATACCCTGCCGCGTCAGGATGGAAAAGGAAGTGTAACGGTGACTGCCGAAGAAACCGGTTTCCGTTTTCCGCAACAGACTACTACTTTCTTGTGTCCGCAAAGCGATGCCATGATAGGATGGAAGCGTACAAAACCCAGTTATGAGGAAGAATACAAGGCAGATGCTCCGATGAGTGACCGTTCCCAGTACGGGCATGGTTACACATTCCCTTGCCTGTTCCGTATCGGTGACGATGGTTGGGTGCTGGTCAGCGAGACGGGAGTGGACAGTCGATATTGCGGCTCACGTTTAAGCGATGTGAGCGAAGGTAATCTGTATACGGTTGCTTTCCCGATGGCAGAAGAAAATAACGGCAACGGAACGGTTGCTCCGGCATTTGCCTTGCCGGGAGCTACTCCCTGGCGTACTATCACTATCGGCGAGACTTTGAAACCGATTGTGGAAACAACTGTTGCGTGGGATGTCGTGCGTCCTCTTTATGAAACAAAATATGACTACCGTTTCGGACGCGGCACATGGAGCTGGATTCTTTGGCAGGATGGTAGTATCAACTATGACGATCAGGTGCGATATATTGATTTTGCTGCGGCAATGGGATATGAGTATGCGTTGATTGATAACTGGTGGGATACGAACATCGGTCGCGACCGCATGAAGTCTTTGGTAGAATACGCACGTAGTAAAGGCGTGGAACTCTTCTTATGGTATAGCTCTTCCGGTTATTGGAATGATATTGAGCAAGGACCGGTTAATCACATGGACAACGCCATTATTCGCAAACGGGAGATGAAATGGTTACAGAGTCTTGGAGTAAAAGGCATTAAAGTCGATTTCTTTGGTGGCGACAAGCAAGAAACGATGCGCCTGTATGAAGATATCTTGAGTGATGCCGACGATCACGGCCTGATGGTGATCTTCCACGGTTGTACAATCCCTCGCGGATGGGAACGCATGTATCCGAATTATGTTGGTAGTGAAGCCGTACTGGCATCCGAGAATATGGTATTCAACCAGCACTTTTGCGATAAAGAGGCTTTCAATGCTTGTCTGCATCCGTTTATTCGCAATGCAGTGGGCAGCATGGAATTTGGCGGTTGTTTCCTGAACAAACGGCTGAACCGCAACAATGACGGAGGAACTACCCGCCGCACTACTGATATATTCCAACTGGCCACTACCGTATTATTCCAGAATCCGGTACAAAACTTTGCGCTTGCTCCCAACAACCTGGAAGATGTTTCTCCTGTTTGTATGGACTATATGAAAGCGGTTCCTACCACTTGGGACGAGACACGCTTCATTGATGGATATCCTGGAAAATATGTCGTGTTGGCACGTCGTCACAATGATACTTGGTATCTGGCTGCTGTGAATGCAGGAAAAGAAACGTTGAAGTTGAAACTGGATTTAGAGATGTTTGCCGGAAAAACAGTTTCTTTGTATAAGGATGATAAAAAAGGAGCACCACAGCTAGTGCCGTTGAAAGTGAAAGAGAACGGTAAAGTGCAGCTGGAGATTCTTCCACAGGGAGGTGCTGTATTGGTAAACAAATAGATGATATCTCTATCGTTTGTTGTGGGATCATGTGGCAATGATTGTTCGGTAAAAGTTTGATAGAATCAATATTTATAGCATAATTTATGTAGCACTTTTTATGCTACACAAATTGTGCTATGAATAATTGTTTGAATATAAACAATATAGACTGCTTTCTTTATTCTTTGAATGAAACCATATTTGAGAAATGTTTCGTGGATATAATTCATTCAGTTGTGGTTGCAGACATTGCCTTACGCTGGTATACTAAAATAATCATATTCAAGAAAACACCCTTCACCTTTCACAATGCCCTGTTCATCGGCATTAGCGGGTGAAGGGCTGGCTTTCACCTTCCTTTCACCTTTCTATTCTGGCTTTCACAGCTTGTCCAGTCTTCTGCTAACTCTTTCATCTATAGTTGGCAGAAGAAGTGTTAATAGATAGCTTCCAAACTATTATAGGAAAACTTCTTTTCTATAAGGGATAAACTTCCTTTGTATAGGACCCAAACTTTCTTTGCATTATAAGAAAACTATAAATGCAAGCTTTGATTATATAAATGAAACTTCCATTTATATAATTGCAAGTTTTGTTTTTATAAACGCAACTTTCATTTATAGATTGCATTTATTGAAAAGTAAGTTTACATACTGGTAATAGGAAGTTTACCTATAATCAAAAGAAAGTTTGTTATTAATGAAAGAGAGGGTAGTTAGTAATGGATAAGGAAGCAGGTAAGGTATGTTTTCAGAAGCATAGATAGAGAAGTGCCATATAGGATTAGGAAACCGGATTATCAGAAAAGCATTTTATGTGTATATATAAATGACCTGCTCGACCAGAAAATCACTTTGTGTTGAAATCGGGTAGGTTCTTTTTATTGAGTGAACTGATAGGTGAAATCCCTATCCCTATCGTATTATATGGTAAACGCAGGCTAAAATCGAAGTGCAAATGCTCTGTAATATCGTGCATTTAGCGGAGAATGATTGTTTTTTAGTCCTTTTTTGACACATAAGTGTACCTTTATATTTAATGTATCATCTATCTTTGTAAACAAGAAATCTTATTTAATATCATGAATATGAATAGACATTGCAGAATAATCAAGTGTATATTATCAGGAGTCGTTTGCGCGTTGTTATTGCCTGTATCAATGCAGGCACAGAAGAACATGGCGTTTATCCCCGGACAAGTGTGGAATGATACGGATGGAAATCCGATCAATGCCCATGGTGGCGGACTTCTTTATCACAATGGTACTTACTATTGGTATGGTGAATACAAGAAAGGAAAAACGATTTTGCCGGACTGGGCTACGTGGGAGTGTTATCGTACAGACGTGACCGGAGTCGGTTGTTACTCTTCTAAAGACTTGCTGAATTGGAAATTTGAAGGAATTGTGCTTCCGGCAGTCAAAGACGATCCGAATCATGACCTGCATCCGTCCAAAGTGTTGGAACGTCCGAAAGTCATCTTTAATAAGAAGACCGGTAAGTTTGTAATGTGGGCACATGTGGAAAGTGCCGATTACAGTAAGGCTTGTGCCGGAGTGGCGGTTGCCGATTCTCCTGTCGGGCCGTTCGTCTATCAGGGAAGTTTCCGTCCGAACAATGCGATGAGCCGCGATCAGACAGTCTTTGTGGATGATGACGGACGTGCTTATCAGTTCTATTCTTCGGAAAATAATGAAACCATGTATATTAGTCTTTTGACTGATGATTATCTGAAACCCAGCGGACGGTTTACTCGTAATTTCGTCAAAGAGTCTCGTGAAGCTCCGGCTGTGTTTAAATATAATGGTAAATACTATATGTTAAGCTCCGGTTGCACAGGCTGGGATCCGAATGTGGCCGAAATAGCAGTGGCCGATTCTATTATGGGAACGTGGAAAACGATCGGTAATCCTTGTACGGGACCGGATGCGGATAAAACGTTTTACGCGCAGAGTACTTACGTTCAGCCTGTTATCGGAAAGAAGGACGCATACATCGCTATGTTCGACCGCTGGAAAAAGAAAGACTTGGAAGACTCACGCTATGTATGGCTGCCTGTACTTGTAAAAGACGGAAAGATAACAATTCCCTGGCATGAAAAATGGACTCTTTCCATCTTTGACAAATAAAAAAGAAGATAAGCATGAAACGGATATTACTACTACTTTGCGGAATAATACTTGTTCCTACTCTTGTCTGTTCCCAGCGTTTGGTGGAAGTAGGAAAGGGATATAGCTGTACTTCGGTCAATACGACGGTCTTTCGGAATAACTCGCTGGTGACGCACGGTGAGGAACAATATATCAGTTATTACGATAACGACGGCTATCTGATACTTGGAAAACGGAAACTGGATTCGAAACAATGGACTTTACACCATACCCAATATCAGGGAAATGTAAAGGATGCTCATAATGTAATCAGTATGATGGTGGACGGAGAAGGTTACATACACGTGTCTTTCGATCATCATGGACATAAACTGAATTATTGCCGGAGCATTGCTCCTGGTTCTCTGGAACTGGGAGATAAAATACCGATGACCGGAGTTGATGAAGGAAATGTCACCTATCCGGAGTTTTATTCTTTATCCGGAGGAGATTTACTGTTTGTTTATCGTTCCGGTTCTTCCGGTCGTGGCAACTTGGTGATGAACCGTTATTCGCTGAAAGAACATAAATGGATTCGTGTGCAGGATATACTGATTGACGGAGAAAATAAACGGAATGCTTATTGGCAAATGTATGTCGATGAGAAAGGAACCATCCATCTTTCGTGGGTGTGGCGCGAAAGCTGGCATGTGGAAACAAACCATGATATATGTTATGCCCGTTCGTTTGATAATGGAGTGACTTGGTATAAATCAAGTGGAGAGCAATATGAACTTCCTATCAAATTGTCTAATGCAGAGTATGCCTGTCGTTTGCCTCAAAACTGTGAGTTGATTAATCAAACAAGTATGAGTGCCGATGCAGAAGGAAATCCGTATATAGCCACTTATTGGCGGGATCCCGACAGTAACGTGCCCCAATATCGTATCGTCTGGAACGATGGGAAAGTATGGTATCAACGGCAGATCACAGATCGCAAAACACCTTTTACCTTGAAGGGTGGCGGTACGAAAATGATACCTATTGCCCGTCCGCGTATTGTGGTAGAGGGTGGGGAAGTCTTTTATATTTTCCGCGACGAAGAACGGGGAAGCCGTGTATCGATGGCACATGCGTCCGACGTCGGCATTAGTAAATGGACGATAACGGATTTGACCGACTTTTCCGTGGATGCCTGGGAACCGTCCCATGATACGGAGCTCTGGAAGGAACAGCGGAAACTTCACCTCTTTGTGCAACACACCCGTCAGGGAGATGGTGAACGTACAGCGGAAATTGACCCTCAAATGGTATATGTATTAGAAACAGATATGAATATAAATAAGTAAAGATATGAAGGAATTATCTGCAACTCTTTTTTCGTACTCTTCCTAGGTGGTGTAATTCGTGTCTTAATTCATCATCAAGCTCATATATGGCTTTAACGGCTGAAGTATTCTATCTGTTAGTTCACTAATATTCATCTGTATATGTGTACCGGGCAGTCGCTCGGTACTATACATGCATTTCCCTTTACACAGATAATAATAACCGTTATTTACCGACAGTTGTTTATCCGATAATTCCAACTGCATTTCATCTTCGGGGAAAGCCGCGGCATAGATTTGCAGCACTTCCTTGGCATTGATGATACGTGCCATGCCCAACGGATGTTGAGGCTGTTGATCTTCGGGAGGTAAGAGTTGAACCATGCACTTATATCCGGTGTGTTGCCTGATAGCATACAATAGGCTATATTCCACATCTTTATCTTCAGCGCAAAGCTCATTGATAATGATATGTTTGTCTCCTTTATATATAATAGTCACCCCCTTGATTTCGTTTTCTTGTCTGGCTACAAATAAGTATCCTCCGCTGATGGCAAGATCAGTCATAATAACCTGAAAGTCTTCCAGCGTGTGCTGAATACAGCAAGCCCGTTCGGAAAGCTTCTTATTCAAATAAGAATAAATCTCTTCCTGAAATACCGGAACCACACTGACCGCTATCTCTTTAGAAGGAATAAACTCCGGCAAAACGATCTCTCTAGTTGAATACTTGAATACGGAAGAAAGTCATCGGATAAGGAAGCATCTGAAGCGCAGAGATTACCTCATCGCCACTTTGGATGGCGACATTCACTTCTGTTTTATAGCGCAGTCTGAAGTACATTTCAACGAATTCTTCACTATCGTCAAAACAGATTTTCCACAATGCTTTTACTTGCTCCTTTATCATCGTATTTATAATGGATTTACCATTTTACCATATTCATGGGATGCTCTTTGAGGCAAGCCATATATTTTTCCAGAATAGTTGCCGGCTGGTAAGACAGTTTGGCTTTGCGTAAACCCTCAATACCTAAATCCTCTTCCCGGTTGATATAAATATATTGTTCGGGAATCCGGTTGGCAAATTCATAATTAATCATGGCATACGCACCTTCAATACTGGTATCCGCTTTTTCTACATGTACGCCGAATGTTTCATGATTGATAGGCATACCGAATGTGAATGCGACAATTTTACCGTTCACATGCAAGATACCTCCCGTCAGTCCGAGTGCCTCGAAGTTGTGGAGAGCATAAATCAGGGCGCGACGTTCGTTGCCTGTCCCCTCCTGTTGGTCACAATTATTCACTTTACACCACTCTGCTTCCAGATCCAGACATTCCTGAATACGGTCCGGGGTAATCGGTGTGTATTCGTAATCCGGATAAGTGTTGCGGAACCGGTTGATATGATTTCTTTTCGCCTGGAACTTCTTCCCTTTCAGCGTAGAAAGATCACTTCTCAAATAAATATAATCCGCATAGTCGCGGTCTTCTGTGAAAGTGAACTGTTCCGGAAGGATAGCTTCGAGATCAGCGCGCATATTGCTGCACACTCCCAGCATACAGAAATGCTGGTTCTCTTTGCGGGCATCTTCTATCAGTTCCCACAATACTGCTTTCAAATCTCCTGTGCCTACGGGCATCATATAAGCAAGTTGTTCTCCCGCCCAGAACTTGAATACCAGAAAGTTGTCGACCACTGCGAATTGAGTGTCATATAAGAACCTCCAGCTGCAAAGATTGGAGAATGAAAGATCGCAATTGCGGCGATCACTTTTCATCGTGAATGAGGTGATTGTGTCTTTGTCTGCTAATGTGATATCTTTAAATGGAATCATAAAATTGCTTTTTGCGTTTAACTCTTTATATAACGGAAAATCAAGAGATTTTGTTTTTACAAGACACCTAATAATCGAAGGATCGTAGGTGTGAGCAGTGCAGTGAAGATTCCATTCAGTGTCAGTCCCAGACTGGCGTATGCCCCATATTTGCTGCTGATATCCATTGCGGTGGAAGTTCCGACAGCATGAGCGGCTGTCCCCATCGAAAGCCCTTGAGCGATCGGACTGCCTACACGCATGATTTTCATGGTCTTAAAACCACAGATTGCTCCTAATAAACCAACTGCCACAACAACTGCCGCCGTCAGTGACGGAATACCGCCAATGGCTTTGGTTACTTCCATCGCAATCGGAGTCGTAACCGATTTGGGAGC
>PPYF01130293.1_pt1 | contig 12955 bp, 8 predicted proteins | sample 1559871 | NCBI WGS metagenome assembly PPYF01 (sample SAMN08240021, study PRJNA423297) | Human gut metagenome, whole genome shotgun sequencing project. | reverse complement strand
CTCACCAAGGCGCTTCTTGGAAGCAACCGCTCTGCTGCCTAGTTCTCACCAAGGCACTTCTTGGAAGCATCCGCTCCGCTGCCTAGTTCTCACCGAGGCGCTTCTTGGAAACAGCCGCTCTGCCGCCTAGTTCTCACCGAGCCGCTTCTTGGAAGCAGCCGCTCCGCCGCCTGGTTCTCACCAAGGCGCTTCTTGGAAGCAGCCGCTCCGCCGCCTGGTTCTCACCGAGCCGCTTCTTGGAAGCAGCCGCTCTGTTGCCTGGCATATCCCATAGGAAGTGGTCAAACAATTTTCAAGTTATCAAAACAGAAATACAAGTCATCTCTTGATTGTCATCCGCCTCCACGGATTCGGAGGGCAATAGGTGTTTTACAGGAAAGCATCATGGTATCAAAAGGAAACTATCAGAACATGACAGGATAAATCGATATTAATCAATCACACCAAACGGCAAAAATCCGGCTTTGTCGGGCAATGCCGTTGAACGCAAAAAGTGAAACCGTTTTCCGATTTCTTTACAAGCCAGCGCATAATGGCACAACGCAATCCCCATATCAATATCTGACAGCTTGTAAAAAAGCGAAATCGGCGGTCTTAATTTCTGCTTGTAAATTGCAATCTTATCCGCTTGCCGTTCAAAGTACCAAGGCTGCGTATTCATTCCGGAAGGAGCCAGGTGTACGGCCTGCATACATACATCATCTGGGACATTTGTAATCTTATCGATTGGCTTTCGCTTAAACTGTTCCTTCGTTCTGTGAACCGGCTCTGTTGGGGAACCGAAGCCAATGGCAATCAGGTCGCCTTTTAAACGGACCTCGGCATCCTTCGACTCGCCAAGCCAAACACAGCCCAGCTCCATAGCATCAAACCATAAGACAAGCTGCTCAAATAAAAAGCCGGCGCTCTCCATCTCACCCTGGTTACCCCTCCCGCTTATTATCACGTAGTGAGGGGCCTCAACATGAAAACGTCCTTTTACCTTGTTCGTAAATCGCCAATTAAGCGGCGACTCAGGAAAAAGGGGATCAAAACCCATAATGGCACTTTCAATTTTCCCCATCATCTCCTGATTAAGTGGCGTTAAGTCATATTTTCGACACGATCTGCGTTGTGATATCGAGGCATATAAATTCATAACCGTTCTCCTTATTCTACTCACGTTCTATCTCCCGTTTGAATATAACACAGAAAAGAAACCACGTCAATTGCAGCAACGCAAGAGAAATTGCAGCCCGCGCCAAGGAAATTGTGCCCATTCGATTTATTGGAATTTTATTGATACAACGATATCAGAACAAGCGGGAATAAAAAGCTGTTCGGTTTTCTTTTTGATTTCATCCAAATGATACAGCATAATGCATTGAGGAGAGATGAGATTACGATTTGGTTACTGTTAAAAATACATATTATATGTAAAATTATCTTGTGTCCTTTGACTTCCTAACGAAAGCAATCGCTCTTTTTGAAAGCAGGTTATATTTTTAGATTTCCATATATTTTGATTATTGATAAAATTCAGATCCTCTTGCCGCCATCCAAACGGTATAATATTTCCCTTCGTATCTTGAACAAGAACTGTGAGTTTATTTTTAATTAAATACTCGTATTCCAGCATTTCCTGTACCGTATCAGGAGAAAAAACCCATAGGTCAATTGCGGGCGCAACTTCTTCATAAGCTACATCAAGCATAGAATAAATAAAAAAGTAATCATGAAAATCATTCTTTATATATATAAGCCGCTCCTCCGCAATACTTTCGATTGTATTAACAAAATCATTATAAGTGATTCTATACCATTCGTATTTGTATCTGTATTCTTTAAACAAATTATGGTACCATTTTTCAAGCCATTTAATACGGGATGGAATAGTTGGATGATATCCGATTAAGCATAGATCCCCATCAAGCGCAAATGTCTTCGCTTGAATATTCAATTGTTTAATCCGTAAAGATATATTGCTAGAGCAACCTATTTTCATTAAATTTCTTTCCCGATCTCTTAAAAAATAAACTCCGCCACAAAACCGGGTTTTATAAGCCTCTATTGCTTCTTGAACTTGTATGCAAAGATAACGAGGTACAATATTATTTTTATAATAATTGTTGGTATTAATGATTCCACCGTTCTGCAAAGGGAATAAATCTTTTAACGCAACTGTTGAATAGTCTAACAATGGTTTATCCAATTGATTAAGATGTTCCAGCTGCTTTTGTTCCCTTGTTGCAATACATTTTACATCTTCGTCAAAGCAATCGACAAATCCATTCATGTTTTATTAGTCCATTTCTTTATAAAACCTTGTTATACTATAAATTTAAATATATATCAAAACAAATAATAAAATATTATAGCATAATAATGCAAGCGCCGCAATTTCTAAGTTGTTGTATCATGAAAACAAAATAGACATCCATACACAAAAAATAACCCCTGTAGTCATTGAAACTACAGAGGATTTCTGGAAAGGTGAGATAAAAATGATTGGTTACTGTTTTTTGAGGAAGAGTTGAACTCTCGCAGGTAAAGTTGATAGGAGAATAACCTGTTTCAAAACAGGCCGTCAAAAAATATTTCCCCTCAAATCTTTATTTTTTCATCTATCACATCTTAACCGGCGATTCTCAAAAAGTCTAATTGGGCAAGGCTTTAGGCACAGGGAAACCCGCTTTTCGATAAATTTGTTCGAAAAGTGGGTCTCTTTCAATTTAATTTACAGCGGCAAATCTCTTTTTTGGAAGCGAATAGAACCGATTGCATAACAAACAATTGCTACGATAGCAAGCACCGCCAGTTTCCAGACAAAGGCGTAATCCACTGCTTCTGTACCCACCGTAGAAAGTGCATTGATGTCGTATAGTCCCACTAAAGTTGTATTATTAAAATATCCGAGTTCCTTTACCCCCATACCCATATCTACCATCATATCAGAGCCAAACATACCAAGCAAGGAAGCGAGGAAGAACCAAACCGAAATCCCTCCGCCGAACGCCATAGAGCTGCGGCTGCGGTTAAAGATACAGCTTCCCATATAGCAGATTGCTGCAACTGCTTCTGCCAAAAGATACATCCCGCCAAACAGAACTATCGTTGAAGCAACATTTACTTCTCCAAAGAAAGCCTGCGTAGAAATCAATCGGGAAATGCACACTAAGGAAATAATGATAAACGGCACGAATATCATAAACAACATCTGCGTTTTCGCTACGGCGGAACGCTTTGTCGGTGTAGATAATACATACGCCATAGAGCCTTTATCTACCTGGTCGACAATCAGTGAGTTGGCGAGAAAGACAATCAAAAGAAACAGCGGCAGCAGACCGGTTACCGTATAATACATTTGATTGATCATGACGGTGGGGTCCATCGAACTCATTATTTCGATTTGCTCCGGATCAATCCCCATCATTTCAAACATGATGTTCATCATACCCTGTATGGATAAATCTTCGTTTGTAAAATAGCCTTTGTTTTGCATTAAGACATAGTTATACTCAAACTGCTTTACATAAGTGTCAATGGGAGTATCTGCTTTAGAAAGTCCGTCAATTGCCGCTTGAAACCCGTCTACAGAAAGATTCATATCTCCCTGCATATTTAACATTGTAAAGGCTGTTTCATAAGCAGTTTTATCTTCTGCCTCGGCAAAATCGACATAGGAAAGTTTCGCTCCACTCATGGTATCATATTGCGCCATTGCTCCGAGATAAGTATAAAATTCGGTTTGATACTCGGTCACATCCTCTTTGGAAGTGCTGCCGATAATGCTCATGGCGTAGTTCATAACGGTACTCATCAGTAGCATAATCAGCGTAATCGCCACGATCAGCACAATATTTGATTTTATATTTTGTTTCATCAAAGGTCTGGAGAAATGCTTAGCTACTTTGGTTTCCATTATTGATTCTTTCCTTTCTTATAAGCATTCATAAAATAATCTTCCAAGGTGATTTTATTCTCTTGAATCCCCTGAATGGTGTAGCCTTTTAATATTGCTAAGAATGCGCCGATATCGGCTGTGGGGAATACAACTCTGCAAGCACGCCCATCAAGCATCGGTGAAAACCGTGTATTACCTGCAAAACGGATTGCCTCGTCGGCGCTATGAAAGGTAATGGTATATTCTTTCGTTTTGCTGTGACGGAGATCATAAAGAGTGGCGATATCTACAATTTTACCGTCCTTAATCATTGCCACACGGTCGCATACTTCTTCGATTTCCTCAAAGATATGACTGGACATAAAAATAGTGCGTCCTTTTGCTTTTTCTTCCCGAATCAAATCCAGAAAAGCGTCGCGCATAAGAGGGTCAAGACCGGTGGTGGGCTCATCTAATACCAAAATATCCTTTTCCCCCATCAGAGCCGCTACAATCGCCGTCTTTTGCTTCATACCCTTGCTCATTCTCTTTAGATTGGCAGAGGGGGCAAGCTGTAACAGCTCGATAATATGGTTCATATAGGTATAATCGGTAACACCGAGATATTCCGCTTGGCTTTTTAAGAAAGCGGTTCCTGTTGCAAGGGCGGGAAATGCAATCTCACCGGGAATATAGCTGACATTCTTCATAATTTCAGGGGCTTTTTTCCAAGAGTTCAACCCCAATACGGAAGAACTACCGTTACTTGGCTTAATAAACCCCATCATACTGCGAATGGTGGTGGTTTTGCCGGAACCGTTGGTGCCGACATAGCCGAAGACCTCGCCTTTTTTGATTTCAAGGTCAATATCAAATATTCCACGCCCATGACCGTAATCTTTTGTAAGACCGCTTGTCTTAATGATTGTATCGCTCATTATCTCACCCCCTCGAATGCTTTATCTGATTTATAGAATTTCATAAAGTAATCCTCAAGAGTGAATGGGAACTCATGAAAATCTACAACATTCAGTTCTGCGACATCGGAAATCAGGCGGTTAATCTCGTCCCCCTTAATCCGTACCCTTGCACGCAGTTTATTTTCATTCACAGAAGAAAAATGATAAGGAAAATTTGTTAGTTTCAGAAAGGACTCCCTGTCTTTAACGGTAATGCGGTATATTTTATCGCTTTCCTCTTTCAACTGCTGTGCAACAAATTCAGATACGATCTTTCCTTCTTTGATGATTGCAATACGGTCGCAGGTAGCGTCAACCTCGTGGAAAATGTGGGAAGACAGAAAAATCGTTTTTCCCCGTTCTTTTTCTTCTTTGATGTAGTCAATAAAAGTCTGCTGCATAATCGGATCTAGACCTGAGGTCGGCTCGTCGAGTATCAGAATGTCAGGATCGTGCATAAAAGCGGTAACGACCGCCACTTTTCTTTTTACCCCAAGGCTCATCCTCTTTGTATCCATATTAGGGTTGAGTTCAAAGCGTTCCAAAAGCTTTTTACAGTAGCTATTATCTTTTAGATAGCGCATTTTTGCCATCATAGCAAGGAATTCCGCTCCGGTTAGTCCCGCAGGCAGAGCGATTTCGCCGGGTAAATACCCCACCGTATTTTGCAGCTCAGCGGCATTTTGCCAACTGTCTTTTCTGCATATGGAGGTGCTTCCGCTTTGCGGTTTGGAGAAACCCATTAAATGGCGAATACTTGTCGTTTTCCCTGCGCCGTTGGGGCCGAGAAAACCATAGCATTCGCCTGTGTTGACAGAAATATTGATATCGAAAACACCTCTGCCGTGACCGTAATCTTTGGTCAAATGTGATATTTCAATGACAGACATCTTGATTCCTTTCCACTTGACATTATACAACAAGTTGTTGTATAATTCATATTAACAAAGGTACGGAATTTTTGCAACAACACATTTTGAAAAACTGTTGTATCAGAAAGGGACTCTCATGGATAAAAAAACAGCTATGTCCGAACAGACAAAGCGAAAATTAAAAGAAACCTTTTTAGAATTGTATGCAAATGGTGGTATATCTAATGTAACGGTAGGAGCAATCACGAAAAAAGCCGGTTATAACCGTTCTACCTTTTATAATTACTATGACGATTTACAAAGTATGCTGGATGAAATAGAAGATACTGTGATTGAACAGGTACAATCAAGAATGTTGAGGATTTTTTCCGACGGAATCCCGGTGGATATCAGCACCGTTTTTCCTCTGGTACTTTCTATTTTTGAAGAATACGGCAATACGCTTTACAACCTATTAGGAAGAAATGGTGACGCAGCATTTCGGCAAAGATTGCGAAAAAATGTAAAAGAGCCTTTACGAGCAATGTTTAAGGATCGTATCAGCTCTGAACAATTAGAATATCTTTTGACCTTTGTCGTATCATCAGGGTTAGGGCTGATTGAATATTGGTATGAAACAGATAAAAACTATTCACCGGAAGATTTTTTGAAATTATCACATGCGCTAATTGCCAACGGTGTATTGGGACAATTGCAGGAAACTTCATAAAATGATTTGTCAGCGTGGCAACGAAATGGCAACAAAAATTGGACTTGAAAAATATAGAACTTTTTTATGGTTTTTTTATTATACTATTTACAAGAATTCAGATAAGCAATGCAGAAAGGACCGGATCATCTCAGCAACCAAGCATTTTTAGACGGTTTTATGCTTAAACAAAAGGGGTTTAATCGTAGGGATTATAGGTGTTTCAATTGTCTAAACCACAGGAAAAAGATATTTTCGGCAATTCGGTGGCGGGAGTTGAACTCTCGTGTTGAACAAGACAACTGCAAAGGACAAAACAGACAACGTCACGAATCAAGCGTTTGGAAGTCGGAAGCAAATTAGACACGAGCATTCAGATTACAATCGGCGTTTTCACTTTCCCATTTTAAATATATAAGTAATATATACTGTCATTACCACTCCGCAACTCCAAGAATATATAAAAATTGAACTGCCCAAAAAGTTAGTTCACACCAAATCGCACTATCCTTCCTATGATTTGGTTCCAGTCCGATTTCAGCATAAGGATGTGCAATCCGCAAATTGTCCTTAAAACATTTTTTCTGATATGGCGTATCGAAAGTCGTGCGAAGAATTCCATCAGCATCTAGCAGTTCTTCAAGTGTTTTTCTGGAATGCTTAACCACATCTGCCTTTTCCCCAACCACCTTTGCAAGACAGGTTAAGGTCTTTCGATGATTCGGGGCTTTGCTTGGAAAAGACAATTTGTGAAAAGGCTGCATATACGCCCATCCAGGTCCAACTTGCTTCCCATCTATCTTTACTGCAAAGGAAAAACTATCCGTACAAATTTTGTCATGGTAATTGATTGCTTTTGCCAACAACTCAACGGAATCAGAAGTTCGCCATGAATTGGTACAGGCAAGCGTTTCCAAATGATATTGACACGGGAAATAAGTTTCCGGAGTAATGGTCGGATAATTGTATTTGCGTTTAAGATTGGGATTGAATTCTACCAGGTCATAGATAGAATTCAGTTCTAACAAACTTGTGAACGCACGATAGGATATATTGACAAACGGTTTTACCGCATCATCGTCTCCGTAACCAATCAATGCCTGACAAGCATTGATCGTTACACCCAAAGTAGAACCGCTGTTTAGTCCGCGGTTTCGATTAACAAACCGCACTTTTTCAGGATGATAATAGGAAAATTCCTCCTCCAATATATCAGCGTTTCGCAAGGCCATAGCAAATTTGTATACAAACGGAGTGTCTGCCGAGATACCTGCATTGGCAATATAGCGTGCCGCCGCTTCTCCATCGTCCAAGTGTGAAGTCTTAAATTTTTCCCAAGAATGCATTCCACGTCCGATATACCCATTTTCATGGACATGCGAAAGCAACAACTTATAATCATCACTTTGTTGAATCTGTTCAAGATAGTTTTCTTCTTCCACAGAATTAAGATCATGTAAAACATCCCGATGCAGTCTGTAACGAAGAAGATCGCCCCCGTTTTCCAGGAGATAGTCGATAGATCTTGATATGTTCATTCATTTTATCTCCAAATACTTTATCATTTTTTGATTATTATATCATATATCTATAGTCCATACAATTGGGTTTTGCGATAAAAATAAACCAATTGTATGGAGTTAAAATGCAAAAATTTTGAAATCACGCATGGGTTGCATTGCAACGATTGCTTCGGGCAGCGAAACATCGAAATCCACATAATAGAACAACACCCGATCGGGAAACCATCCTGGCAGGAGGTCTCCTTTTGCGGAAATATCGCTGGAAATCCTTATTTTATGCGGCTTTTTGGATAAAAATAAAGGCCGCTACTTCGATACGCTTTGTATCAAAATAACGGTCTCTATTTGTAACCGATAGAAACATTCAAATTGTTATGCTATAATATCAATTAGAAAAATACAAATTTTTTCGACAATTTGCTGTTTAATCTAAAAAAATTATTTGTTTATCTCAACCTTTTTGACTGCAGTTGTGTCTATAAGACAGATGCATCAAAACGCAAGCAAATTGACAATTCAAATTGTCTTGCTTGGACGATTATACCCAAAGGAGATAAAATGCCGTACCGTAACTTAAATGATGAAACCCTTGTCATGCTTACTCTCGCAGGAGAGCAAAGCGCATATGAAGTGCTTGTAAACCGTTACCAAAAAGCTATTATCGCATCAGCTTATTCAGTAACGCATAATGTTTTTCTTGCAGAAGACACCGCACAAGATGCTTTTGTAACTGCATGGATGAAGCTTGACACACTGAATGAACCTGAAAAATATGCCGCATGGGTATGCCGTATTGCCAAAAACTGTGGCACGAATATGCTCAGGCAGTATCGCGGTTTTCTGTCGCTTGATACGGTGGAAAACTGTGATATTGCAGATGAAGATTCAATTGATTGGCAATATGAAAGAGAAGAAGAAAATGCAGAAATTCACAAATCAATATCAAGGCTTCCCGAAAAGGTAAAAACAATTATTAAGCTGCATTATTTCGAAGGCCTTTCTGTCGTAGAAATCGCTGATAAGTTACGCATATCACAAGGTACGGTTAAATCTCAGCTTTATGACGGACGAAAAAAAATCAGAAAGGAACTTTGTGCTATGAACGAAAAGTGGAACGATACCTTAGTTGAAAAGGTAATGAAAAAGGTAGCAGAACTCAAACTTTGGCAATTCAAAAACAGCAAGGATGGTTTTGAAACTGTTTATAAAGATGTGCTTAGAGATGTTGAAGAATTGCCAGAATCGGGCAAAAAATATCACGCTTTGGCAGATGTACTCATGCATGGTTGGTGGTGGTTGCCGGGTGATAAAAATGATACTCTTTTTGCAAAAATTAAAGAAGCGGCTGAGCTCGGTCATAACGAAGATGTTATGGAGTTTATTACAACGCGCGAAAGACAGCAAATCCCATATTATGACCATCAAGGCAGAATTGAATTTATCCGTGATAAGCAAATACCCTATCTTGAAAAAGCAGGATTCACCAAAGCTCTTGCCAGAGAGTCGTTTTGGCTTGGATACTATTATTTTAGAGAAAACAAGTATTGTGAAGGCGTAGAAGCTACAGAAAAGACAAAGGAATTATTGCTTCCGTCTGATCCTTATTACGCACTTGCCCTAAATACTCTTTGGTGGGAAGAAAAGCTGAACGGTGAATTTAAGGAAAAGAATTCTAAACGTTATTTGATTGGCTGCCGTGCCGATGAACTTAGATATTCCGATTCTTCTTTGCGTTATTGGAAAGAGGAAGAAACGGGCGAAGGATATTTGCAATCAGTCAACCGTGACATCCACCGTATTTTCCGCACAGCTTCCCTTTGTGATGGCTATTTCTATAATCATAATCTTGCTGTCGGTGAATATATGACCGGTTCCGACGGTGACGGTACAACGCTACGGTTTGAAAGTGACAACGAAAAAGTTGTCACCCCTGCAGGTGTGTTTGACGGCTGTCAGCTTTGGATAACAAAGAACTATGCTCCGTATACCGGAACTTCTGTCTATAAAGTCTACTATAAGGACGGCATTGGCATTGTAAAATATATCGCTGTCAATTGTGGCACTACCGATACACGCCTGCTTGGAAAGTATCATATTAACGGTGGAACCGGACTGTTGCCTATGCAAAAAGATAATGAATGGGAATATGTTGCCGAATACAACCCAAAGTATATGATATCCAAGTTTTCTTGTCGTGTAATCCATGCAGATGATGAATCAGTTATGATTGCTTCTAAAGATATGATCGAGCGTTTTGGATATGATGAAAATTCCTGGCTCGATATGATAGAGCAAATCCGAAATGAATATTGGGTAGAAAAAGACAATCATGAAAGGCTTTGCGATGTTTCTCATGCAATAGAACGGGCAGAAGCTCTTGCCAAAACGCCCATTGAAAAAGCACATACAAAAGTTGCGGCTTCGGTTGCAAGAAGAATTATGGCTACTGATCAGACGCTTAATCCCGAACGCACATCAGAAGGATATTGGAACTTCTTTGTTCGCCATGCGGTCAATAAGGAACGTGGACAAATAAGTCTTAATCGCCATTCTCGTTGGTCATTTGAGTGGAAAGGTTGGTGCAATGGTTGCGAACCGCTTTGTTGCAATCATATTTACGGAATACTTCAAGATGCAGGTAAGTATTTATGGTCGGACGAATGGAAGATCGGCGCGGATTCGATTGTTGAATACAAACTTTATGATGAGAATCCGTTGAAAGTAAAGATTTCTTGCACAGACGGCGGCACAATAACAACTAAAGCGGGAACTTTTGAGAGCTGCATGAAAATATCGTTTGATATTTCCGGCATGGGTGACGGTCATAAATACCGTGGCGGTAATAAGGAATATTATTTTGCCGACGGTATCGGTATTATCAAAGCGGTAAACGAGCTTGAAAACCTCAAGACCGCAACATATGAACTCTGCTCTTTTGAAGGAAAGGACGAAGGATATATGCCGATTTCAGACGGACTTGTGCGTAAATATGAAGCTGTCGGATTAACAGATGGTTTTTACGCTTCGTCCGAATATACCTATGTTGCAGATGAAATCGGAGATATTGTTATCTTTGCCGACAAGTGCGGTATTAGAAACATCTCTGCTCCCATTACAATGTATAGTGCCATTCAAGATGAGATAATGGAAGAAGAACTATGGGAAGCAAATAAGCATGACGAAAGCAGACTTCGTCACGATGTAAACAACTTCAGATTACTTCTTCATTTCCTCGGCAGAAACAGTCGGTATTGGGCGGCACCTCAAAAAGCGGCGGCTTGGAGTAAAGAAATTATAAAAATCATAGAGGGGTTATCAAACAACGGAGAAATTCCTAAGGCTTGGCTTGGTTGCTATTGGCTTCAACATTTCAATGTTGCGTGCAGATTGTTTGGCTGTGGCGAGGAAACAAAAGAAGAAGGCTATGCTTATCTCCAAAAAACATTTGAACTGTATCCTGCATGGAAAAACATTCCCGACGGAGAACTGCTTGATGTCGGAGATGAAATGATCTACGGCGGCATTAAACTTGTTAAGGGTAAAGAAATCATTGAGTTACCTGACGGAACAAGAGAAGGTATTGACTACGGTAGTATGTTCTATCCTAAAGCCGAGCATATGTATTACGGCATGACGGCAAAGCATGGTTGGGAATGGTTTAACTCCGTTCGTGAAGAAGAACGCTTTAAGGCATACATTGAGCGTGCAAAGGCTTTGATGGAGTCGGAAAAGGAGAACTAATCTTAATTGGTTTCGGCAAAAAAAAGAAAAGCATTCTAAATAAAACATAACTTTGGCACCGCTATCCTATGGGCGGTGCATTTTACTTGCTTTAGAAATGTCCATTATTTACACAGCGTCCATATAGAACGGAAAGCCGTGAATAGATTGTGAATTTTACGGTTTTTCTGAAAAATTACCTTTTTTTTACCCCATGCTAAAATGCAAATCTTGAAGTACTTTACTTAAAGTATATTATATATGATAACTGAATATTCTTTTTACTATTTTTTATATTTATTTGGAGTGTTTTAAAAGAGCGGCAGACCCGCACTAAAAAGCACTGCGCTACCGAAGGGGTAACAATATCCTTTCAACATCTACCAAGTGGTGGATTGCGCTATGGGGCTGAGCAATCAGTAACCCACAGTACTAACCACTTTTCTCACAACTGAATAACACGAACGAAACCGCTTTTACGGGAATGCAATGATGTTCCTTAGATATGATTATGATGCTCTTTTCGGAATGAATACAACCGTCAAATCGAAATGATACAGTTCCAAATGCCCCTCGTTTCGAGAGGTATGACACACTTTTCGATATGATATATGCTACACATTCCGAGAGCACCATCCGTTTTTATCGGCATTCTGCCGATAGAAACGGATGGCCGACTCGGTTCGGACATCCGGAAATGCAAAGCAAAATAGACCATTGCAGAATGGAAAAAGCAAGAAATCAGCCACCAATGTAGCTTGCAATGGAGTTTTTTGCCTTACACCTTCTTTTCTCTAGGCAAAAAACAAGTCGGAGCAAAGCGAACTTTGCTCCGACTTGTCTAAGCCACATGATAAAGATATTTTTGGCTTTTCGGTAGTGGAAGTTGAACTCTTGTGTAAAATAAGACACTGTCAAAAATAAAACCGGATTATTTAAGTTTCCAAGCAATTTTATCGGAAATTTGAAATTAGATATAAGGGTTCAAAATTCAGAGTTTTTCTGTTTTAAGTATGCACTTTGCACATTTTCCGAATTTGATATCTATTTTGAAACAAGCTGTCGGAAACCCGAAAATCTGCATAAAATAATGAAAACCACAAAAACATCATTAATGTCCAACCAAAGAGAGTTCAAAAGTCAATGGTGTTTTCACTCCAAGGCCCGAAGAATCCGTTCCCGTTCTCTGCTGCCATTGGTGGCAAGCCTAAAAAAAGGAATTTCATATTTATTCAGAATAGAGTCTTTGAGCGCATCGCGCCGAAGCTGCTCCGGCCTGTTTTCATGGAAAGCAAACCCATCCACTTCCACCACCAATTTGCAAGACTTAT
>PPYF01114769.1_pt1 | contig 12955 bp, 14 predicted proteins | sample 1559871 | NCBI WGS metagenome assembly PPYF01 (sample SAMN08240021, study PRJNA423297) | Human gut metagenome, whole genome shotgun sequencing project. | reverse complement strand
CATAAAAGCCTTTCATATATCCCTGCTGGATCGGAGTATCATATTCATCGATAATGATAATGGGGGCTATGCCGTAATGGCTGTGAAGCATTGCTGACAGATCCAGAAGTGCAGAAGCCAGTTCCACCTCCCCCGTCTTTCCGGCCGCTAAGTTCGCATAGATCTGTCTGCTATATTCATCGCATTTTTCACTGGTCTGCAGTTCTTTATGGCGTCTGGTTTCTTTAGCAAAAATATCGCGGATAGCCGCAAATGTTTCTTCCCAGGTATTGAATTTTACATCCTTAAACGTGAGAAAGATCACCGGGTATTTTCCTTGATAATCTCTATATTTCTGTCCGCAGGTCCATATTTTTTTGTTGTTGAAGTAGATGGATGTATCCCTGTCGCTCTTTTCAAAATAGGTGCGCAGCATATCCATATTGAGAGTCTTGCCAAAGCGGCGAGGACGGGTAAACAAGGTTACCATTGGACGCTCATCGATAAAATCTTTGATCATCATCGTCTTGTCGACGTAGTAGTATTCCGATGATGCAAGACAATAATCGGAAACTCCGATCGGCAGAGGCAGCTTTGCTGGCCGTTCCGCTTTCCGGTAAACGCCCGTCCTTATCCGCTGATCTGCCGGTTTCTGCGCGTCTTTCGGGATCATCCAGCGTTTTCCCTGCTTTTCTGCTCCATCAATTTTTCCGTTTTTGCACAGAGTTGAAACTCTTCGTTCTGTTATATTCCAGCGTTTTGCCGCTTCTCTGACCGGGATCATTTCCGTCACTTCGCAACACCTCCTGACATCTTTTATAGCTACAGCATACCTTGCAAAAAGAACTTTGTCAATTTTGTTTCGGAATTATGTCATATATATATCACATTGTTCCTGTATTATTCATGTTCTTTCTCCCTTAAAGTTCCTGCAGCTGTGCACGCACACTCCGGAACCTTTCCGGCAATTCCTCTGCCGCCATCTGCTGCGGGACTTCAACGGTTCCTGCCTCTTTTGCGGTCTCATAAAACCAGCATTTATAGTCGAGTGTGTCCAGCGTTTTCTGCAGTTCCCGCATCTGCGCCTTTAAGATCTCGCGCTGACGGTAAAAAAGCTGCAGTCTCTCATTGATCGTCGAATCTCCCTGCGCTACGAGCGCAATGTACTCGCGGATATCCCGGATCGACATCCCGGACTTTTTCAGACAGTCGATGATCCTGAGCCACTCAATATCATCATCCTTGAACATCCGGATTCCACCGGACGTCCGTTCTACAGATGGAAGAAGTCCCTCTTTATCATAATATCGGAGCGTGGATGCCGGAACATGAAGCATCCTCGCCGTTTCTCCTACCGTATATGCCATGTTAATCTTCCTCTCCCGGTTCTTTATAATACTTTTCTATCTCTCAAACACAACCCAATACGTCCCCAGCACCTGCTCACACGGGATCTTTGCCGCATTTTCTGCGGTAAACGCTTCCTTCGGATACACGTTTTTTACATCTGTCGGATAGGCAGGGAGTGTCTTTCCGATGCTGACGCCGTGCGCATCGTTCTCCGTAAACTTCCAACGGAAGCTGCAGTCGCAGAATTCTTTGTTGTTTTCGATCTTTTCAGGCTTTCTCAGGATGATTTCATCTTCAATAAAATAGCAGCCCGCATTGTCCTGCTCCACTCCGTAAGCCATCACATCCTGTTCTACTTTCAAACTCTGCCTCCGTAAGTTTTATCGTTCCTGAACTTCTTTCCCGCTGAGATGTTCGATCTCGATCTCAAAGACCTGTGCCGCTCTTCCCGCCTGCGCGATCTCCTCATCCGCCAGTTTCTCATCCGGGTAATATTTCATCGCAAACCGTTTCAACAGGGCAAGCGTCTCCTCCCCCGTCTCAAGCAGGCGGCATCTGCCGAAGACGACCGTGCTCTGCATATACGGCGCCCATGCTTCCTCCCGGATCGTTTCATTTCCGTAAACCGTAAAGCACACCTTATCCGAAGCCCGCAGCGCATCGACCTTGTGTCCTGCGCGCGCGCCATGAAAATAGATCTTCTGCTCGTTTCTGTCGTAAAAATAGTTGACCGGGATCGCATACGGATAACCGTCATCCCCGTTTACCGCGAGAACACCGCGTCTGCTCTTTTCCAGAAGTGATTCTGCCGCATCAGCCGTAATTGCATTTTTCTTTTTCCGAATTTCCCTGAACATCTCTCTCCTCCATCTCCCGAATAATTCTTTTTTCCATTTTCAGTCTCATCAGACTTTCCTGTACATATCTGCAAAAAGTCATGATTGTTTCCATAAAACATATTTTCCTCATTTTACCACATTACCGCCCTGACAACAATTATCAAAAAACCCGGATGACAAATTCTGAAATTCCAGTTAATATAGAATTATCGGAACTACTCCGTACTCTCCCAGTTACGGCCCTCTAAAAATCGAAATTGTTCCGCATCTTCACGATTACTGAAAATCATCCGACTCAAAAAAGGAATTTCTATATGGATCTCAGAATACTCCGCTACTTTCTCACAGTAGCCAAAGAACAAAGCTTCACAAAAGCCGCCGAACAGCTTCATATCACCCAGCCGACTCTCTCCAGGCAGTTAGCCGCGTTCGAGGAAGAGCTCGGCATTTCTCTCTTTAACCGGAACGGGCGGACGATCACCCTGACCGACGAGGGGATTCTCCTAAAGCGCCGCGCTCTCGAAATGCTGGATCTCGAAAAGCGGACTCTGGAGGAGCTGAAAGGGACCGAGGAAGTCATCGACGGCAGCGTCACGATCGGCTGCGGGGAATTCGCAGCCGTCGAGATCCTGGCAGAAATCTGCAAAGTCTGCCGTGAAAAATATCCGCTCGTACAGATCGCGATCCACACCGCCACGGCGGATACGGTCTACGAGATGATGAAAAAAGGTCTCGTGGACATCGGGATGTTCCTGGAACCTGTGGATACGGAAGGTCTCGACTACATCCGGATCCCGGAAAGTGACCACTGGGTCGTCGGGATGCGCCCGGACGATCCGCTCGCCGGGAAAGAATTCATCACAAAGCAGGATCTCCTCGGGAAACCGCTGATCCTCCCGGAGCGCACCGGAGTCCAGAGTGAGATCGCAAACTGGTTCGGAAAAGACTTCGATAAGCTCCAGATCGCATTCACCAGCAATCTCGGAACAAATGCCGGAGTCATGGCCTTTTACGGGCTGGGATACCCGGTATCTGTCGCCGGTGCGGCAAGATACTGGCGGCCTGACCTGCTCGTTCAGCGGAAACTCTTCCCAGAGATCACCTCTAGTACCGTGATCGCATGGCAGAGAAATCTGCCGAACTCCCTGCGGTCAACAAATTTATCGAGATCATCAGTTCCGTGGCCACTCATGATGCAGGAACTTCTCTGATTTCGTTAAATGCCTGCAAGGCATAAATCATGATTTGATATAGGTATTGGACATTCAAAAATCTTAGAACTACAATGGATGCATAAGAAGATCCATATCTTCTTTCTGCATCCTTTTTATTTACGCGAACTTGTTTTCACAGGAGGTAATTCAAATGGCAAAAAAATTAGTCGCATATTTCAGTGCAGGCGGAACAACAAAGAAAATTGCAGAGCAGATCGCAGAAGCAGGAAACGCTGATCTCTGCGAGATCACACCGAAGGTGGCATATACAACAGCAGATTTAAACTGGATGGACAAAAAATCCAGAAGCAGCGTGGAGATGAATGACAAGAAATTCAGACCGGAGATCGTAAAGGCAGATATCGATATGAGCGCTTATGATACCGTGATCCTCGGCTTCCCGATCTGGTGGTATGTCGCTCCGACAATCGTGAACACCTTCCTTGAGTCCTACGACTTTACAGGCAAGAAGATCGTCCTCTTCGCGACATCCGGCGGCAGCGGATTCGGCAACACAGTAAAAGAATTAAAACCGTCCGCACCTGGTGCAGAGATCGTGGAAGGAAAGCTTTTAAACAGAGCTTCCAGACAGGAGATCGCTGATTGGGTAAAATCCTTATAATAAAGCAGAAACCGGCTGCAGACTGACATGATCCAGGATCATGCAGCCTGCAGTCGATCTGGAAATGGAGAAAAAACATGGCAAAAATTGTACAGACAGCAGGAAGAAACGCGCTGGGCGAATTTGCTCCCCAGTTCGCGCATTTTAATGACGATGTCCTCTTCGGAGAAAACTGGAACAACCAGGACATCGATGTAAAGACTAGAAGTATCATCACCGTTGTGGCACTCATGTCCTCCGGGATCACGGATTCTTCCCTCGTGTTCCACTTAAAGAATGCAAAAGCACACGGCGTCACCCAGAAAGAGATCGCTGCGATCATCACCCATGTGGCATTCTACGTCGGCTGGCCGAAGGGCTGGGCCGTCTTCAACCTTGCAAAAGAAGTATGGCAGATGAATGAAGGCGATCTTCCTTACAAGGACGAGGCCATGAGAGCCCATGCAAAGTCCATGATCTTCCCGATCGGCGCCCCGAATGACGCCTTCGCAAAATACTTCGTCGGTCAGAGCTATCTCGCACCGGTATCCACCAAACAGGTCGGTGTGTTCAATGTGACCTTCGAACCCGGCTGCCGCAACAACTGGCATATCCACCACGCAAAGAGCGGCGGCGGACAGATCCTTGTATGCGTGGCCGGACGCGGCTACTATCAGGAGGAAGGCAAAGAAGCCATCGAGATGAAGCCGGGCGACTGCATCAATATTCCGGCGGAAGTCAAACACTGGCACGGTGCCGCTCCGGATTCCTGGTTCTCCCATCTCGCCATCGAAGTTCCGGGCGAAGAGAACTCCAACGAATGGTGTGAGACCGTTTCTGATGAGGAGTACGGGAAACTGAAATAGGATGATCCCGCACTTTGCCGCATACAAGCGCTCACACTGCAAAGCACCTGTTTGACAATCCGCTCTTTTTTCTCTATGATTTACACGCAGACAGTGTCTCCTGTTTTTGGAAACTCTGCAAAAATCTGACAGAAAAAGGACGTACAGTATGTTCGAAAAACTAAAATATTTCTCCACGATCTTCTTCGGTACTTTCATCATCGCCGTGGGAGTCTATTTTTTCATGAATCCGAACCACATTGTCAGCGGAAGCATCACCGGACTCGCGGTGGTCCTCGTAAATTTCATTCCGCTGTCGCTCTCCGTCATGACGCTGATCTTAAACATCATCTGCATCATCCTGGCGTTTCTCTTTATCGATAAGACCTTCGGGACAAAGATCATCTTCATCTCCATCCTGCTCCCGGTACTTCTCTTCGTATTTGAAACCGCCTTCCCGGATCCGGGATCTCCGACGGGGAACATCGCCCTGGACGTAGTCGGCATGATCGTTGTGATCTGCTACGGACAGGCCGTCCTCTTTAACGCAAATGCCGCGTCCGGCGGTCTCGACATTATCGCGAAGATCATGAACAAATATCTCCATATGGACCTCGGAAAATCCATCATCATCGCTGGTCTTGTGACCGTCGCAAGCTCCTACTTTGCCTACGATCTCCAGACCGTGATTATCGGCGCCCTGTCCACTTACCTCAGCGGTCTCGTTCTGGACTACTTCATTGACGAGTTCACCGGAAAGATCCGCGTCTGCGTCATCTCCGAGCACAATGATGATTTTAAACGTTACGTCATCGAGACGCTCCAGCGAGGTATCACCGTCTACACCGCCACCGGCGGCTACAGTGATGCGCAAAAGGAGGAGATTCTGGCTATTCTCACCAAAAAGGAATATGGTCAGTTTATGGACTATGTCCAGGCAAAAGATCCCAACGCTTTTGTCACGATCTCTAACGTGAAACGCGTGGTGGGAAGCTGGAATACGCCGAAGAGACGGACATACTTCTAACACTTGAAAAAGCCGTCAGTCAGCGGCAGCTTTTTCAAGTGTATGACATCAAAAAAGCAGATCTGCAGCGGCAACATGTCATGTTACCTGCAGACCTGCTTTTCTTAATATTATACAAAATTCTGATTTTAATTCAGGAAATTCTCAATAATGACGTTCTCCGCCTCTTCCTCGGTAAGTCCCAGAGTCCGGAGCTTTAATAACTGCTCATCGTTGATCCTTCCGATCGCCGCCTCATGGATGATTGCCGCGTTGAGATCACGCGCGCGGATCTCCGGGATCGAGCCGATCTCCGCATGGTCCATGATGATCGAGTCACACTGGATATGCGCCTGGCACTTGTTGTTGCCGACCGCCTTCGGGTGGAACGTCTGGACGGAATTTCCCTTTCCGACGGATCTGGAGATGATCTGTGCGGAGCTCTCCTCCCCGTTTAAGCGGACCTCGATGTTGGACTCCGCCGTCTGCTCTCCCTCGGTCATCAGGCGTTCAGTCACATACAGTCTGGAGTTTTTCTCCATCTCGACAAGCGTCTCGCGGACTGTGGAGTCAACGCCCTTGATCTGCGCCGTATCCAGCGTAAATACGGAGTTTTCTCCCACATAGATATTCGTCACCGGATTCAGCACACGACCGCCGGTCCCGTTTCCCTCTCCGTAATGCTTTTCCTGATAACAGACATTCGCGTTCTTTCCGACATGGAAGGTATGGATCCCGTCATGACGGCTCTCATTGCAGCCGCTGTTGTGGATCCCGCATCCCGCAACGATCGTCACGTCCGCGCCATCTGCGATGTAAAAATCATTATATACAAGATCCGTCATGCCGGAAACGCTGACAACCACCGGAATATAGACCTTCTCGCCCTTTGTCTCGCCGTCAATATAGATATCGATCCCCGGCTTGTCCGTCTTCTTTTTGATCTTGATGTGCTCACTGTCCCCGTGGCAGATGGAAGTTCCGTTCTGACGCAGGTTGAAAGCGCCTTTCTGGGAAAATCCATTGTCATTGATGACTTTCAATACTTCTTCTACTACATGATCCAGCTCTACCATTACGCTCTCACCCCCGCTTTTCCTGCACATGTATGACATTTATCGAGACCGTTCAGGCACGGAAGGACATCTTCTCTGAGACCTTCCGCCTTGATCTTTCCATCATCGATCACCATGATCCGGTCCGCCATGCTGATGATCTTCTCCTGGTGGGAGATCACGATCAGACTCTGTTTTTTCTCTTTGTGGATCTCCTCGAATTTATGGATCAGCATGGAAAAGCTCCAGAGGTCGATCCCGGCTTCCGGCTCATCAAAAATACATAAGGTATGTTCCTTCGCAAGAACTGTCGCGATCTCGATCCGTTTCATCTCGCCGCCGGAGAGCGTTCCATCGATCTGGCGGTTTAAATATTCCTCCGCGCAGAGTCCGACATCCGATAATAACTTACAGCACTCGACGTCTGACATTTCTCTTCCTGCTGCCAGTGCGAGAAGTCTCTGCACCGTCATTCCCTTAAATCTCGGCGGCTGCTGGAACGCGTAGCCGATCCCGGCATTCGCACGGTGGTTGATATCGTAATCCGTGATATCCTCCCCGTTTAAAAAGATCTTTCCGCTCTCCGCCTTCTCGATCCCGATCAGGACCTTCGCCAGCGTAGACTTACCGCCGCCGTTCGGTCCCGTGATCACCAGCATTTCTCCATCGTCCACCTGGAAAGAAATATGATCCAGGAGACATTTTTTCGTCCCGTTATCCTCCACATGGAGGACTAAATTTTCTGCTTTTAACACAATTTCACCTCTCTGTATCTATGCCCCCGTACTCTGACAATCTCTCATTTTTCTCCAGTCACGAATACCGCTGAGTTTTGTTAAATCCTATTTTCCGGTAGGTATGAGTGTATTATAGCGCAAAATTATCAATTTCGCCATCAAATTATAGGATTCTCCGGATGTTCCTCTTTTTATACATGTTCTGTTTCACGGAATTTTTTCATTCCAGATTCCAAAATTTGTTATCCCGACCTTCCTCTGATATTTGCCACATCCGCTGTCATTCCATGTGCTGAAACTATGACAGGCGGCCTCTCTATTCCATTTTCACCGTCTCCCGCAGATCAAATTGCTTTTTCGCTTGTTCTATGATAGACTGTCTCTTACACGCACAAATGTATTTGTGAAAAAAACACGAGGAGACTATATTATGAATCATAAACGCAGTTCGTTCTCCGGAAAACTCGGTTTCGTCTTATCGGCGGCGGGCGCATCCGTGGGACTGGGAAACATCTGGCGTTTCCCGTATCTCGCCGCGAAATACGGAGGCGGGATCTTCTTACTGATCTATATCATCCTGGCGCTGACCTTCGGCTACACGATGATCATGGCGGAGACCTCCTTAGGGCGCATGACGAAAAAAAGCCCGGTCGGAGCCTACGAATCCTTTGGAAAGTCAAAACTCCTGTCCGCCGGCGGCTGGATCAACGCCGTGATCCCGATCCTGATCGTGCCGTACTATTCCGTGATCGGCGGCTGGGTCATCAAATACCTGTTTGAGTATCTTCTGGGACACGGACAGGCACTCGCGGCTGACGACTATTTCTCCGGCTTTATCTCCAACGGGTTTTCCGCGGAGATCTGCTTCCTGATCTTCACCATGCTCACAGTTGTGATCATCTACATGGGTGTCCGGAACGGGATCGAGCGCGTCTCAAAATTTATGATGCCGATCCTCGTGATCCTCTCCGTGATCATCGCGGTCTACTCCGTGACAAGACCGGGCGCGATGGCAGGCGTGAAATATTTCCTGGTTCCAAACCTCGAAAACTTCTCCTGGATGACCGTCGTCTCCGCGATGGGGCAGATGTTCTACTCCCTGTCGATCGCGATGGGAATCCTCGTCACGTTCGGCTCCTATATGAAAAAGGACACCTCGATCGAGGATTCGACGAAAAATGTTGAGATCTTTGACACTGCGATCGCGATCATGGCCGGACTCATGATCATCCCGGCCGTCTTTGCCTTCTCCGGCGGCGACCCGGATACTCTCCAGGCTGGACCTTCCCTCATGTTCATCACACTTCCGAAGGTATTTGCGGGCATGGGATTCGGAACAGGCACAGGGATCCTGTTCTTTCTCCTCGTCCTGTTTGCGGCGGTCACAAGCTCCATCGCCCTGACCGAGAGCGCCGTATCCACCTTCGAGGATGAGCTGCACTGGAGCCGGAAAAAAGCGACCGTCTTTATGACCGTTGTCATGATCTTTCTCGGAACACTCTCCTGCCTCGGATATGGTCCGCTGGCGGGCATTACCGTGATCGGAATGCAGTTCCTTGATTTCTTTGATTTTCTGACCAACTCCGTCATGATGCCGATCGCGGCGATCGCGACCTGCCTGCTCGTATCGAGAGTCATCGGTGTGGAAAAAATCGAGAACGAAGTTACCGAGGGCGGCCACCCGTTCAAGCGGAAAGCCATCTTCCAGTTCATGATCAAATACCTCTGCCCGATCTTTGCCGCGATCATTCTTGTGAGCTCCGTGGCGAATGCGTTTGGGTGGATCTCGATGTAACCGTAAAAAGAAAGAGCCGTGCCATTCTCGTCGGATGACATGACTCTTTCTTTTTCTATATTTTTCTGACATTCCGCGAAATTCTTTTTCCGTGAATTTTTTGCGAAACTGCATTTCATCGCCTTCCAATGAATTTTCTGAACATGATGTACAGATTTCCGGACTATCCGTTTTCCCTACTCCTCCGGCTCCTTACATACATCCACCCAGCCTTTCGCACCGGCGACTTTCTCCAGCTCCGGGATCGTGAGTTTTACCGCGCTGTGGTCGTTTCCGGCTGCCGGGTAAACGGTCGTAAACTGCTTTAAGCTCTCGTCCAGATACACCGTGATCCCGTCATTGATCCCGAACGGGCACACGCCGCCCGGCGCATGGCCGATCTTTTCTTCCACTTCATCAAACGGGATCATCTTCGCCTTCACATGAAAGGTTTCTTTGTATTTATGGTTATCAATCTTTGCGGTTCCTTCCGTCAGGATCAGGACCGGCGCATCTCCCTGTAAAAATGACATCGTCTTCGCGATCATTCCCGGTTCTACGCCAAGCGCCTCCGCCGCCTCTGCGACCGTTGCTGTCGAATCTGCAAGTTCGATCACATGATCCAGAAAACCTTTTTTATCAAGATCTGCTTTTGCTTTTTCTAATGACATGATGTGTTTCCTCCTTTGCAAGCTGTCCCTATTCTACCACGTTTCACCGAAAATGGTGAAAAAAACTGCCGTCGATGGCAGCATATGATCTGTCACCAACAGCAGTCTTTCTTACATACACATCGATCAGATATCAAACACCCCGAGCATCACGATCCCGACCACAACCAGTGCGATCATCGCATAGTGTTTCCAGGAAAGCTTCTCTTTCAGGAAGATCCGGCTCCATACGACTGACGCGACGCAGTATGCGGAGATGATTGGCGCGGAGATCGCTGCGTGGACCGTGTCGGAGAGTGCGAAGATATACGCGAACTGACCGGCTGTCTCGCAGAGAGCTCCGAGATATTTCGGAACTTCCTGGGCAGCTGTGAACTTCTGTTTCTTAATGAAACCGACGTAGATGATGCAGCAGAAAGCCGCAAACAGGAATGTCAGCTCGTAGGCGCTGTTTGCCGCGGACGCAGCGTAGGAAGAGCATTCCTCTGCCGTTGCGAACATTCCGGCCGCCTCCGCCTCTCCTGCGAGCTTGTCGAGCACCATGGTGTCCGCGAAGGTACCGGCCGCATCGAGCAGACAGTACGCCACCGGCAGAAACAGCGCCAGCCAGGACTTCGCATACTTATAATTGGACGCAGCCTGGCGCTCCCGGCGCAGTTCATCATCTTCCCTCGACTCAACAATACCAAGCCCGATCACGCCGATGCACACGAGAGCCACCGCTCCGATCACCGCAAGACGCATGTTCCCCTCGATCGCATCGTCCAGGGTACCCGTTAAGAAGCAGAGCACCGCAACGAGAGCGCCTGAGGAGTTGCAGATCGGTGAGGAGATCGAAAGCTCAATGTACCTCAGACCGATGTAACCAAGCGTCATAGACGAGATATAGAGCAGGGATACCGGCAGATACACCATGGCGATATGCCATGTTACCACCGTACCTCCTACAAAGATCGTATAAAGTGCATGTACTCCCATCACAATTCCGACGGCAATAACCATCTTTAAGTGGGTGTACTTATCATTTCCGCGGCAACCGATCTTTGAAAACAGATCCGAGCCACTCCAGCACAACAGTGCTGTCAGTGCAAGCCAAAACCACATATGCTTTTTCTTCCCTCTTTTCGTATTTGCCCGAAATGGACCTGCTTATTATATATCCGATTCCCGGTTCGCGCAAGGGAATTACCTGAGAGGTTTTGTCAGCACTTAACACCCAAATAACTTCGCAGTCTTCTCCATCCGCTCCGCGATCGGAACTCCGAACGGACAGCGGGATTCGCAGGCATGACAGCCGATGCACTCAGATGCCTTATGGTCCAGGAGTTCATAGTGGGACTGGATCGTCGCCGGGACCTCCGGCTGCATGGTCGCCAGATCATAAAATTTGTTGATCATGGCAATGTCCAGATTTGCGACACACGGCTTGCAGTGTCCGCAGTAGGTGCACTCCCCGCGGTAGGAGTGAAACGGCGCGTTCGCAAGCACGGACGCATAGTCTTTCTCTTCCTCAGAAGCCGTCTCGTATCCTGCTGCCGCATCCACCTGTTCCTTCGTGTCATACCCGCACATGATGGAACAGACACCCGGTCTTGTGAGCGCATAGTGAATACACTGCACCGGAGTCAGACAGACGCCGAACGGGGAACGTTTCGCATCGAAGAGTCTTCCGCCAGCAAATCCTTTCATGACCGTGATCCCTACATCGTGCTCCTCACATGTCTTGTAGAGTTTTGCACGGTCCGGATCTGTCCCTTTCAGCCCTGCATCAAACTCATCCGCGAACATTGTGTCGATATTTTCACTCGCCGGCAGCATGTCAAACGCCGGATTGATGCTGAAGAGGATCATCTCCACATAGCCGGATTCCGCCGCTTTCATCGCAACCTTCGGGTTGTGGGAGCTCATTCCGATATGGCGGATGATGCCTTTTTCCTTTAATTCCATCACATAGTCCAGGTAGTCAGAATGCTGGATCTTCTCCCATTCTTCCTCAGAGTCCACGTAGTGGATCATGCCGAGATCGATGTAATCGGTCTGCAGTCTCTTTAAAAGGTCCTCAAAAGCCGGGCGAACGTATTTCATGTCTCTCGTGCGGAAATACTGGTTGTCCTTCCAGGTTGATCCGATATGTCCCTGAATGAACCACTGGCTGCGGTTCTCTTTAATCCCTTCACCGATGATATTTCTTGATTTCGGGTCCGCCATCCAGCAGTCCAGGATGTTGATCCCCTTTTTCGATGCATATTTGATCAGCTCGATGCTCTCTTCCTCCGGATGGCGCTCAAGCCACTCGCCGCCAAAGCCGATCTCGCTCACCATCAGACCTGTTTTCCCCAATCTCCTTGTTCTCATCTGTCTCTCTCCTTTTTCATATCCCATAATTTTTTTCTGACTCATTTCCTTCGTTTTCACATTCCTGTCCGGCAAAATTTCCTGCAATAACGCAGTGGGATTTGCAGATATTCCCCCACAGGATCTTACCTGCATCCTTGTATGGCGAGTTTTATTGAAACGCCCCCGGCCCATCGCTCTCCGACACGAATCTGGCGAGTTTTACGGCTCCGTTTCCTTTTTTGTCGACCGCATAAAAGGTATAGGTTCCTTTTTCCGTGATCTGAAATGCCGCGGTATCTTTGTCATTCACCGTAAACGGCGTTCCTTCCACCGTCCCGTTCGCAAATTCCTCCGCCGTGTGCTCTCCCTTTGCATAGAGAAGTTTGTCGAGATCCCCATCGATGTCGATAACGCGCACGGTCAGATAATTTCCTCCATTCCTGCTCGAGGTCTGCATCTCGATATGAGGTGCCGTCCCATTTTCCGGTCTCGTTCCGCCGTTCTGGAATCCCTTTCTTGAGAGCGTGCTGATATCGTAGGATAATGC